>Ga0154355_1137_pt1 | contig 33889 bp, 31 predicted proteins | sample RifGroA2_FD_115883 | JGI IMG/M metagenome (GOLD analysis project Ga0154355, IMG submission 115883) | Bacteroidetes bacterium GWA2_31_9b
TATGTACAGGGATGTAATTTTATCAACAAATGATTTCCCAATTAAAATGACTGCATGTACTCCTTGTTTCAGGCGCGAAGCAGGATCGTATGGAAAAGATGTTCGAGGATTAAACCGTTTGCATCAGTTTGATAAAGTTGAGATTGTTCAGATTCAGCATCCCGAAAAATCATATCAGGCACTTGAAGAAATGGTTAAGCATGTTGAAAGTCTTGTAAAATTATTAAAATTGCCATATCGTATTTTACAGTTATGTGGAGGAGATATGAGTTTTACTTCAGCACTAACGTATGATTTCGAAGTGTATTCAGCTGCTCAGGATAAATGGTTAGAAGTAAGCTCTGTTTCAAACTTTGAATCTTATCAGGCAAACCGATTAAAATTAAGATTCAGAGACGAAAATGATAAAAAAACAACATTAGCGCATACCTTAAATGGAAGTGCCCTAGCACTGCCTCGTATTTTAGCTGCTTTACTTGAGAACAATCAAACAAAAGAGGGTATAATTATTCCTGAAGTTCTTAGAAGATTTACTGGTTTCGATATTATTGATTAAGAAATAAATTCATTAAAATTAAAAGGGCGTTCATCGAACGCTCTTTTTTGTTATCATGCAATTTTTAATATTTGAAATTTATTCGTATTATTCGTTTTATACATAAAATCTATAGCTATGAAATTGTCTTTAATTTTCGTGAGTTCAATTTTTTTATTGATTACATCGTGCACTAATAAAAAAGTTGAAACAAAAGAGCTGGACAAGCTTATTTCAATAACCGATAGTTTAATGAATAAAGTTACTATATCTAAAACACAGTTTCTCGATAGCATTTATTCTCTTTCGGGCAAAGAGCTTCAAAACACTATTTCTCAAGGTCGTATTAACTATAAGGATTCAATCTATTTCTATAATTTACTGACAAAAACCTCACGAAAGCTTAATGATATTTTTACATATTCTCACAAAGAAATTTTATTTTCTCAGGATGTTCTTGTTTCATTAAAAGAAGAAATTATTGAAAATGGCGAGATTTCAGAATCAATTAAAAAGGACATTGAGAATGAAAAAGAAATATTAAAATTGTTGATTTCCAGAACAGATTCAAGTATTATTTTAATGAATGAATCTATCGACGAGATTTATAAATTTTTAGGTGATACTTTTGCTCTTGTTACTCCAAAAGCTCAAGTAAAATGAAAGATTTGAATAAATCATATCTTTTTGCAGGTTTAACAATTCTTTTTTGGGGAACTTCGGCTTCTGCATTTAAGATAGGATTAAAATATACCGATTATATACAATTGTTGTTTTTTTCAATTTTTACTGCTGTTCTGATATTGTTTATTATTCTTATTTTTCAGAATAAGCTGCATTTACTAAAAAATCAAACAAAAACAGATTATTTTAACTCTGCATTCATAGGATTTTTAAATCCCTTTTTATATTACACAGTTCTGTTTAAGGCATATTCATTGCTTCCTGCACAAATAGCACAACCCTTAAATTTTATATGGCCCATTACGCTTGTTCTCTTATCGATACCAATTCTTAAGCAATCATTAAAATTAAAAAGCTTCTTAGCACTATTAATAAGTTTTGCAGGAGTTTTCTTAATTTCATCCGAAGGACAGATATTTAATTTTAATCTTTCAAGTCCTTTGGGAGTTTTCTTAGCTTTAGGTAGCTCAATTGTTTGGTCGCTATTTTGGTTATTCAATATGAAAGATAAGCGCGACGAAGTTGTAAAATTGTTTTTAAATTTTTTCTTCGCACTTATATTTATTTCAATTTTAGCATTGTATCAGAATGCATTCGAAAGTTTTAGTAAAAATGGATTCTTAGCTTCAATTTATATTGGATTTTTTGAAATGGGCATAACTTTTGTGTTGTGGCTTAAAGCATTACAATTTGCAGGGAGAACCGATAAAATTAGCAATCTGGTTTATCTTACTCCTTTTTTTTCATTGTTATTTATTCATTTTGTTTTACACGAGAAAATATATTTAACAACTATATTTGGACTAATTTTAATTATTTTAGGAATATTAATTCAGAACAGAAAATCAAAATTTGAAAATGAAAACATTTAAAACAAATTATCTGATATTGATGATTATAATATCATCAGTACTTACTTTCAATTCATGTGAAAGAGAAAAAATTTTTCCTGAAGCCGATAACTCTGTAGAGGAACTATACAATATAATGGATTATTATTATTTATGGAATGATTCTCTTCCTACTGTTGATGTTGAAGACTATTCAAAACCTGAAGATTTGCTTGAAGCATTGCGATATACACCCCGTGATAAATGGAGTTATATAAGTACAAAGCAAGAAGAGAGTCAGTATTACGATGAGGGTACATATACAGGTCATGGATTTTCATATTCGGCCGACATGGATGGTAAAATTCGAATTTCCTATTTATTTGAATCTTCAAGCTTAAATGATGCAGGTATTAAAAGAGGATGGATAATTAATAAAATAAACGGAACTCCAATTGATGAAAATTCTGATGTCAGCAGTTTATTAGGGGCTTCAACAATTGGTGTAACAAATAGCTTCGAATTTGAATCTCCTGCCGGAACAATATTAAATCAATCGTTTAGTAAAGAACTAATTACAATCAATACTGTTCTTCATAAAAGTGTAATTACAGTTGACACCAAAAAAGTTGGATACCTAGTTTTTGAGAGTTTTATCAATCCGTCAATCGATGAACTTACTGATGCATTTATATATTTTAAAGCTGAAAATGTTACTGATTTAATTGTCGATTTAAGATATAATGGTGGAGGACTTATGAGTGTAGTTGAACATTTAGCATCGCTAATAATCCCTGACAGGTTAAATAATCAGTTGTTTCTTACTTATATTCATAATCACGATCTTACATCAGAAAATTTCAGCTACAATTTTAAGTTAAGCTCATATTCGTTAGGTCTCGAAAAAGTTTATTTTATTGCAACAAATGGTTCAGCTTCTGCAAGCGAAGCTATTATTAATGGATTAGATCCATATCTTGATATTTTAATTATTGGTGATGATTCGTATGGTAAACCTGTAGGGATGTATTCTTTTGAAAGTAATGTGTCCGACTATGTTTATGTTCCAATTACTTTTAAAATTATCAATAGTGCTGGTTATGGAGAATATTATGATGGTTTAACAGCCGATGCATATGCTGATGATGATCTTACACACGATTTTGGTGATGTGAATGAAAGCTCTTTAGCCGAAGCATTATATCATATTCGAAATGGAAGTTTTAGCAGTAAAAAATCAAAATTAACAATTAAAAGACAACCCAAAAAAGAAATAAGAACTCCAAAAGATGAGCTTGGTGCGTACTAAAAAAATAAACGAACGAATTATTTTAGGAATTGATCCGGGAACTACTATAATGGGTTATGGATTAATTCAAACAAAAGGGAATGATGCTTCTCTTATTGTTCTTGGAGTTATTAATCTTCGTAAATTCGATGATCATTATCTAAAGCTCAAACATATTTTCGAAAGGATTACTGGCCTTATAGATCAATTTCATCCTGACGAGTTAGCTATTGAGGCTCCTTTCTTTGGAAAAAATGTACAATCCATGCTAAAGCTCGGTAGGGCCCAGGGTGTTGCTATAGCTGCAGGCCTCTCTCGTTCACTTCCAATATTTGAATATGCTCCCAGAAAAATTAAAATGTCAATTACGGGACAGGGAAATGCTTCAAAAGAACAAGTTGCTTTATTGTTAAAGAGCTTATTGAAAATTAAAGAATTACCTTCTGATTTGGATGCTACGGATGGATTAGCAGCTGCAATGTGTCATTTTTATCAGACAAATAAACCTGTAAGTACAGGCGATTTTAAAAGCTGGAAAGATTTTATAAATAAAAACCCGGGACGAATAAAAAAAATAACCGGTTAGTTAACCGGTTATTTTTTTATATTTTGATTTAATTTATTATTGCAATTGGAATAAAATTGGAATAGTAAATGATACTTTTACAGGTCTACCTCTTTGTTTCCCAGGAACCCATTTTGGTGAAGATTTCACAACACGAATAGCTTCTTTGTCTAATGCAGGGTCAACACCACGAACTACCTGAACATTCGCTATTGAACCGTCTTTATCAACTACAAAACTTATGTAAACTCTACCACTAATTCCATTTTCCTGTGCGATAACTGGATATTTTGAATTTGCTTGACAAAAGTTTCTGAATGATTCAATACCTTGTCCTTGAAATGTAGGCATGTCTTCAACTACTAAGAATATTTGTTGCTCATCAACAACTTCTTCTTCTTCTTCAAACTCTACAATTTGAACTTGTGTAGCCTCATCAGATTCAGTATCGTCGAGCAATAATTCGTCATTTATCTCTACGTCATCCTGAACGATATTAATAACTTCAGTATTTTGAACTGGAGGTGGAGGTGGAGGTGGCTCATTTAATTGTCTTGTAATTGGAATTATTTCTTCTTCAAGATCCATATTATCAAGCTTACCCAAATCACCTAAATCTGCAGGCCTAGATGTCCATTCGAAAGCTAGTAATACTGCACCAAGTGCTATTACAAACCCAATTTGATGAAACAACCCTTTTTTGTTCTCCAAATTTGCTTTATCTGTTTTTTTTATTTCCATATAGTCTGTTTTTTGAGAGCCTAAAAATAATCATTATTAAACTGTTTTTCAAAATTTTTTTTAATTTTTTTTTATTTTTTTTAATTTTTAACTTCTAAAATTTTTTTACGATATTTAATAAGTTTAGTTTCAATATTTCATAAATAAATTCAGTTATTCCGGATACATTTTGAACGTAATATTTATCTAATTATTTTATTAAACCAGATAATAATAAATTCCATTTCTAAAAAAAATGATGTATTTTCGCTAAGATTTATAATATGGGGCATTAGCTCAGTTGGCTAGAGCGTTTGACTGGCAGTCAAGAGGTCGACGGTTCGATTCCGTTATGCTCCACTAAAATATTGCAAATTGAAAAGGAATGATTTAATGTCATTCGTTTTTGGTCAACAATCTTAATTAATAAACTGTTTTTCTCTAAATTCTGAACCTTCTTTCCATTTTGGAAAAATACTATCATTAGCAAGCTCATAACCAACTCTGAAAAGAATTTTTGCATCATCTGCTATCCCGGAAAAATCCCAAATAGTTGAATCGTATTGATCTGTAGGCTTATGATAAAAATTCGTAAGCCATTCTTTCTCCATTTTTGCAGCCCACTCTTTACCATGTTCTCTGCTGTCACAATTTCCTCTTGCAAATAATGCTGGAACACCAACTTGGGCAAAACTAAAATGATCTGCTCTGTAATACATTCCTGTATGAGCATTTGGATCGCTTATTATATATCTATCATATTCGGGAGCTATATTTTCTAAATAATCATCCAGTTCAGATTGTCCGTAACCGGTTATCATAATATCTTTATATCTTCCGTAGGGAAGCATAAGATCATTGTTGATATTAGCTACAGTTTTATTTAATGGATATATAGGATGTTCTGCATAATATTTCGATCCTAATAAACCTTGTTCTTCTGATGAAGGCGAAAAAATAAGTATTGAACGTGATGGACGGGTTTTTAAATTTGAAAAAGCTTCTGCAATTTCAAGCATCCATGCAGTACTTGTACCATTATCAACTGCTCCATTGTAAATAGAATCACCATTTAATGATGGACCAATTCCTAAATGATCCCAATGTGATGAGTAAACAATTATTTCATCTGCACGATCAGTTCCAGGTAAAATTCCTAATACATTTTGTGAAGAAGCAAATCGGTGAATAGAATGCATTGAAAAATTAAGTTGTGCATTTAAGAGAAATGGTTTAAATCCTTTAATTTTTGCTTTTTCTTTAATTTCAGTAAAATCAAGTCCTGCTAATGAAAAAAGTTTTTTTGCAGCATCCAAAGTAATCCATCCTTCTACTGCACACATCGACATATAATTATCTTCTGGCTGAAGATATAATTTTGGAATGGTTGCTCCATTTAAAACAACTCCCCATGGATAACCGGCTGGTTCAGTTTCGTGAATAATTAAAATTCCTTTTGCACCCTGACGTGCAGCTTCTTCATATTTATATGTCCAACGTCCGTAATAGGTCATAGCATTGCCCTTAAAAAAATCATCCTGATTTGTTCCAAAACTTGGATCATTTACAAAAACAACTACAGTTTTTCCTTTTACATCAATACCTTCATAATCATTCCAATCATATTCTGGTGCAACAATTCCATATCCTGCAAAAACGATTTCAGAGTTTTCAAGTGAAATCTCGTTCACAAGCTGCTTTGAAAATGCTACAAAATCAGTTTTATATGATAATTCCAATGTGTTTTTATTTAAATTGATAATCATTTTATCGTCAGGGGAATCAGTAATTTCGACCATTGGTACTTTTTGCAAATAACTTCCGTTATTTACAGGCTCAAGACCAATTCGTTCGTATTCACGAATTAAGAAATTTATTGCACTGTCTTCGCCTGCTGTAAAAGGTTTTCTACCTTGAAAAGCATCAGAACTAAATTCTTTTACAATGCGAACCATATCGTCGGGTTGAATTGTTTGTTCAGCTTGTTGATAATCATTTAATTGAGTACATGAAATACCATTTAAGAATAAAAAAGCTAAAAGTAGGTTTTTTGAATGTTTTTTCATATCTGGGGACTATTTTTATAATATTGAGCTTCGAAAATAAGTTAATTATTTTGATTTATTAAAATAGACATATTTTTTATTAATTTTAACATTCTAAATCATGAAATATGAAAAAAATGAGTATTGGTTTTTACAGTTTGTTATTATCTGTTCAGGTATTTGCAAATCAAAACATTCAGATAATAACTTCGGAAATTAAAGAAGTAACTGTTTTTCAGCAAGGAGCTCAGATAAACAGAAAAGGAGCAGTTATGCTGAATGATGGAGTTACAGAAATTGTATTTACTGATCTCCCTCAAAATATCGATCAGCGAAGCATTCAGGTTAGCGGAACTGGTAATTTTTCAATCCTGTCAGTAAATTATCAGATAAATTATTTAAAAACACAAATTGAAGCCAAAGATGTTAAAATATTAACTGATAGTTTAAAATTATTGGAATTTAAAAAAAATGAAATTGAAAACAATATTGAGATTTGCCAACAGGAGGAAGTCGTATTGATGGCTAATAAAGTAATTGGTGGCACACAGAATGGTGTAAATGTTGAAACACTAAAAACGGCAATGAATTATTTTCTATCCAAATTAAATGAAATAAAAACGAAAGAGTTAAAACAGAATGTTGAACTAAGAATTATTGATGAAAAAATAACACGTTTACAAAATCAGTTAAATAGTGTACGATCAATAAAAAAAGATCCCATATCCGAAATCATTGTTAAAGTGAATGCTGCTTCCAAAACAAATGCAAAAATAAATTTACGTTATGTAATTTATAATGCAGGGTGGTATCCGGAATATGATATTCGTGCTATAAATATTAATGAGCCGGTAAATCTTATTTATAAAGCAAAAGTTTTTCAAAGTAGCGGAGAGGAATGGAATAATGTAAAACTAACCATATCTACAGGAAATCCTCAGATTAGTGGTGAGAAACCAATAATCTATCCATGGTATGTTAATTTTAAAGAATATTTTGAATATAAAGTTTATGATGAAGTAATTACAGCAAAAGGAATTAAAAGAGAAGAACCTGCTACAGCAAAAAATGAAATTGTTGACTATGATTTAGAAGAGGAAGTAGCAGAATTTAATTCTTTCACTCAATCTACTAATCAAACCAATGTTGAATTTAACATTGACATTCCGTATTCAATACCATCAACTGGTAAGGAATATACTGTTCAGATAAATGAATATAAACTGGATGCTTCTTTTACTTATTATGCAGCACCTAAACTAAATACCGATGCTTTTTTGCTTGCAAAAATTACAGGTTGGGCCGAATATAATCTTTTAGCCGGACAAGCAAATATTTTCTTCGAAGGTACTTTTGTAGGAAATTCTACTATCGATCCAAGTATTACCAGAGATACACTCGACCTTTCGCTTGGTCGCGACCAGTCTATTGTTATTACACGAACAAAAATTAAGGATTTCGAAAGTAAAAAAGTACTGGGTATAAATAAAAAAGAAACTTATGGTTGGGAAATCTCTGTTCGCAACAATAAAAATTCAGCTATTTCACTAATTCTTGAAGATCAATTTCCAATTTCTTCAAATAAAGACATTGAAGTTGAACAAATTGAAAAATCAAATGCTAAGCTCAATGAAACAACCGGTAGGTTAACCTGGGATTTGAAATTAAATTCACTTGAAGCGAAAAATATTCAGGTTAAATATTCAATTAAATATCCCAAGGATAAAATATTAAATATGTAACGTGAATTAGATGTAAGGATCAACTTAACCAATTATATAACACTATTTTGAAATTAAAGATGATTGGGAAAATGGAATAATGGAATAATGTAATAAAATAGGTAGAGGTGACTTCCCCATTTTTGCATCATTCCAATATTCCAGTTCTACAATAAATTTCTTTATAGTTTTATTTTTTATTGTCCGGCAAACTCCATTAAAAAAGCCTTTATAAATCCATCGATGTTTCCATCAAGGACATCTTGCACGTTCCCAGTTTCAAAGCCTGTGCGAACATCTTTTGCTAATTTATACGGATGAAGAACATAATTACGAATTTGCGATCCCCATTCAATTTTTTTCTTTGCACCTTCAATTATCGCTCTTTCGTCCTGTTGTTTACGAAGTTCAATTTCGTACAACTGCGACTTCAATAGTTTTAAAGCATTTTCTTTGTTATTTAACTGGGATCGTGTTTCCTGGTTTTCAATAACAATTCCTGAAGGTATATGTCTTAAACGAACAGCCGTTTCTACTTTATTTACATTTTGCCCACCTGCTCCACTCGAACGGTAGGTTTCAAATTCAATATCTGCAGGATTAATAACAATTTCAATGGTATCATCTATTACAGGAGAAACATATACAGATGCAAACGATGTATGTCTTTTACCATTTGAATCAAAAGGAGATATACGAACCAACCGGTGTACTCCATTTTCACCTCTTAAATATCCATAAGCATATTCTCCCTCAAATTCAAGTGTTACAGTATTAATACCAGCTTCGTCACCTGCCTGATAATAAACTTCTCTTACTTTGTAATTGTTTCGTTCTCCCCAACGAATGTACATACGCATAAGCATTTCAGCCCAATCATGACTTTCGGTTCCACCTGCTCCAGGGTTAATTTGTAAATACGCTCCAAGTTTATCTTCCTCCTTACGTAACATATTTTTTAACTCGAGATTTTCAACAATGGCGATTACCGATTTGTATTGATTCTCAACTTCAGATTCTTCAATTTCTCCATCTTTATAGAAGTCAATGGCTAGTTTTAACTCATTTATTTGAGTTTCAATTATTTTAAATGCAGTTGTCCATTCTTTTAAACTGGCAATATATTTTAATTGTTTTTCGGCTTCAGATGGGTCGTTCCAGAAGTTGGGAGCTTGCGTTTTTTGTTCTTCTTCGTCAATGCGAATTAACTTATTTTCGATGTCAAAGATGCCTCCTAAGCGCATCTTTTCGCTTTTCAAGATCTTTAAATTGTTCGGTTAAAATCATTTATTCTTTTTTGAAAAACAAAAGTAGCAAATATGCAATCATTGTCAAAAAAGAATATATAAAAAAAGGAACCCGAAAGTTCCTTTTAAATTATTATAAGGGTTAAAGTTTAGTATCCACCACTATTTTCAAGTTTTTCCATTTCTTTGTCAAAAGTTTCTTTGTATTTTTCGTAATCGTAATCAACTTTTAATCGTTGATCTTTTGAAAGTTTGTTGTTTAAAGCTTCTTCTAAAGCATCAACACTCATTTCAATAGCTACATAAGTTTTATACTTACCTTCTTTGGTTACAGTTTGTTTTTCGCAAAGAACTTTAATGTTATTTAACTGTTGATTTAAAACTTCACGAGTTAATGATTCAAAACGTTCTTCAACTTCTTCAACGTTATTAAATTCACGTGAATTTACATAGTTGTCGGTTGTACCTTTAATTACGGTTTGAATTAAACCGGCTAAGTCAGCTTTAGCATTGCTCATTGCTTTTTTACGAGCAGTAATCTGATCTGTACTTTCACCGATTGAGTTAGCGCGGAAGTTTCCTTTGTCACTTCTGTATTGATCGCCTGAACAAAATACTTCAATTTCGGTTTCATTTTTAACATTTGAAACTTCTTTTGATTTGCAACTAGTAAATATGCTGCTTATTACAACAGCTCCAGCTAATAATAAACCAAATGGTTTGTAAACATTGTTTTTCATAGGTTTCGATTTTGATTTAATGAATAATTGAATATTTATTTTATAAATTAAGATATCTGCTTATTTTATTTTGTTGTTGATTATTAGATCAATTTATTGAATTGTATTTATGTAATACATGTAAAAATAATTAATTCTTTTATACAATTCCACGAATCAGGTTTTTAAATTGCAATTCAAAAATGCGAATTCATCACTTTTTTTACCATATCAAATATCTTGCCATTTTCAAAACCTCTTGAAAGTCCAAATCGAACAAGTTTTGATTTAATCACCAGTTCATCCTGTCCTTTAAGCGCATTTAATTTTTTTATTAATTCTTTTTCAAGCGATTTTTCTTGTTGTGTTTCATTTATTTCTTTAAGTGCAAGTTGTATATTCTGATCGTTAATTCTTCTCTGTTTTAATGCAAATTCAATTTTATGTTTCCCCCATCTATAAATTGTAGATTTATCTTTTACAAAAGCAATTGCAAACCTTAAATCATCAATAAAATTATCTTTTTTAAGAGATAGAATTATTTCATTACTTTCCAAATCATTTAATCCCCATTTGTAAAGCGACGTTCTAATATCAAATTCACATTTTTCTTGTTTTGCACAAGTTTTTTGTGTTTTTTTCAGAGCATCTGCTTTTGTTATTTTTTTTTGATAGCTCATTTTAGCTCAATTCATTATGCATTTAATCAATCGATCTTTTCCATTAATATCTTTCTTGATTTGGATTTCATGAAATTCAAATTTTTCAAGCATTTCTGCAATATCTTTTCCAAATTGTTCATTTATTTCAAAATAGATTTTCCCGTTTTTATTTAAATGAGTTAATGCAAACTGCGCAATATTCCTGTAAAAAAGCAACGGGTCATTATCAGGAACAAATAATGCCTTATGAGGTTCAAAATCGAGAACATTTTTATGCATTAGTTCTTTTTCCTTCTCTGTAACATAAGGAGGATTACTAATAATAATATCGAACTTTTCTTCAAATTGATCATTATTACTCAATATATCAAGATAAATAACTTGTAAATCAACATTATTTAACTTGCTGTTTTCTCTAGTTAAAGAAAGTGCATCTTCAGATATATCTGCAGCAAATACTTTTGAACCAATTAAATTTTTTGCAAGTGAAATAGATATGCAACCACTACCGGAACCAATATCGAGAATTCTATAAGAGCCATCTTTATGATCGGAGAGTACCCATTGAACAAGTTCTTCAGTCTCTGGGCGAGGAATTAGAACTCCTGGATGAATTTTAAAATTTAAATTATAAAACTCAGTTACACCAAGTATGTATTGAATAGGTTTAAATTTTTTTAATTCAGATACAATATGATTAATTTCGTTAATCCCATTTGTTGGTAAAATGGTATCTTGTTTAAGAAATAAATCTGTTTTAGAATAATTAAATAAATGATTAAAGATGAGATATATAAAACTATTTATTTCTGATAAAGGATAAAACCCATTTAATTCGGATTTTAAATACAAAATTGTTTTCTTTATGCTAAAATCTGGACTCATTTCCCAAATGTAAAAAAAATAATGAACGATTGTATGTCGCACGAAAAATATATGCAAAGATGCATAGAGTTAGCAAAAAATGGTTTCGGGAATACATCACCAAACCCTATGGTTGGTTCCGTTATAATAAATAACAATAAAATTATTGGAGAAGGATATCACCGAAAATATGGTGAAGCACATGCTGAAGTAAATGCAATTCAGTCAGTAGTTAATAAAGAGCTTTTAAAACAATCCACAATCTATGTAAATTTAGAGCCATGTGCTCATTTTGGCAAAACACCTCCGTGTGCTAACTTAATTGCTAGTATGGGAATACCAAATGTTGTTATTGGAACAATTGATTCAGTAGCACATGCTTCCGGAAAAGGAATAGAGATTCTCAAAAATGCCGGATGTAATGTAATTACAGGTGTATTAGAAAAAGAATCGAGGGAATTAAATAAGCGATTTTTTACATTTCATGAAAAAAAGAGACCCTATATTATATTAAAATGGGCAGAAACATCCGATGGATATATTGATATCCAGAAAATGAAAAAGACAAATATTGAACCGACATGGATTACTAATAATCTATCAAAAGCAATAGTTCATAAGTGGCGAGGTGAAGAAGATGCTATTTTGGTTGGAACAAATACCATAATCAGCGATAATCCAAATCTTACAACAAGATGCTGGGAAGGAAAAAACCCTGTTCGTATTGTTCTTGATCGTGAACTAAAATTAGAATCAACAAGCCATGTTTTTAATAGCGAAGCTGAAACAATTGTTATTGCTGATAAAAAATTTAAAAATAAAATAGATGAAATACAGTTGAAAAATGTTGGTATTGAATTTGTAGATTTTTCATTTGATTTTACAAATCAACTATTTGCAGCATTAATTAAAAGAAATATTCAATCTGTAATTATTGAAGGCGGAGCCAAAGTTTTGAATTATTTTATAAATCAAGTATTGTGGGATGAAGCAAGGGTATTTATAGGTGAGAAACAATTTGGATTAGGAGTTAAAGCTCCAGTATTAGAAAAAAGAATATTTTTGGAGGAGAAATTTGGTAATAGTAAGCTGTTATTAATTAAAAATTTTCATTACATTTAAGCATTATAATGAAACGAATTGATAAAAAATTTCGTAAAATTAAAAGCTTTATTAAATTTGATTAAAATTAATTTAAAAATATAAACCTAAAGAATAATATCTAAAAGTTAAATAATATGAGAAATATGAAATTTAAACGAATGTTAATCTTTACTCCATTGTTATTGGTTTTGTTTTCACTTGTTGAATGTAGTCCAAAACTTTATAATACAGGTAAAGATTTTGCAGCAGCAGGTAATTATCAAGATGCAATTACTCAGTATACACAACAAATTGCTGAAAAACCTGAATTTACAGATGCTTATATCGCAAGAGCGGAAGCTTATGAAAAAATGGGTAACCTTACTGAAGCTGCAGGGGACTATAAAAGAGCAACATCTTTTGATGAAAAAAATGCTTCCTATTTTTACAACTCAGGAAGATTGTATTTCGAGTTAAAAGATTATAATGAAGCAATATCTATGCTTTCAAAAGCAACTACGTTAGATAAAAAACATATAAAAGCATTTAAACTAAAAAGAGATTCTTATATTGAATTAAAAGAATTTGATAAAGCTCTTAAAGAAAGTGATGCAATTCTTGCTTTGGAACAAGAAGCTAAAAATTTTTACTGGCATGGTTATATCAATGATAAATTAGGAAATTACAATGTTTCTGAAACATTCTTTAAAAAGTCGATAGAAAAATCTCCATCAACTTTAGAAGCATATATTTCTCTTGCTGATGTTCTTTTAAAATCAAAAAAATTAGACGAATCACTTTCAACATGTAATAAGGCACTTTCTATTGATGATAAAAACAAAGAAGCACTTTGGATTCGTAGTAAAGTATATCGCGAAAAAATTGACTATACAAAAGCTATTGACGATTTATCAAAAATTATAATTTTCTCACCGTCAGATGATAATGCTTATTATACACGTGGATTATATTCTCAGGAGTTTAATAAACATCAAGATGCAATTAACGATTTTAGTAAAGTAATCTCTCTTAATTCAAAAAATGCACTTGCATATTTTAACAGAGCTAAATCTTTTGAAGAAATAACACAATACGCAAAAGCTGTAGCAGACTATAAAGTTTATTTGTCTTTATCTGACAGTAAAGATGCTGATGCCCAATCAAGATTAGAGTTGGCAAATAAAAGATTGTTTGAATTAAACAGAGAATCAAATAAACCAGCTCTTGAGTTTATTCAGCCTATACAACTAGAAGCAACAAAAATAAATGTAATACAAAATGCTACTACTGCAACTTTTAAAGGTGTAATAAAAGATGAAAGTTCAATTCAGTATGCAAAAATTGAAGGAGTAGATGTTAAATTTATCGAAGGCTCAGCAAATAATGAATTTGAAGTTATTGTAGATGTTACCGGTAAAGAAGCTATTTCAGTTGCGGTGGCTGATATATACAACAATGTATTGGCCTCTACTTTAATTATAAATAGAACTGAAATTAATGCTCCACAAATTTCATTAATTGCTCCTTTCGCTTCTACATCTGGAGAAGTTTACCTTGCAGTAGATAATAGGAAGTTATATGTTGAAGGACGTATATCTGATGAAAATTTAATTAAAAGTATATCTGTTGAAGATATGAATGCAAGTTATGCTGTTGAAACTAAAAACCCAGAATTCTTTGCAACTATTGATATTGCAAATAAAAATAAATTTGTAGTTAAAGCAGAAGATATTTATGGCAATATAACTACTCAGGAATTTAAAATTAACCGAGAAGCATTCGATATTTCTCAGGATAATCCGATGGGCAAAACATGGGTAATATTTATTGAAAACTCATCGTATGAAACATTTGCAAGTCTTGATGGACCAGTAAAAGATGTCAGCATGATGAAAGCTGCATTAGCAAATTATAAAGTGCATAATATTGTTCACAAAAAAGACATGACAAAAGAACAAATGGAAAAGTTCTTTTCAATTGAACTTCGTGATTTAGTTAGAAGCAATCAGGTAAATTCTCTATTAGTTTGGTATGCTGGCCATGGAAAATCTGTTAACGAAACTGGATATTGGGTTCCAATTGATGCAAAACGAGATGATGAATTCACCTATTTCAATATTAATACTTTGAAAGCAGCATTACAATCATATTCACAATTTGTTACACATACTCTGGTTATTACCGATGCATGTGAGTCTGGACCTACATTTTATCAAGCTATGCGTTCAGGCTTAAAAGAAAGAGATTGTGGTGATTGGGAAGCTACTAAATTTAAATCATCACAAGTGCTATCATCTGCAGGTTACGAATTAGCTGTTGATAATTCTCAATTTACCAAAACATTTGCAAATTCATTAATGAATAACCCTAATGCATGTTTACCTATTGAGAATATTGTTTCAAAAGTAACTGTAGCAGTTGCTAAAAGTGGAAGTCAAAAACCTCAGTTTGGTAAAATTGATGGACTAGTTGATGAAGGAGGTACTTTCTTCTTTATTACAAAAGATAAATAAATTGTAAACTATGGATCCTATTCATAATCAGGAAATAATAAAAGTTATTCGCTTATTTAAGCGAATAACTTTTTTTTATGCAGTCTTCATTCTTTTCACAAGTAGTGTAAAGGGTCAAACGTATTATTTCGACTATTATAGTGTTAAAGAAGGATTAGCACAATCAAAAGTTTATAGTGTAATTCAAGAAAATCAAGGATATTTATGGATTGGGACAGAAAGTGGAGTCTCGAAATTCGATGGAGTTACGTTTATAAATTATACCACAGAAGATGGTCTTGCCGAAGGAGGTGTAAAAACTCTTTTTAAAGATTCAAATGGCTCAATTTGGATGGGTCATAAATCAGGAGGTATATCTGTTTTTATAAATGGAGAAATAAGTATTCATCCTATTAGTTCAATTATTAAAGGAGATATTACAAGTTTTATTGAAGATAATGAAAAACAGTTGTGGGTAACAACATATGGAGATGGGCTAATAAGAATTGATAATCCATACGAATTAGATGCATCTAAACTTACATATGAGCAATATAAAGGCAAGCGATTGAGTGACAGGGTAGTAACAAGCACTAAAGCATTTGGCGATACTCTTTTCTTTGTAACTGATTTAGGTATAAAAAAATTCAATAAATCAGAGAACTCATTTTCCAACTATTTGCCCAAAGGCCTTACATCCTATTTCCCAACAACTATGATGCATCAGGATAGAAAAGGTGATATCTGGTTTGGAACATTTCATGGTGGATTGTATAGGTATATTTTAAAAGAAAATAAATTTGTTATTTATGATTCGCGTGATGGATTGGCTAATAATTGGATAAGCACAATTATTGAAGATAGTAATGGAAATATTTGGGTCGGAACATGGGGAGGAGGAGTTACAAAATTTTCAGGAGATTCTTACAAAACATATAACAATATTAATGGTTTGATAGATCCAAAGATTTATTGTATTAATGAAGATGTTGAAGGGAATATACTTATTGGAACAAATGAACATGGACTTGCTGTATTTAAAGGAGAAAAATTTATTACATATAGTACTGCTGATGGATTAGCCGACCAGCAAATATGGTCCGTTATCGAAGATAAATATAAAAACTTTTGGTTTGGAACTAATAAAGGCATTAGTGTTTATAATCCAACAGCAAAAGAACCAAGTAAAAAATTTACATATTACAATCAAGAAAAGAATTCAGTAGGAAATCAGATTCGGTTTTTAAAAAATGACAGAGACGGAAATCTTTGGGTTGGAACAAATGATAACGGGTTAAATATGTATGATTTCTCAACAGGAAGATTTATATATAACATGGTTGTTAATAGGTATATAAACAGTTTAATTGTTACAGCGTTGGATATTGACAGGCAAAATCAATTGTGGGTTGGAACAATTGATGGCCTGGTTTATTATGATATTAATAATGATAAAAGTACAATTCTTACCCAGATTAATGGATTAAGTGGGAATGAAATTTCATCGATTTATGTTGATTCTAAAGATAAAGTATGGGTTGGAGTAGTTAATAAAGGTTTAAATTTTATACAGGATACTTTAATTAAACAAGTTGATATTGAAGGTTTGCTTACTCCTGAATGTATGGTTGAAGATAAAGATGGAAATATATGGATTGGAACTAATAATAAAGGAATTTTTGTTTATAATGGGAACCAAGTAATTAGAACCATAACTCAGAACGATGGTTTACTCTCAAATTTAATTACTCAACTAAATATCGATATTGAAAATAATATATATGTAGGAACCAGTCAGGGATTAAATAAGATTGATAACAAAGGGAATATTCATACTTATACTGAAAAGAGTGGGTTTACAGGAATTGAAGCCAAAAAAAATGCAACATACAGAGATAATGATGGAAATTTATGGTTTGGTACTGTAAAAGGAGTAGTAAAATATCAACCCAAAATGGAAATTGATGTACCAAAAGAACCACTAACGCATATTTCAAAGCTTCGGGTAAATTTAAAAGATCGAATAATGAAATCCGATCAGAAGTTCAATTATCGTGAAAATTCAATAATATTTGATTACAATAGTATATGTTTGACTAATCCTGATGCAGTAAAATATCAGATTATGCTTGATCCTGCAGATCATGAATGGAGACCTGTTACTGATCAAACAATGGTAAACTACTCTTCTTTAGCTCCCGATAAATATACTTTTAAAGTAAAGGCGATGAATAGTTCGGGAGTATGGAATACAGAACCTGTAACTTATACATTTACAATTTCACCTCCATTTTACAAATCATGGTGGTTTATTTCAGCAATAATAATTTTGGGATCTATAGGAATAATTTCTTATATAAAAGTTCGTGAAAAAAACCTTATAAAAGAGAAAAGGATTCTTGAAGAAAAAGTGGCTGAGAGAACTGCTGAAGTTGTCCAAAAAAGTATTGAGATAGAGAAAAAAAATAAAGATATTACAGATAGTATTAAATACGCTAAAAGAATACAAACAGCCGTACTACCGCCCGAAATACCTTTTGAAAACACATTCGTTTTGTATAGGCCAAAAGATATTGTGAGTGGTGATTTTTATTGGTTGGAAACAGTTGGAAATAAGGAAATGATTGCCGCAGTTGATTGTACCGGACATGGTGTTCCTGGCGCTTTCCTTGCAATTCTTGGACATAGTATGCTTACTAAAATAGTTCGTGAATATGGAATTCTTCAACCTGCAGAAATATTAGACAGGCTTGATGTTGAGATTATCAGCGCTCTTCACCAAAAGGATGTTACTGGTGAACGTATTGTAAATGATGGAATGGATTTGGCTATTATGTGTTATAATAAAGACACACAAATACTTGAATATGCAGGAGCATATAATCCATTATTCCATATCAGGAATGGGGAACTTGAAGAAATTAAAGCCGATCGATTTCCTATTGGTATGACGAATATTCTAGAAAACAAAAAATTTACAAACCATGAAATAAAAATTGAAAAAGGAGATGCTTTTTATATTTTCTCTGATGGATATGCAGATCAATTTGGTGGCGATGATGGTCGTAAATTGAGAAAAAAGAATATGAAAGATCTAATAGTTAGTTATCAAAATATTCCAATGAAAGAACAAAGCAAAGAACTTGAAAACTACATTGTGAATTGGATGGCTAATTACGAACAGGTTGATGATATTGTTGTAATTGGAAGAGGATTTTAAACCCTTAGAATAAATTAATTTATTGACCTTCAGTATCATATATTGAAGGTCATTTTTTTATTTTGGTTATACTGCAGCAATATTTATAGCAGATTCGTCCCATTTTGGTGAAGTATTTATTGCTGAAATTATTTCTTCAGGAGTATCAACAGAAATCCACATTTTACGATGTTCTTCGCGCATAAATTTTTCTTCGATCATTTTATCTAGAAGTATAAACAAACTGTTGTAAAATCCATCAGTATTAACAAATACAAGAGGTTTTGTGAATTTACCCAATCGTTTTAAGGTAATAACCTCAAAAGTTTCCTCCAAAGTACCGGAACCTCCGGGTAAAATTACAATTGCATCAACTCCTTCAATTAGTCCTTTTTTGCGTTCATGCATATCTTTAACAACAATGAGTTCAGAAACTTTTTTGTGTCCCCATTCAACATCCATCATAAATCCAGGAATTATTCCAATAATTTTTCCATTATTTTCTATAACAGTATCAGCCAGTTTGCCCATTAAGCCTACAGCACCACCACCATAAACTGTTGTAATATTATTTTCTACAAGAACATTTGCTGTTCTTTCTGCTACTTCAAAATATTTCTGATTAACTTTATGACTAGATGCGCAAAACACACAAACTTTTAAAATCATATCTTGTTTTTTAAACGATAAAGGTATAAAAAGAACAAATACAAAAAAGCCTTTCTCCGTTTGAAGAAAGGCTTTTAAAAAATATAGTAGTAATTATAATTTATTCACTAATAAAGTTAAGCTTGATTTTAAGTTCGAAGCTTTATTTTTATGAATAACATTCTTTTTTGCTAATTTGTCTAGCATTGCAGTTACTTTTGGCAACATTTCTGTAGCTTCAGCTTTTTCAGTAGTAGCGCGTAATTTTTTAATCATATTACGAGTTGTTCTTGCATAATATTTATTATGTAAAGTTACAATTTCGCTATGTCTCACTCTTTTTTCTGCCGACTTATGGTTTGCCATAATTCTTTTCTCCTTAATTCATTTTAAATTTTGTAGTCCGTAGGGGAATCGAACCCCTGTTACCAGGATGAAAACCTGACGTCCTAACCCCTAGACGAACGGACCAAATTCAAGTTCGAAACTTGGTGGTGCAAAAGTAAATGATTTTTTATTTCCTGCAAATATTTTTAGAAAATTTATTTAAAAAAAGCACAATTATTTTCTTTTTTAACAAATTCGTAATAAAAACAAACATTAACGATTTGAAAATTATTGATTTATTAACTTTTTAGAAAAATCTATTAAGTTGATTCCTGAAAAACTTCCACTACTCATTAATAATATGTTCTTATTTTTAAGATTTAAACTTTCAATAAATTGAATCAAATCTTTTTGTTCTGTAAAAACAATCAGTTTAGAATTGCCAAACGATTCACTAACTTGTTTTTTACTTATTGGGGCAAGCTTTTTATGTGCTATTACTTCCGGATTGTAGTAAACAACCGGAATGTCTGCAAGATCCATTGTTCCATTATATTCTTTTAAAAAATTTGCATTTAAACTACTGAAAGTATGTAATTCCATAACTGCAACAAGCTCTTTATTTGCAAACTGATTTTTTACTGCATTTACTGTTGCCTTAAGTTTTGATGGTGAATGAGCAAAATCTCTGAAAATCTTTGTATCTGAGTTCTCATTTAATAATTCCAAACGTTTTGAAGCCCCTTTAAAATGCGATATAGCTTCATAAAATTCATCATTACTTATATTTAATTTATTGCAAACCAGCTTAGCACCACTTATATTTTGAAGATTATGTTCTCCAAAAATTTCGAGGGGAATTTCTGAATTCTTATAAATTAAAAATGTTTTATCCTTTTTCTGAGTATATGGGTGAACATCATAAGCTGTTTTTTTAATTTTATTATTTGATTTATCAACAATAACATTTAAAACCGGATCATTTTTATAATAAAAAAGTTCTCCATTTTTTTCAATTTGCTCAATAAATAAACTGAATTGTTCTTTGTAATTCTCAAATGTTGGAAAAACATTCATATGATCCCATGCTATACCACTAATTAAAGCAATATTTGGTTTATATAAATGAAATTTTGGTCTGAGATCAAGAGTTGATGATAAATATTCATCACCTTCAAATATTGCTACCGGAGCCGATTCTGAAAGACTTACCATGGTTTCAAATCCTTCAATCTGAGCACCTACCATGAAATCAAAATTTTTGTTGTGATAATTTAAAACATGCATAATCATTGATGTAATAGTTGTTTTACCATGACTACCACCAATTACTACACGAGTTTTGTTTTTAGTTTGTTCATACAAATATTCAGGATATGAATAAATCTTCAGATTTAATTCTCGGGCACGAATCAACTCAGGATTATCATCACGGGCATGCATACCTAAAATAATTGCATCAAGTTTAGAATTAATTTTCTTCTTATCCCAACCTATTTCTATAGGTAATAATCCATGCTTTGCAAGATTGGTTCTTGATGGTTCGAAAATTTCATCATCCGATCCGGTAACCTGATATCCTTTTTTGTGTAAGGTAATGGCGAGATTATGCATTGCGCTTCCACCAATAGCTATAAAATGAACATTCATTATATTATATTTGTAATAGTAATTTTGCTGTGAAGATACTAATTTTAGTAAATAATTATATCGCTTCATTCGTTAGTATTTACTTTAAACCATTTAAATATGAAACTATTTCCAATACATATAACAAATTTTAAAATTGATGGAGGGGCTATGTTTGGTGTAGTACCTAAAGTTATGTGGCAAGTTAAATATCATGCTGATGAGAATAACCTTTGTAACTGGGCTTTAAGATCTTTATTAATTGATACCGGAAGCAGAGTAATATTAATTGATAATGGTTATGGTGATAAACAGGATGAAAAATATTTCAAACATGTTTATTTAAATGGTGGCGATGGTTTGGACGGTGCATTAAAAAAACACGGATATTCTTTTAATGATGTAACAGATGTAATTTTAACTCATTTACATGCTGATCATTGCGGAGGGGGAGTAAAATATAATTCTGATAAAACAGGTTATGAATTAACATTTAAAAATGCAAAATATTGGGTTAGCAAACCACATTGGGATTGGGCTATGAATCCAAATAAGCAGGAAGGTGCAGCTTTTCTGAAGGAAAACCTTATACCCATGCAGGAAAGCGGAAAACTTAAGTTTATTGAAAAAAATACTGAACTGTATCCTGATATTAATCTTCGTTTATACAATGGTCATACCGTAGGACAAATAATTCCATTTATAAATACAGGTAGTAAAACTTATGTTTTTGTTGCAGATCTTATTCCATCTACTGCACATATTCCTTTGGTTTGGAACATGGCTTACGATGTTCATCCTATGGTTACACTAAAAGAAAAAGAAGATTTTTTAAATGAAGCGGCAGATAATAATTATACTCTTATTTTTCAGCACGATTTGTATAATGAATGTTGTACAGTTCATAAAACTGAAAAAGGGGTAAGAGTTAAAGAAACATTTCCTTTGATTTAAGAAATTAAATATTTTTAAAATGATACGTTCAAAATCACAAAGAAGAGTTTATAAATTTGTACACACACAAGATACATCAATACAAACAAATATTTATGGACGGATTTTTGAAACGGAATGGTTAAAAGTTGAATCCAATGGAATTATAACTGTTAAAGGATCGAATAATAGAGGATATGCATGGGATGGATGTTCTCCAAAATTTAATATATTACAGTTTACATGTGGTACTCCCGACGGGATGCTTGTGTATGAAACATGTTTTCCTATAACCTATTATGCATCAATGTTTCACGATGCAATATATCAGTATAAAAAAGAAATAGATATTACTCGAAAAGAAACCGACAATCTATTTAAAGAGAACCTTAAAAAAGCTGACTTTATGTGGTGGTGGCTTTATTATTTTGCGGTTTGGGCTTTTGGATGGATTAGAGGAAAATGGAAAGTAAAATAAATTGTAATAATAATAAAAATGATCATGCATAAACTTACAGATAGTACAATTGATAAGCTGGTTATTCATAAAGTTGGAAAAAAAAATCAGGATGAAAATATCCGGTTTTCAAAAAACCTGATTAAACTGAATGATGATTTAAAAGATTTATTAGTTCGATATTTTCTTACTCCTTTTAAATCGGAAGAGTATTTTAATTTTTACCACGATTCGGATTTAAATCTGAACGAAGTATATCATTATGTTACAAAAATATTTTCTGAACCCGATTCATTCATTGAACAGTCTCGTAATCTTGCAAAACATTTGTACGAAAATTCAACTCATCCGAATATAAATGGGGGTGAGTTTTATGTTGTGTACTTTAAACAATGCGAGTTTAACTATGAAATGGTTGATGCAATAGGATTATTTAAGTCGGAAACAAGAGATACTTTTTTAAGAGTTTATTCAAATGATGAAAATTTTATTGTTGAAAGTGAACAAGGTATTGATATTAAGAAACTCGATAAAGGCTGTTTAATTATGAATGTTGAAAATGAGAAAGGTTATATAGTTTCATCGGTTGATAAATTAAGCAAGGGTGAAGATGCCCGATATTGGATTGATGATTTTTTAAAAATCAAACAGCGCGAAGATGATTACTTTAAAACAGGTCAGGTAATTAAAATGTATAAAGAATTTGTTGTAAATAAATTATCGGATGAATTTCAGGTTACTAAAGCAGATCAGGCTGATATGTTAAATAAAACTAAGAAATTCTTTAAGGAAAATGATAATTTCGAGATGGAAGCTTTTGCAGGTAAAGTATTTGAACAACCTGAAATTATTGATACCTTTAATAAATTCAGGGTTGATTATGAAAACGAAAACGATCTCGAATTACCTTCCGAGTTCGAAATATCAGGAAATGCATTTAAGAAACAATCAAAATCGTTAAAAAGTGTAATTAAGTTAGATAAGAATTTCCATATTTATGTGCATGGGAATAGAGATTTTATTGTAAAAGGATTCGATGAAAAAACAGGATTGAAGTTTTACCAGGTATTTTTTAAACAAGAAAATTAATTTTATTTAATTCAATATTAAGTATGAAAATAAGAAAGAAAGGATATTGGTGGCTCTTAACACTTACGATATTTTTTACAGTATTAGCAATAACAACAATTTTACCTGTAGAAACTGCTAGTAAAGTTAGTATGTTGGGCTACAAAGCACATTGTACATTTACTCCAATAAGTACAATTCTTTGTATTTTACCGGCAGGTTTTGTGTGTTTTATTCGTAAAAGGTTTTTTGTAAGCTATAAATAAAACTATTGAATTTGAACCAATTCAAAAGGGATTTCAATAGCGGATTTAAACTCTTCTCCTTTTTCTTCAATAAAGGTATCGTCGGCATTGAAATACCACGATATATTGATTTTTTTTCCGGTTTGTAAAACTTTTTGAAGAGTGAATAATATTTCGTAAATAAATTTCCCTGAAAGAGAATTAAAATAATCAAGCCTAAAAATTAAATGGGTTTGTTCATTTGGATTCAAAGTATAAACTTCGAGCCATTGAATAAGTGGAATAAAAAATTTTGATGATTCTTCAGGAAAAGAGTTTCCAGTTATTTCAAAAATGTTTTTGTGAGGATTAAAATCAATTTTGGGTTTATCTTCAGAACCTTCACAAAAATATCTCTCAAACATAACTACAAATTATTATACGACAATATGAATAGTGAAAAATGATTTATCGTTATCAATTTTCTCAAAATTAAATACAAGGGGTTCAGATGTTCTTCTAGCAATATCTATCAATCCAATTCCTGCACCTCTTTTCTCAGGATCGTATCTTTCTTTAAGTTTAGAAAAATAGAATTCCTTAAGATTTTCAATACTTAACTTATTTAAATCCTGAAGATGGTTTTTAAGTTCTTCTACTTTATTGTTTTCAATAAAATTACCTGCATTTATTATATAAGTTGATTCTGATTTTCCAAGCAGAATAATTCCCTCACTCATTTTTTGATTTTTAAAACCATGTTTGCTGATATTTTGCAATAATTCAACAATAATATGAAACACTTTTTTCTTTGATGACGAGCTTTTGAAAACACTTTTTAGATTGTTATCTACAATTTTCAAAACAGGCAAAATTGATTCCTGTGCAAAATCCCCTTTCTGAACTACAAGAATATTTTCTTCTTTCATTTTTTTATGAAATATAATCGCATCAGAAATTGGAGCATGTGTTGTATGTGATTCCTTAATTGAATCTTCTGATTGTAATAATATTTGATTATAAAAATACGACATGTATTTGTCAAAATCTTCGAAGGTATATTGTAATTTCTGGCCTGATTTACGTGCCATTTCAATTAGCCCTAAACCAGCTCCACCTTTTCCTGATATTTCATGATGTTCGAGTACATGCAAATAAAGATCTCGTAGTTCATCTTTATTGAGGCTATTTACAACTTTTAACTGATCTTCGATTTTGCGAATATTTTTTTTAACAACTAAATTCCCGGATGCAATACAATAAATATCATCCCAATTTCGAGTAAGAAAAAAACTGTTATTTTTATTTTTTTCAAGGTCGTTAATCATTTCCCCATGTCGAATAATGTTCTGAAAACATTCAGCCATAAGAAATGAAGCCTTCTTTTTCATTTTTGAAAGACCTTCAACATTATTAATATTATAATCGCTAAGCTCTATTAGCTTATTGGTTATTTCGTCGCTAATAACGCCATTATATAATAAACATAAATTATCGGTTTTTATCCTATCATAAAACCAGTAGGTAGTATTGATATCCATATATTTTGGCTTATCCAGACATGAAATATAAATATAGCATAAAATTAATTAAAAGAGCTAATATTTTAATAAAAAAGTTTACAGAGGATTGTTTGATCTTTTTTAAATTTATAAGCTGGGAAAATTTAAAGTATATTTACAGTACATAAAAAACGACTATGAAAGCTGCAATTATTCGAAAGTTCGGTTCTCCCGATGTATTTGAAATTACAGATGTACTTATTCCTAAACCTAACAAAAATCAATTGTTAGTAAGGGTTTTTGCATCAGGAATTAATCCTATCGATTGGAAACAAAGAAAAGGAAATCACAGATTTATACTGGGTTCTCCATTTCCAATAATTTTAGGATATGATGTTTGTGCCGAAGTTGTAGAAATAGGTTTAAATATATCGAAATTTAAAACCGGAGATATTGTTTTTGGAGTACTAAACAATAAATATGGTGGAGCACTTGCCGAATATGCTTTAGGTACAGAAGAATGTTTTGCCTTAGCACCCAGAAATATTCGTTTTGATCAAGCAGCAGCTTTCCCTATGGTTTCTATAACTGTCTTGCAAGCTCTCCGCGATAAAGCTAATCTTAAAGAAGGACAAACAATTTTAATTAATGGGGCATCAGGAGGAGTTGGGCATATTGCAATTCAGATGGCTAAAATATTTAGAGCAAAAGTTATAGCAGTTTCTAGTAATAGAAATCAGTCATTTGTTGAAAGTTTTGAACCAAATCAATTTATAGATTATACAAAAACCGATTTGCTTAAATTAAAAGACAAAGTAGATGTATTTTTTGATGTTGCAGGAACTTATTCTTTTTTAAAATGTAAACATTTATTAAATGATGGTGGAGTTTATATAAATACATTGCCTCGACTTAAAATATTAGTACATAAGTTATTTCAGATATTTTCAAGAGGGAAAAAAGTAAAAACTTTATTAATGAAACATAGCAATTCAGACTTAGAGCAAATTAGTAGTTGGATTTCTCAAGGAAAGCTTAGGGTTGAGATTGATGAAACATTTAATTTAAATAACATATCGGCAGCTCACGATTATGCTCAAAAAGGACATAATAAAGGTAAAAATGTAGTTATTATTAATTAACTGATGATATGTCTACAAATTCAGAAATCTTTTTAAACGATTTCAATCAATTTGAAAAGTTTTTACAGGAGAAGTACAATAACAGTAATTATATGTCATACAGAGATATGATTCGAAATGCATCGTACAACAATGGTATTATTAAGCGATTTAAAAGAGAATTATACTTGTTCGGCGATTTACGTAATGTTCTTGTACATAATACCCGCATAAATGGTAAAATTATTGCAGAACCAATTGATGAGGTAATGGAGAAGTTTGAAACTATTGTAAAAGAAATTCAATATCCTGAGAAAGTAACAAAATTTAAAAAACTGGTTCATCAATGTTCTTCTGATGACAAACTATCTAAAGCTCTTAATTTTATTAATGATTTCAAAATATCACAAGTGCCAATAGTTCAGGATGGTAAAATTGTTGATGTATTAAACGGAAATCATATTGCAAGCTGGCTTGCAAAAAAAGAAAATGTAGTACCATCACAGGTTAATATTAAAGATGTATTAGTAAATGCTGATCGAAGCAAAAATTTCGCAATTATATCTGAAACGATATCAATATATGATGCTGCTGAGATGTATAAAAAATCATTTCAACAACCGCCTGTTAATTGGTACTTTGATGCAATTATAATTACTCCAAACGGTAAAAATAGTGAGCAAATGACTGGTATAATAGTATTAAAAGATATTGCAAGCTATATGCATATTGATTAAGTAATTCAATAAAAAAGCTTTCTGAATGGTTTCAGAAAGCTTTTTTAATTTTTTTTATCTGATATTAATTATTTGTAGAATCTTTAATTTCTTTTTTTACTTTTTTAATTTCTTTTGTAAACTCTTTTAAAGCTTTTCCAGCAGCACGACCAATGTCCTCAGCATTTTCTTCGATTAAAACGTCTATTTCACCTTCAAGTTCGTCCATTGTTTTTTCAAGGCTATCCATTTCACTTTCAGAGAATTCATCTTCAAGGCCTTTTTGAAGTTCTTTGCTGAATGCTTCAATTTTATCAGTTTTATGTCCAAATGAATTGAGTCTTATTCCAACATAAATCTGAGATAATGAAATAAATAATGCAACAATTGAAATAATTAAACCTGCGATAATTAAGCCTCTTAAATTGTCAGCTTTAACAGTTTTTGAAACAGCTATGGATGTAAAAATAATAGCCAATATTGCAGGTACAATTGCCCCAATACCTATTACTGGAATAAAAGCAGTTAAAATTGCAATTAATGCCAGAACAAAACCGGCAATACCTAGTCCCTGACTAACTCTTGGTGTTTTAATTTCTTCCATAATTCGTAAATTTTTAATCGGGTTTTAGTATATAGACGTAAAGTATTTAAAAATGCTGCATGTGATTATTTCTTCAATAATATCTCTTGAATATCTTTTTCAAGACTAAAAACAGGAGATTCAATAATACGACCAATTTCTGTTCCTTGTTTATAAAAGATGATTGTTGGAACAAGCTCTATAGTCAATTTATATACAGGAGTATTTTCTGCTTCTTTTGTTCTGTTTACTGCAATTATTGTCAAATCATCAAACATGTAATTTAGATGCTCTAAAATTTTATAAAATCGTGGAAATTCTCTTCTACTATCGCTACACCAAGTACCTAGTACAATTGTAATTTCTAGCGAATCCAGGGCTTCCTGATTGATTAAACTTAGGGTTTCAGTATCAACAATATAATTATCGTATTCTGTTTGAAACCATTCATTAAATGTGCCAGATGTAAACCCTTCAATGTTACAAAAACCATAAAGAATTTCTTGGTTGGCTTTTTCATCAAAAATAACACTATTTAATTCTTGTGAAAAACCATTTAAAAATGCAATAAGTATTAAAATGATTAAAAGAATTTTTTTCATATAATTAAAATATTTTTGTGAGCAATAAATTTAGAATTTATTTACTAATAAAAAAAGTTTAAAAGAAGAAGGTTGACTATTCGTCAACCTTCTTCTTTGTTGTTTTTTTTGGCTTTGGAGTTTCTTTTATTTCAGTTTTAACTTTTGCTTTTGATTCAGCTTTTACTTTTGGTTCTGTTTTAACTGGAGTCTTTGGTTTTACAGATGGAGCCGCAGCTTTTGTTTTTTTTCTTTTCGGACGGCGTACACCGTGTGAACCTATTACGATCTTACCTTTTCTGGTTTTTTTATCTCCTTTACCCATAGTTTTAAGTTTAAAGTATGATTATTATTTTTTAGTCGTAATCAAATTTAATAAGAATAGATGTAACTGTGAAATTAATTCCAATAAAAAAGAATTCCATTAGAATTCAAGCAATTAAAAAAAGGAAGCTGGAGTTTATCTCCAGCTTCCTTTTTTTATTAAAGTAATGTTATTTTACATCAATGCATAAGCGAGTGTAACACCAACCACAACGATTGACACCATACTCATAAGCTTAATAAGAATGTTTAAACTTGGTCCGGAAGTATCTTTAAATGGATCGCCAACAGTATCTCCTGTAACAGCAGCTTTATGAGCATCGGATCCTTTGCCGCCATAGTTGCCTTCTTCAATAAATTTTTTGGCATTATCCCATGCTCCACCTGCATTTGCCATAAAAATTGCAAGGATAAATCCGGTAGCAATACTACCTAAAAGAAGTCCCATAACTCCCGCAACTCCAAACAGAAGACCGGTAACAACAGGAATAGTAATAGCTAATAATGAAGGGAATAGCATTTCTCTTTGTGCTCCTTTAGTTGAAATTTCAACGCAACGTGCGTAATCTGGCTCAGCTTTTCCTTCAAGAATACCTTTAATCTCGCGGAACTGGCGACGAACCTCTTCAACCATTTTTTGAGCAGCACGGCCTACAGCAGTCATTGTTAATCCGCAGAAAAGGAATGCAGCCATAGAACCTAAGAAGGCACCAACAAGAACCCGAGGATTCATAAGGTCTACATGATAATAATGCATAATATCAATAATACTAGCATCATGAATATTTTTTCCTACTACATCTGCAAAAGCTTGAGCTTTTTCTGGTAGTCGAGTTAAACCAACCTTTATTTCTTCAATATAAGCAGCTAACAATGCAAGAGCTGTTAAAGCAGCTGATCCTATTGCAAAACCTTTACCAGTTGCTGCAGTTGTGTTGCCTAATGTATCAAGTGCATCAGTACGTTTACGAACTTCAGGACCTAAATGGCTCATCTCAGCGTTTCCTCCAGCATTATCAGCAATCGGACCATAAGCGTCTGTTGCTAAGGTTATTCCTAATGTAGACAACATGCCTACAGCTGCAATAGCAATACCGTAAAGACCTAAATTGATATTTGCGAATTCAAAATTTGCAGCAAATAGAAAAGCTAAAATTATTGCTGTACTTACAATTAAAACAGGAATTGCAACTGATATCATGCCAATACCAATACCATTAATAATAACTGTAGCAGGTCCGGTTTGAGATGATGATGCGATTCTTTGGGTTGGTTTATAAGCCGATGAAGTATAGTACTCCGTTGATTTACCTATACCAATACCAGCAATTAATCCAATAATCATTGCGCCCCAAATTCCTACATAGTTTGGTAAATCAAGATACCAAAGGATTAAGAATGAAAATATTGCAATAAATACAGAGCTAATATTAACACCACGAGCTAAAGCTGCTAATAATTGTTTTTGGGTAGCACCTTCTTTTGTACGAACCATAAAAATTCCAAGTATAGATAGTATGATACCAACAGCAGCTATTAACATTGGAGCAATAACAGCTCTGAACTGAATTGTTGCAGCTTGTTCTGATGTATAAATAAATCCGGCAGATGTCAAACTTGCTAAAGTAAATCCAGAAGCACCTAATGCAGCAGTTGAAAGGATTGAACCGCAATATGATTCATAAAGGTCAGCTCCCATACCGGCAACATCTCCTACGTTATCACCTACGTTATCGGCAATAGTAGCAGGATTACGAGGATCATCTTCAGGAATACCTGCTTCTACTTTACCTACTAAGTCGGCACCAACATCGGCAGCTTTTGTAAAGATACCGCCACCAACACGAGCAAAAAGAGCTTGTGTTGAAGCACCCATACCAAATGTAAGTGTAGTTGTAGTAATAATAATTAGTTTCATTGATGGATCGCTAGCAATGATAGCATTTGTTGTATTATCAAGAGCACCAATAATATGATTTAATGCAAAAAACCAAATCGATATATCAAGTAATCCTAAACCTACAACAACCAAGCCCATTACTGCTCCTGAACGAAAAGCAATTTTTAGTCCATCATTCAGCGATTTTTGAGCAGCATTTGCAGCACGTGCTGAAGCATAGGTTGCTGTCTTCATTCCAAAGAAACCAGATAGAGCACTAAAAAAACCTCCAGTTATAAAAGCGAAGGGTACCCATGGGTTCTGAATCTTTAAAACATAGGCAAGTAGAATAAAAATCAGGGTTAATATTATAAATACTATCCCAACAACTTTGTATTGTTGTCTTAGATATGCCATTGCTCCGGTTCTAACGTGCAAAGCAATTCTCTTCATAGTATCAGTTCCTTCATCTGCCTTCATCATCTCCTTAAAGAAGTACCAAGCAAAGGACAGCGCTAATACTGAACAAGCAGGAACTAACCAAAAAATACTTTCCATTTTTTTAAATTTTTAAATTAGTAATTATTATTAGTATCAATTTTTCCAATTTTAAAAAAGAGCATAGAGATTAAAAAAATCACTATGCATATATGTTACTTTTTACATATTAAAATCAAAATTAGTTTATTAAATTCTGTTGTACAACACAATTTTTAAATAATTATTCAAGGAATAAACTTTTATAAAAAAATAACCGAAATGTTTTCTATTTTTGCAACGGGTGGAGAATTTTTAAAATGTAAAAGAGTTTTTAAAAACATTCAGTTTCCCCATCCACTTCTATCCAAACTTCTATATTGAATAGCTTCTGCAAGATGATAAGCCTGGATTTTTTCTTTTCCTTCGAGATCGGCAATGGTTCTGGAAACTTTTAAAATGCGGTCGTAAGCTCGTGCTGATAATCCAAGTTTTTCCATCGCTTTTTTAAGGAGAGTTTGTCCAGCAGAATCTATCTCACAAAACTCACGAATTTGCTTCGACGACATTTGCGCATTACAATAAATATTTTCAAAATTTTCAAATCGTTTTGACTGTATTTCCCTTGCAATAATTACTCTTTCACGAATACTTGCACTACTCTCGGCAGGTTTTATTTCTGACAATTTATCGTAAGAAACCGGAACAACTTCAACATGAATATCAATTCTATCAAGCAAAGGGCCTGAGATTTTATTTAAATACCTTTGAATACTCCCGGGAGCGCAAACACATTGTTTTTCAGGATGATTGTAATATCCGCAAGGGCATGGATTCATTGATGAAACGAGCATAAAACTTGCAGGATACTCAACAGTAAATTTTGCACGACTAATGGTAATTACTCTATCTTCAAGAGGCTGTCTCATTACTTCTAAAACTGATCGCTGAAATTCGGGCAGTTCATCTAAAAATAAAACACCATTATGAGCTAATGATATTTCACCAGGTTGAGGATATTGACCTCCACCAACAAGCGCAACATCGGAAATGGTATGATGAGGCGATCGGAATGGACGTTTTGTCATCAGCGACGTTTCTGTATCAATTTTTCCTGCTACAGAATGAATTTTTGTTGTTTCTAATGCTTCGTGTAAAGTTAGCGGTGGTATTATAGTAGGTAGCCGTTTTGAAAGCATTGTTTTTCCTGCTCCCGGAGGACCGATCATAACAATATTATGTCCTCCTGCTGCTGCAATTTCGAGTGCTCGCTTAACATTTTCCTGTCCACGAACATCCGAAAAGTCAATATCGTAATTATTAACATTGTTAAAAAACTCTTCACGTGTATCGATTACAGTTTTTTCTAGTTCGCATTCACCATTAAAGAAATCGATTACCTCTTTAATATTATCAACGCCATAAACATCAATATTATTAACAACAGATGCTTCGCGTGCATTTGCTTTTGGAAGAATAAAACCTTTAAATCCTTCTTTGCGTGCTTGAATAGCTATTGGTAGAACACCTTTAATTTTTTGAACAGTCCCATCGAGCGAAAGTTCGCCCATAATAACAAAATCATTTAAAGTGTCATGTTTTATAAGTTCAGATGCAGCTAAAACTCCGATCGCCAATGGTAAATCGTATGCCGAGCCTTCTTTGCGAATATCGGCAGGAGCCATATTAATAACAATTTTTTTACCCGGGACTTTTAGCCCGTGAGTTCTTAGAGCTGAATCTATACGTTGCTGACTTTCTTTTACTGCACTGTCGGGCAAACCTACAAGATAAAAATTTACTCCCTGGGAAACACTAACTTCTATGGTAATTGTTGTTGCATTAATTCCATGAACAGCGCTTCCGAATGTTTTTACTAACATCCGCTTTCGATTTATTAAATTTTACTTTCGATATATTGTATCAGTGAATGTATAACTTTTATATGTATTTCCTGAACTCTATCAGCGTATTTTGAGTAAGGAGCTCTAATTTCAATATCGCACAATCCTGATAGTTTGCCGCCATCTTTACCTGTAAGGGCGATAACAAATAATCCATTTTCCTTTGCCTTTTCTGCAGCTTTTATAACGTTTTCAGAGTTTCCGCTTGTGCTGATTGCAAGAAGTGTATCTCCTTTTTTACCAATAGATTCAATAAATCTGGAAAAAATAAAATCATATCCGAAATCATTTGCTGTACATGAAATATGTGTAGGATCTGAAATTGAGATTGCCGAAATTGCTTTACGGATTTCTCTGAATCTCCCACTTAATTCTTCGGCAAAATGCATCGCATCTGCCATTGATCCACCATTTCCACAGGAAATAATTTTACAACCTGATTTTATGGACTTTACCAATAAATCTCCGGCAGATTCAATATTTTTAAAATTGTGCTCATTAGAAATAAACTGATTCAAAATTTCAAGAGATTCTAAGAAAGTATTTTTAATGGTAAACATGTATTCTAAATATTTATATTGCTAAGATATATATAATCTTTAAATTATTTAAATCACTTAGATTTGATTTTTTCAAAGTTTTTCTATTAATTACTCAGTATAATTTTCTTTACATTACAATCATTTTATTAATAAAACAATAATTAAAATCAATGAAAATATGATATTTCTGAAACACACTTTTTGAAAAATAAATCATAAAATTGATGATTGATTTGGTTACATTTGTATAAATTTGATTATTGAATAATTTTTTATGAGTAAGATTAAACTAAATGTACTTGGAATTTCTTATAGTCAAA
>Ga0154355_1037_pt1 | contig 33586 bp, 25 predicted proteins | sample RifGroA2_FD_115883 | JGI IMG/M metagenome (GOLD analysis project Ga0154355, IMG submission 115883) | Bacteroidetes bacterium GWA2_31_9b
AAAGTTTCACTGGTTGCATACGAAAGATTTGTAACAGCAGAAGATCAAGAAAAACAGGAAAGAGCATTAAATGATCATATAATGTCAATAAAGAATCACATAAAACAATTAAGTGAAAAAAAATATCAAGATTTAATTGATATTAATTCTTTAGACTTTGTTATGTTGTTTATGCCAATAGAACCATCATTCCTTATTGCAATTCAAAAGGATCCAGAATTATGGAACTATGCGTATGAGAAAGGAATAATACTGATAAGTCCAACAAATTTAATTGCGGTTCTAAAAATGGCTTCTAATTTTTGGGAACAGGATAAACAAAATAAAAATGTTATGGAAATTGCACGCCAAAGTGGAGCATTATATGATAAATTTGTTGGATTTGTGAGTGACCTAAAAGATATTGGAAATAAATTGGAAGCTACCAAGAAAGCCTATGATGGTGCAATGAATAAGATTAGTACTGGAAATGGAAATTTAATAATAAGTACTCAAAAAATTAAGGAGTTAGGCGCAAAAACCAAAAAAGATTTACCTAAGGAATTGATGGAAGAATAGTATGAATTACGAACTTGTCTGCCGAAGGCAGATTACGATTTTAATTATAAATAATGCCTGTAAAAGAAATTCTATTGTTAGGAAATCCTCTTTTAAGAGAGAAATCGAAAGATGTTGTTGACTTTGATTCTCAACTTAATACTATTATTGATGATTTGCGAGATACATTAATCGATTTTCAAAAGCGAAAAAAAATTGGTCGGGGCATTGCTGCTCCACAAATTGGGATTTTGAAAAAGATAATTTATATTCATCTCTCAAATAGGTCTTTTGCTCTAATAAATCCCGAGGTAATTGAAAAAAGTACTGAAACTTTCGAAGTGTGGGATAGTTGTTTTAGTTTCAATGTTGCTTTTTTTGTTCTTACAAAACGATATACTTCAATAACTGTAAAATATCAAAATCAAAAAGGCGAAATACTTACCGAAAAGTTTTCTGATGATCTTTCAGAATTAGTACAACACGAAATTGATCATTTACATGGAATTCTGGCTACTGATTATTTGGTTGAAAAAAATCAAATAATTATGCGCAAAGAATGGGAGAAAATCAAGAAATAATCAAATAAATCCTTTTTGAAGTTTATCAACTAATCTATTAATAATGAAACAATTGTTTTATTATTTCGTTTATAATTAATAGTCTCTTCTCATTTATAAAAAAAGTGATGTCTAAATATTTTATTTTCATTTTAATTGTGTTTATAGCTGGGTTTTTTATACCAGAACGTTTTGTTAATAACAGATATCATCCTGATAATGAAAATGTTGTTGTAGAAAATACTATATCTTCTTCGTGGAATAAAGAATTAACTGAAAAATATGGATTAGCTCCTGAGATAATCCAAATGGCTTTAAAAAATATTTCAGAACTAAAAGAAAAGAATTTGATTAAAAACAACTCAATACTTACAATTATTGATTTTAGTCGACCATCAACCGATAAACGATTATTTATTCTTGATTTGAAAAATGAAAAAGTTATTAAAAATACTTTAGTAGCTCATGGTGTGAATTCAGGAAATAATATGGCTGAATCATTTTCTAATAATCAACATTCTAATAAGAGCAGTTTAGGCTTTTATATTACAAAAGGAACATATTCTGGTAAACATGGATATTCTTTACGTATTGATGGAAAAAATATTGGATTAAATAATAATGCTCTTAAAAGAGATATAGTAATTCATGGAGCCGATTATGTAAGTGAAGATTTTATTAAAAAGAATGGAAGAATCGGTAGAAGTTTTGGATGTCCGGCAGTTCCAGTTGAAGAGAATCAGGAAATAATTGATTTAATAAAAAATGGTACTTGCCTGTATATTTATCATCCTGTTTTAAATCCTACTGATTAGTTTGATTTGTAAACATGGTTACAATATTTTGTTTATCCAGATTGTAAACATCATTGTAAAATTCCATATCTGAGTTTTCTTTTCCTGAACAAGTAATGTATTGAATGTAAATTGTAATTTTCTGTGTAAGATTTATTTCGTTATTTTCATTTGATGCAATAAGCTTCTTAATATTTAAAGAATTCTCAGTATAATATTTGTCGGTTAAATACTGAGCCAGTTTGTCAGGGTTTTCCAATCGAATACAACCATGAGAAAATGTTCTGTTTTTTTGTTTAAATAGCCCTCTTGATGGTGTATCATGCAAGTAAACACTTTGTTCGTTTGGGAAAATAAATTTTACTAATCCAAGTGCATTCGATGTGCTGTTTTTTTGGCGAATAAAGTATCTTGTTCCAAGAGGATCGCTACAGCTCCAATCTATTGTCGATACATCTATTGTTTCTTCTCTGTTATTTATTATGTAATATCCGTTTCTTTCAAGATAAGTTGAATCTTTACGAATTTTTTTAAGCATTTCGTTGTCGACAATACTTTTTGGAACTGTCCAGTAAGGATTTGTAACTACTTTCTCAATATTGCTCGATAATATTGGAGTTGGAGTGTCTTCTTTGCCTACAATAACATTAAATATTTCTTTTTCTTGTTTCGATTCAATTACATGCAATCTGAATTCAGGAATATTTACAAAAAGGTAATTTTCGTCATTATGTATTATGTTTCGTAAGCGGTTTAAGTTTAAGCAAGCTTGTAAATATTTGTATTCTAATAATGATATTAAAGTTCGATGACTAACATTATTTAAATTAGAATCTTTAGGTAAATGATACAACTCTTGCAATTTAAAAAGTGCTACAGAATTATTTTCTGTTGAGTCAATCTCCGATGTTTCAGTTATTCCTGCATAATATAATCCTTTAGCAAGTAATTTATCGTCGATAAATTTAGGTGTTGTAAATTTTATGGATAACTGAAGATCGATGAAACCAGGAAGTGAACTTATAATTTTTTGAAGTTGAACCAATTCGGGTTGCTGCGATAAAATCTCGTTTCTTAAGTTATTCTGATTTAATGCAAAATTCAATATTTCAGGTAAAGATTCATAATTTGATAAATCGGTAGTTAATGTATCTCGTTCAATTATTCCCTTATTGAGATAAATCATGAGCTTTAATGCAGAATATGTGGCTGTTAATTCAAGATTAATTCTTGAATTTTGTGATTTTGTATCTGTAAATTCAGTTGTTAATTGTTTTATTTTTTCATTTTCAAAATAATCTATTGGGAATCCAAAATATTTTGCACTATCAAGTAAGTTGGTTAAATATTTTAACTGAGTATTTGTTTCTTGTTCAGTTGTCCATGCAGGTTGAAAATCTCTCTGATTATAAAAACTAGTTACAAAATTATTTATTTGATTTTTAATTGTTTGTGAAGAATCTGAATCGCAACTTAAAACCAATGAATTTAAATTTGCTTTTAAATAAGCCTGAAAATCAATTAAAATAGATTTTGTTTCTGAATTTACTTTTAGCGAGGGATTTTGATAACTGCTTAAGATTACCAACAAAACAACGAAATAAAACTTTATTAGAACATGAATTAAGACTCTACCAACACTTTGTTTTGGTTTAAAATCAAATTCTAATATGATATTTTCTGCGTTCATTTTTCAATGTGTTTTCTATTTTCATATACGTGTGTTTTTGTAAAATGAAATTTATTTTAGATGAACGGCAAACTGCTTTTGACCAATAATGGTAATTTGGAAACTAAAAATAATTAGCTACGTAATACACAGAAAAACAGCATATTATAAAAGATGATGTAGATCATTTTTTGTAAATCGGAAAATAAAATAGGTTGAATAATTATACAACTTTAATGAATAAGTAAAGAGGTAAAAACAGATCTGTTTTTACCTCTTTTTATCCTTGATTATATGACTAAATTATTTGAATTAGCTTATTTGCTATTCGTAACGCAATGTATCTGCCGGATTAGTATTCGATGCTTTAATTGCCTGAAAACTTGTGGTTAACAATGCTATTGCTATAGATAAAACAGCAGCCAGAACAAAAACCCACCAGCTTAATTCGGTTTTGTAAGCATAATTTTGTAACCATTTGTTAATCAAAAACCAAGATACAGGAATAGCAATAACAATTGCAACAATAACTAGTTTTATAAAGTCTTTTGATAAAATATAAACTATCTCTGATGAGGTTGAACCCATTGCTTTTCGTATACCAATTTCTTTTGTACGTCTTTCTGTCATAAATGAAACTAGTCCGAATAAACCCAACGAAGCAATTATAATTGCAATTAGTGAAAAGTATTTAATCAAACTACCCATACGTTGTTCGGAATTGTACATTTGCTCATATTCATCATTTAAAAAGTGGTATTCAAATGGATATGAGGGCATCACAGAGCTCCAGGTATCTTTTAACTTATCAACTGTTTGCGCTACATTACCCGGTTTTATCCGCATGATTATTAATCGTACGTAATCGTCAAAACCAACAGCAATTGCAAGAGGTTCTATTTCTGAACGCATAGAATAAAAGTGGAAATTTTTCATTACACCAATAATTCTTCCTTTATTAATTCCCATAAATGAAAAACGCATGCCAATAGGATCGTCAACATTAATAATTTTTAGCATTTCCTCATTTATTAAAAATGCTCCTGTTGAGTCAGCAATACGGTCTGAAGGAAAATCTTTAGAAAAAGATCTTCCTTTAACAATAGGTATTTTTAATGTTTCAGTATAATCAAAATCAACAATACTCATGCTTACAAGAATAGTAAGGTTTGGATCTTTACCATCCCAGTCAGCACCACCCGAGTTACTCCCAATATTACTGGGTAAATGCGATGATGCTGTTACATTTTCTATCAAAGGATTTGCTTTAAATGCATCTTTGATAACTGAGTAGGATTTATTAATATCGCCAAACATCTGAATATAAATAACATGTTCCTTATCGTATCCAAGCTTTTGAGCTTGCATAAATTTGAGCTGTTTATATATAAAAATGGTACTAATAATCAGAATTATGGATAAAAAAAACTGAAATATTACCAAGAATTTTCTGAGATTTCCCTTTTTTGATGATTCGGTAAATCCACCCTTAAGAACTTTTACAGGATTAAATTTTGAAAGATATATTGCTGGATATATACCGGCAACAATCCCGGTAAAAAAGGTAATTAGTATTAAGCCTAAAATAAATTCAGAACTCTTAAAAAACTCAAACGAAATTTGTTTGCCGGAAAGTAAGTTGAATTTTGATAAGAGTAATGCTGTTATGAGTAAAGCAATAATTGCTGCAATAACTGTAGTCAGAACCGATTCGCCAAAAAACTGAAGTATTACATTTCCTCTGCTTGCCCCAGAAGTTTTTCGCATTCCAATTTCTTTAGCTCTTCTCGATGATCTGGCTGTTGATAGATTCATAAAGTTGATACAGGCAATTAATAATATAAAAAGCCCGATTGTCATAAAAATATATACAATCTGAATTTGTCCGGCCGAATGCCCATAACCGAAATACTGATGCAAATGCATATCACTTAATGATGAAAGCATAAAATTTGTTTTATAGTCGCTTTCTTTATAGCTTTCATCGAATTCAATATGACTTTTAACAACATCGGTTAATTTTCGATTAACTGGAATTGGATCAGTATTATATTTTAGCTTTACATAAGTAAAAATGGAATTATTTCCCCATTGTTCCTGATAAAAACCAATTGTTTTTGTAAAATCGAATGGTACAAAAAACCCAAAACGGATACTTGAGTTGGTAGGTATTTTTTTTAATACACCGGTAACTGTAAAATCAAATTGATTATCGATACGAATAATTTTTCCCAAAGGATTTTCGGAACCAAAATATTTCTCGGACATTTCCTTTGTTAAAACCAGACTCAAAGGTTTTGTTAAGGCTGTATTTGGATCGCCCGTTTCAAGATCAAAATTAAAAACCGAAAAAATCGTAGAATCAACAGCAACTATTCCTGATTCAAAGAAAGATTTTTCATCATATTTCAACAGTAAATTTCCAGTATAAGCAAATCGAATGGCATCTTCAATTTCAGGAATTTCCAGCTTCCAACCTTCGCCCGAAGGATAAGGTGTAACATTAACGTGATACGATTCACCATTGTAAAACTGATCTTGTTCAACGCGGTATATCTGATCAATTTGTGCATGGAATTTATCAAACGTTACCTCATCGTAAACCCACATAAAAATTAATAAAGCACAAGTTATTCCAAGTGCTAATCCGAAAATGTTAATAAAGGAAAAACCCTTATGCCTGGTAATATTTCGGAAGGCAATTTTAAGGTAATTCTGAATCATTTTTTTAGGTTTGATTTTTAGAAAGACGAATTAAATATTTGTTTGTTGCATTTTTACTTTTAAAATGATTTTTAAAGCTCTAATTTAATTGATATATTTGATTTTGAAGTTGATAATTTGAAATATTATGAATAAACAGACTTTTCGAATGTTCCTTTTATCTTTATTTCCTTTTTTATTTTTTAGTCAATGTTCCGTTTCTCATAAAGTAAAAAAGAATCCTGATGAATTAATTCATGGATATGTAGCTCCCGGATTTGAAGATGTGAAGAAAGAGTTTACCCGGAATTTTATTCAGCGTGGTGAAAATGGAGCAGCATTTTCAGTTTATTATAAAGGCGAAAAAGTGGTTGATTTGTGGGGAGGATATAAAGATGCTGTAACTAAAGAACCATGGGAAGAAGATACAAAAGTAATTGTATTTTCTACAACAAAGGGTTTGGCAGCTATTTGTCTGGCAATGGCTAATTCTAACGGATGGCTCGACTATAACGAAAAAGTATCAACATATTGGCCCGAGTTTGCTCAAAACGGTAAAGAAAACATTACTGTTCGTCAATTATTAGCTCATGAAGCTGGTTTGTGTTTAGTTGATGAATTATTTACAATCTCTGATTTAAAAGATTTTGATAAGATAGCAGGCATTATGGCTCGTCAGAAGCCCTTGTGGGAGCCCGGGTCACAACATGGTTATCATTTATCAACAATGGGAATGTATATGAACGAACTTATGCGGCGTGTCGATCCTCAGCATCGTAGTATTGGTGTATTCTTTTCTGAAGAGTTAGCCAAACCATTAAATCTGAATTTTTATATTGGTTTACCCGATTCAATTCCAGAGAAAGAGATCGCAAAGGTTTATTATCCATCTATTGGGCAGTTTGTTTTAAATATGAACAATATGCCCGAAAAAATGAGGAAAGATTTCAGAAATAAAAATTCCATTTTATCCCGATCATTTAAGATTCCTGAAAAATTCAGTCCCAATAGCAGGGCAACACAACGAGTAGAAATGCCGTCGGGTAATGGAATCGGCGATGCCCGTTCTATTGCCAAAGTTTATGGTCTATTTGCACAAGGAGCCAAGGAGCTGAATTTTAAGAATGAAACTTTCAATTTAATAAAGCAGGATGCGAAATTACCTCCTATGGGAGCTTATGATGTTGTTATGGGTTTAGATACATACTTTGCATATGGATTTCTGAAATCAGGTCCCGATTTTTTATATGGACCCAATCAACAGACTTTTGGAACACCCGGAGCAGGTGGATCGTATGGTTTTGCTGATCCTGAAAAGGAAATTGGTTATGCTTATATTATGACCAGGATGGGACTCTATCTGGTAAACGATCCTCGCGAAGTAGCTTTACGCGAAACAATGTATCGATGTATAGTTCAAATAGAGAATTCCCTAAAATAGATTTTATTTATTGTTTAAAATGTCGTGCATTGTATTTTTAAATCGAATATAATAAAATAAAATAGCAATTTGATACAGTTCAATGCATTTCATAAATAGGATTGCTGATTTGTATTATTTTATATTTTTAAATACCTTACTAAGTTTTAAATTCTACATGTTTCTAATCAAGTTAGCTTTAAAAGTTTACAATTCTTTAGTTGGGAAAGCTGATGGGTATAAATCTTAAAACGGAGAAAAATCATGAAGTTGCATGAATCAAAAAAACAAGATCAATTGGAAATTCTTATTATTGATAATGAACAAACAAATAGTGACATTTTAACAACTGCTCTAAAGGAACAGGGGTATTCTGTTAGATCGGTTACTAATGGAACTACTGCTTTACAATATTTAACTAAGAAATTACCTAACCTAATTTTACTTGAACTTAACTTGCCAGATATAAGTGGTTTTGAACTTTGTCACAACTTGAAATCAGACAAAAAGAGTTGCAATATACCAGTAATTTTTATAAGCGTTTCTAATAGCAAAGATGAAAAAATAAAAGCTTTTGAAGTTGGGGGAGTAGACTTTATAATTAAACCTTTCGAACCTGCAGAATTGTTTGCACGAATTAAAAGCCAATTGCAATTGCAATCATTGACCAAAAAGCTAGAACAAGAAATTACAGATTTAAAAAATAAACTAAAAGAAAGGGAAGCAAAATTCCATAATTTGATTGAAATAACAAGCGACTGGATTTGGGAAGTTAACACAGAAGGAGTTTATACTTTTTCTAATTCTAGAGTAAAAGAAATACTAGGATATACACCTAAACAAATTGTGGGAAAAACACCTTTTAATTTAATGCCAGAAGAGGAGGCAGAAAAATTGGCTGGTAAATTCTTAGAAATAATAAATTCAAAAAAGCCGTTTTTTAATCTAGAAAATATCAATTTACATAAAAATGGTAAGAAAGTGGTGCTTGAAACAAGTGGTGTTCCGTATTTTGATTATAACGGGAGTCTGATGGGCTATAGAGGTATAGACAGGGATATTACTAAAAGAAAAGAATCAGAAGAACAATTAAGACAAAAAGAGCATTATTATCGTTCTTTATTGTACAATATGCATGAAGATATTATTGTTATTGATTCTAACTACCAAATAACAGATGTAAATAATACCTTTTTAGTGACATCAGGTCACAAACGTGAAAAAGTTATAGGCAAACATTGTTATGAAATATCCCATGGATATAATGATCCATGTTATTTGCATGGTGAGGTATGTATGCTAAAGGAAGTATTTGAAACTGGCGAACCACGTAACTGTTATCATATTCATAAAACGATTAAAGATGTTGATGTGCATGTAGATATACTTTTATCTCCACTAAAAGATGATGAGGGAAATGTAACTCACATTATTGAAACAGTGCGTAACATTTCTGATGTCTTTGAAGCTCAGGAAGCATTGAAAAAAAGCGAAGAGGAATATCGTTCTTTATTTGAGAATACAACAATAGGTATTTACAGATCAACTCCTGAAGGAAAAGTTCTTATGGCAAACCCAGCTTTATTAATGATGATGGGATGTAATAATTTAAACGAATTTCAAAGAATAAGTCTTGTAACAGATTTTTATACTAAAAAATATCCAAGATCATATTTCAAAAAAAACCTGGAGCTTTATGGAGAAATTAATGGTTTGGAGTCAAAATGGAAAAAGAAAGATGGAAACGAAATTGATATTAGGCAAAGTGCAAAGATAGTTAGGGATAGCAATGGGATAGCAATGTATTATGAAGGTTGGGTTGAAGATATTACAGCACGAAAAAAGGCTGAAAAAGCACTTTTAGAAAGTGAAGAAAAATTCCGAAATTTATTTAACTCAAGTAGTGATGGAATTATTATTACAGATGAGAATTCCAATATTCTTGCTTTCAATGAAACTTTAATTAATTCGCTTGGTTTTAATGAGGAATATGTAAGAAACAAAAAAGCTACTGATTTTATTATGCCTGATCAGGTTGATAAAGTTAAGCAAAGAATAAAAACCTTGTATAATAATGAATCATTATTGCCTCTTGAGATTGACATTTATAATGCAGCTGGAATGCCTGTGTCTGTAGAAATTAATAGTAAAATAATTGAATATGAAAATAAGAGGTCTGTATTATCAATAATAAGAAATATTTCAGATAGAAAAGAAGCAGAAAGGAAAATTCTTAACGCTGTTATTGAAACTGAAGAACATGAAAGGGAAAAATTTGCAAAGGATCTTCATGATGGTATCGGACCATTATTATCTGCATCAAAAATATATTCAAAATCATTCCAATTATGTGAAAACGATGAAGAAAGAAGTCAAACAATTCAAAAGTTAGAAGAAACTATTGACGAGGCTATACAAAGTGTACAAGAAATTTCAAACAATCTTAGCCCTCATATACTAAAGAATTTTGGTTTAAAAGTTGCAATTGAGTCCTTTTTAAAAAAAATAACAGATGCTAGTTTAATTAAATTTACTATTGGTTCTAATTTTGAAAAAAGAGTTTCTGAAAATATTGAAATAATACTTTATAGGGTAACAGTAGAGTTGATTAATAATACAATAAAACATTCTAATGCTAATACAATTCAAATAAAACTTTTACAAAAAGAAAATAACCTATTTTTACATTATACCGATGATGGAATAGGATTTAATATTAATGAAACATTGAATAAAAGCACTGGTATGGGATTATCAAATATATATAGTCGCATAAGATCATTAGATGGTGATATAGTTATGGATAGTAGTAAAAATAGAGGATTAAGTGTTAAAATAAGAATTGTACTTTAATAGGATTACGTTTATATTTGATTTCATGAATAGAAAGATAAAAATAATTTTAGTAGATGATCATAACCTTTTCAGGGAAAGTTTAAGTTTTTTGTTGTCAAAATCGAAAAAAATTGAAATAATAGCTGAAGCTGAAAATGGAGAAGTTTTTCTAAAATTATTAGATAAAATGATACCTGATGTTGTGTTGATGGATATTAATATGCCTAATATGGATGGAATTGAGGCCACAAAAAGAGCATTAGAGAGATATCCCAATTTAAAGATTATTGCTTTGTCAATGAACGGTGATGAAGCGTATTATTATAAAATGATACAAGTTGGGGCTAAAGGATTTGTACTTAAAAAAGCTAGTAGTGAAGAATTAGAAGAGGCTATAGAAACAGTTTTAAATGGAAATGATTTTTTTTCGCCCGAACTAATGAAAAATATAATAATTAACTTTGGATCAACAAAAGAAATTAAAACAGATAAAGGACCAAAATATATTAATCTTTCGAATCGGGAAAACGATGTTTTGAAATTAATTTGTAACGGATTTACAACTAAAGAAATTTCCAATATGCTTTTCATTTCAACTCGCACCGTTGAAGGTCATAAATCTAGAATTATGGATAAGCTAGATGCTCAAAATACTGCAAACATTATTATTCAGGCAATAAGAAATAAGTTAATTGATATTTAATTTCAATTAGAGATCATTCATTATTAAAAATACTTCTTTGTTAACTGATTTAAACTTATTTCTAACTATTTAAATAAAAATTAAATAGTGACTCAAAGAATTAGTAAAAATTCAGAATCTATTTTCATTTAATACATATTTAATTCTAGTGTTATTACGTAGGTAATATTACCTACGTATTTTTTATGTCAAAACACGAAAACTTGCTCTAAAATCAGGGCGTTATCCAAATTATATTTACTAATGAATAATTTTTAAATACAGAAATTATGAATATAATAATTGTAGATGATAATAAATCTTTTAGGGCAGCATTAAAACATTTATTAGAAAAAAATAAAGATTACGAAATTATATGTGAAGCTGATAATGGTATACAAGCTTTGGAATTGCTCAATTCTTATACTCCTGAACTAGTATTAATGGATATTGAAATGCCGATAATGGATAGTATAAAAGCAATTAAACTGATGCTAACGGAAAATAATCAAATTAAATTTATTGCAATAACTGAGTATAGTGACAAAGTTTATTTAGATGAAATTATGGGAGCAGGATTCCATGCTTGTGTTTTAAAATCGGATGTATTTGATGAAATAGATGCAATTATTGAAGCTGTTTGTAATGATAAATATACCTTTCCTAAAGGTATCATGTTAAATGACCCATTATAATTAATATCAAAAGAATTAAAAAAAATTAAAGATGGAGATATTATGAAAATGAAAAAAAACGAACCCCCAAATTTTAATCATGTTTTAACATATTTATCATTTGAGCTAAATAATGAAATATTTGCTGTAAATGTTGAAAATGTGATTAATATACTTGAAATGAAAAAGATTACTAGTATTCCAAAATCACCAGAATATTTTAAAGGGATAATAAACCTACGTGGGAAAGCCCTTCCTGTAGTAGATTTAAGAATTATTTTTGGAATAAATAATCTCAAATTTACAAATGATACATGCATTCTTGTTCTTCAAATAAAAGTTGAGGGAGAAGAAATACTGTTGGGTGCTATTGTTGACTGTGTTAAAGAAGTACTTGAATTAGAGCAAAATTATATTGAGCCAGTTCCTAGTATCGGTACAAAATATCATCCTGATTTCATTAATGGAATATGGAAAATGGATGAAAGATTTATCATGTTACTAGATCTAGATAATGTTATAAACCCAAAGGATATATTAATTGTTCAAAATGCAAGTTAAGCATTTGATAATATGTAAATAACAAATTCAAAGAGTGGTATTAATAAACAGAAAAATTTACACATAAAACATATAGTTATGAATTGGAAGAATATTAAACTTGGAAAAAAATTGTCTATAGCTTTTGGAATAGTTATAGTAATTTTAATAATAGTAACAATTTGGTCTATAAAAGGGATAAATGAAATTGTAAGAAATTCAAAAGAAATTATTGAGGTTGATAAGCTCCTTGCTGATATTGAACAAAAGCACATTGACCATTTGAAATGGGCAAGTGAAGTTAATAAACTATTAACTGATAAAAATGCTAAGGAACTCAATGTTCAAACTGATTATCATTTGTGTGCTTTTGGTCAATGGTACTATGGGAAAGGGAAAGAGAATGCGATAAAATTAATCCCAGAAATAGAAACATTATTAAATGAAATTGAGGAACCACACAAGCATCTTCATGAATCTGCTATTGAAATTTCAAAAGTATTTATACAATCCGATTTTAAAGTCGGTTCTAAAATTAGAGATGTTAAAAGTGAGCATCTTCTTTGGATGAATAATATTAAAGATGCTCTATTAACCAAAAGTAGAGAATTAAATGTTCAAACTGATTATCATGAATGTAGCTTGGGTAAATGGTTGGAAAGTGAAGAAATTCTTGAGATGAGAAGAAATAACCCAGATTTCAATGCTTTAATAACAAAGGTGGAAGAGCCTCATAAACATTTACATGAAAGTGCTATTCAAATTGAAAAATACATTAAAACGGGTGATTTTAATACTGCTAATAAATATTATACATCAAATACAAATAATTATGCTCACGAAACATTAGGTTTATTGGATGATGTTCTTAAATATCAGGATAACAATATGAAAGGAATGGATCAAGCTAATAAAATATACAATACCAAAACTACGGTTGCATTGGAAAATGTTGGAACTCTTTTAAATAAGATAGTTGATAAAGCCAAAAAAGAAGTTGAAACAAATGAAGCTATTATGACTGAAGAATCAAATAAAACACGTCAAGGAGTTTTAATATTTAGTTTTATAGCAGTGTTAATTGCAATTGTTTTTGCAATAGTAATTACTCGCGGTATAATAAACCCTATTCTTAAAGGAGTAAAATTTACAAAACTAATTTCTTCTGGAGATTTAACTGCACAAGTTGAAATTGATCAGGAGGATGAGATTGGTGAATTAGCATATGCTTTGCAATCAATGGCAAATAAATTAAAAAATATTGTAAATGAGATTATTTCAGGATCTGATAATATTGCTGCTGCCTCTGAGCAAATGAGTTCCACTTCACAAAATATGTCTCAAGGATCTTCCGAACAAGCATCATCTACAGAGGAAATATCATCATCAATGGAACAAATGGCTTCAAATATTCAACAAAACAATGATAATGCTCAACAAACTGAAAAAATATCAGTATTAGCTGCTGGAAAAATTGAGAAAGTAGGAAATGCCTCAAAAGAAAGTCTGAAATCAATTCGAGAAATAGCAGAAAAAATATCAATTATTGGAGATATTGCTTTTCAAACCAATATTCTTGCATTGAATGCTGCAGTTGAAGCTGCGCGTGCTGGAGAACATGGAAAAGGATTTGCTGTGGTGGCAACTGAAGTTAGAAGATTAGCTGAACACAGTAAAATTGCTGCTGAAGAGATTAATGTATTATCGAAATTTAGTGTTAATTTAACTGAAGAAGCAGGAAAAATGATAGAAGACTTAGTTCCTGAAATTCGAAAAACAGCAAATCTAGTTCAAGAAATTTCTTCTGCAAGTATGGAGCAAAGTAGTGGGGCTAATCAAGTTAATGAAGCTATTCAGCAATTAAGTCAGGTAACACAACAAAATGCAGCAGCAAGTGAAGAGATGGCTACTAGTGCTGAAGAATTATCTAGCCAGGCAGAGCAATTAAAAGAAATTGTTACTTTCTTTAAAATTGATAATTACCAAAGAGATATCACTCCAGAAACAGGTTTTAATAAAAAAATGAAAATAAAATCCAAGCTTTGGAAAAGCTCAAGTAAACAACCCCTAAAGGAGAAAGTTGGTGTAGATATCATATTGAATTCAAGTGATTTGGTAGATAGGGATTTTGAGAGTTATTAATAAATTATAATTTATAGGTTAAAGAAAAGCCTTGCAAATATTTGTTTGTAAGGCTTTTCTATTAGTAAATTTGTTTCAGTATTGGTTTAAGGTACATTAGTAAAACAGGAAAATATTCATTTTTTATATTCAAAATCGGAATACAAGGATAAAAACAGGCTGAAATAGTATTTGGGAAAACGATTTGACTTGTTTACTACCGATGTAAAATATTTGCAAATAGTGCAAAAAGCAACACGTAGGGTTGAGATAAGCCTATTTAAGGAGCAAACCAAAAATAACACTTTATAAATTTAAGAATCAATAAAAAATATGGATAGTTAAATCGAATTGAGTAATATTGAAAACTTAAAAAATCAATTAGTATAATGAGAACGTTTTATTTATTTTTCTGCTTAATTATTGGTATTTCTGGATACGCCCAAAAAATGAATAAGCTTGGAAAAATTGTTATAGATGAGCTTCCAAAAGCTCCGGATTATTGGGTAATTAAAAATGGGCTTAATTACCGTATGGTATATAAAGACACTATAAATCTGGAAGGTAATGTATTTTACAAATTACCTAACGCGATTATTGCAAGCGAAGAAACTGCCGATGACCGACCTGATAAAATAAATTATTATGATACAACAGGCAGGTTAATCGTTTCAGTTATTAGTCCACGAATCATCAATTTAAAAATTTCAGAAAAAGGAAATTATGCTGCTTTTTACAACCAAAAAAATATTATCCAAATTAATCTGCATAATTTTAGTCTGGATACACTTTTTGGATCATACTCATTTGCATTTACAAACGACGAAAAACTAGTCTATTATGATTCTGAGGAGAGAGTTGTAGTATATGACAACCAGGTTTATTCATTTGAAGATTTTCCAATCATGTTTCTTGACTTCAATTCAACTATACTTGTTTTTACATCTGAAAAAATATTAAAACTCACCGGTTCTGGCTTTATTCCTGTGCGCGAATTTCATGGTTCTTTTTATGATGCTATGATCATAAATCATATTCTATATTTTGTAGATAAATCAGTAAAACGAAACGATATTACTTACAGGCTATATAAAACAACTGATTTAGTAAATTATTCAATTGTTGAAATATCGGACTATGAATAGCGCAGGGTATATAGCGTAGAGCAGAGGGCGCGGGGCAAAGTGCGCAGGGCATAGAGTGCAGAATTAATATTGATAATACTGTACGAGTAAATTTGTTCTCAAGATTAATTGTATTGAGTTCGCAAATAACTAACTTCAGAAAAACTCTTTTAAAGCTTCCAGTATAAATATTGTACAGATATCATTACGTTTCTCTTCGCTCTTTGCTCTAAGTCCTATGCTTTTTTAAAATCGCAATGATAAACAACTCAATCCACCATCCATCTTCTGAAACTCTGAGAGTTCCAGTTCAATAATTTTATATCCTAGCTTTTCAACATTTGCTTTAGTTTTTGGAAATCCTTTAGGAACTAAAACATAATCGTTTACCCGAAGGCAATTTGCTGCATAAGATTCGTTTTGGTCAATAAGAATGCGGTTAAAAGCACTTAATTCGTTCATTGTGCAAATTCCTTCCTGCACAAGCAGGTTATTCTCACCTAAATAATTTACACCTGTTTTAAAATGCAAAATATTGCAAATAGGAATTACATATACAGTATAGTTATATTTTTCGAGTGTTTCCTTTAGTTGTCGTGAACCAGTTAGGTTTGTCCTGTTCGATAATCCGATAAAAAAGATATTATCGGCTTGCATTACGTCTCCACCATCAAGTGTTCCAAGATCATTTATCGAGTATAATGGGAGTAAAGGTTCAAGAACTTTTTTGATTTCAATTTCTTCGCCCAATCGTTTTTTATTTCCCGGACGGGCAATAACACCAAAGTCTTTTGTAACAACCGCAGTATCTTCAACAAAGCATGAATCGGGGAAATCAGGATTAGCATCAAGAACAGTTAATTTTAGTCCGCATTTTTCGAGTGCTTCGCAATATGCATCGTGTTGTTTTAATGCAAGTTTGTAATCTGGTTTTCCTAGTTTAGCTTCTGTAATTCCATTGGCAAAAGTATGTGCCGGTTTTCTGACTATTGCTTTTGTAAACATATTCAGGTTGTTTTTTTTAATTTATTCGCTAAATTAAACCTTTTATCGAAATGTATTTCTAAATTTCAGAACTAAATAAAATTAATAATGAGAAAATTAGTATTGTTATTTGTTGCATCAACTATAATTATTTCGTGCCAATCGGAACGAAGTAAAAAAGAATCAGAAATAAGAAATGAACTGAAAAAAATTATTAACGAAGTTGGTTTACCCGGAATAAATCTGGCAATTTCAATGCCCAATAATGAACTCTGGACAATATCCGAAGGGTATTCCGATAAAGAAAAACAATCGATAATGAAACCTGAAGATGTTATGTTTTCAGGCAGTACAGGCAAAACCTTTTGTGCTGCACTTATTTTGCAATTACAAGACGAAGGCAAATTAAATGTTGATGATTCACTTTCGAAATATTTTGGCAATGAAGAATGGTTCGGTAAAATTGCCAATTCACGTGATTTAACTTTACGAATGTTACTAAATCATACATCAGGGCTTGAACGGTATGAATTTGACGATTCGATATCCATAAAATTGAAAGAAAATCCAGATAAAATCTGGACAGGAGTGGAGCGATTATCGCATATATTTGGTAAGCCCGCATTACACGAAGCAGGTAACGGTTGGGCATATTCCGATACCAATTATATTCTTTTGGGTATGTTAATTGAGAAACTTATTGAAAATGAATATTATGCCGAACTTGAAAAGAGATTTTTTCAGCCACTTAAATTGGAGAATACTTTTCCCGGAAATAACCGAGAGATAAAAGGTTTAATTACTGGTTACTCTATTTATTCAAAAGAATTTGCAGTACCTGAAAAAGTATTACTTGAAAATGGGAAATTTGCATTTAATCCTCAAATGGAATTCACTGGTGGAGGAATAGCTTGTACAGCATCTGATTTAGCAAAATGGGGTAAGTTGTATTATGGAGGTAAGGTCTTTTCACAAAATGCATATAAGTTAATGATTACTCCTTCATTCCAAAAAACAAATTTACAGGATAATGCAAAATATGGAATGGCTTGTTTTGTATGGAACGATGATGGTAGAATTTCTTTTGGCCATACAGGTTTTTTTCCGGGTTATGTAACTATTGTTGAATATATTCCTGGAAATAATATCTGCATTGCTATGCAATGGAATACCGATAAAAAAAACCCAGAAAAGTCTTTACATATGTACCTTGAAAACATTAAGGAAATAGTAAAGAAACATTAATAATTCATAATAAAAATAGAGCGATTTTTCGCTCTATTTTTATTTTAGATTTTTATATAAAAAAATTGAAATATCTATTGAACATTAAAACAAAATCCAATACCTCGTATCGACTTTATATTAATTGATTTGTCGTTTATTAAATACTTTCTTAATCTACTTATAAAAACATCCATACTCCTTCCGGAAAAATAATCATTACCTCCCCATATTTCGTTTAAAATATCACTTCGTTTTATTACTTTGTTGGAGTTTTTAATAAAGTATTGTAATACAAGTGCTTCTTTTTCGGTGAGTTGTATTTTGTTTTCTTTGTAAATGAGTAAAAAGTTAGAAATATCAAATTTATATTCACCTATACAAATCGAATCATTTGTATTGATAATTTTTCTTTTTAAAATATTATTTATTCTAAGTATAAGCTCTTCTGGTTCAAATGGTTTGCATATATAATCATCGGCGCCAAGTTTAAGCCCTTTTATTCTATCCTCTATCATTATTCTAGCTGTAAGAAAAATAAAAGGTATACTATTATTGTTGATTAAAATATTTTCAGCGAGTGTAAATCCATCCATTTCTGGCATCATTATATCAAAAATACATAGATCAAACTTGTTTTCCTTAAAAGCATTTAATCCAATTAATCCATCTCTACATAACGTTACTTCAAAATTATTTAAAACAAGATATTGTTTTAAAACGTTTCCAAGATCAATATCATCTTCTACCAATAAGATGTTTTTTATAAACTTATCCATATTAATAAATATTAATCCAAAATATATTTAGAAAAGATTTCTCTAAAATTAAGAAAGTTATTTAGAAGAAATTTAAAAAAGTATTTTAATTGTTTTGTAGTTTTATGTTTCTTTTTAATTTGAGTGTAAAAGTTGTACCAATGTTAATCTCGCTATTAACTGAAATTTTCCATTTATGAGATTTAGTAATTAAATAAACATAGTATAATCCAAGGCCAGTTCCTTTTATCTTATGAATATTCCCTGTTGGTACTCTATAAAACTGTTTAAATAAATGTTTTTGATACTCTTTACTAATGCCTATGCCATTGTCTGATAAAATAATTTCAAAATACTTTTTACTCTCTAATGTTGTTATATTTAGTTCAATAATGTCTTTAGAATATTTAAATGCGTTATCTAGTAAGTTTGTAAGTATCATTTCAAAATAAAAAGGATCGGCAAGTATTTCTGGAGTTGAAATAAATAAACTTGTATTAATTGTAAAAGATTTCTGATGATTTCTTATCTTAAATTCATCAACAACCTTATTTATTAAATCATGTAAATTAATCTTTTTATAGTTTAATTGAATAATTCCATTTCTAAGAGCAGATAAATTTAATACATTATCTACCAGATTAATTAGTCTTCTAGATTGATTATCAATAGATTTTACCAGATTTAATAATTCTGTTTTTTGATTTAAAATGATTGGGTTTGATAATGTTCTTGATGCAATTGATATGGTTGTTATAGGTGTTTGAATTTCATGAGTTATATTATTTATAAAATCTGTTTTCATTTTATCATGTACTTCTTGTCTTTTAATTGTTTTTATTGTATAAATCACAATAATTATAAAAACAATAAGAATAATGAAAGCACCCCAAATTACATTTTTTATACTTCTTAAATAATAATTCCTTAACGAACCATATTTTATATATAGATTAATTTGAAAATTGTAGTTATTTCCATTAAAATATAAATAATTAGCAGGTAAAATATCAGTAATAATGCTGCTATCTCCAAATAAATATATAACTGATTCTTTTAATTTGTCATCATCTGCTATTGTTATTATTTTATTAGAACCATTAATATTGAACTTATTTAAGCTAATTAAGGTATTAAATGGAACATTAATTTTGTATGATAAAAAAGATTCTTTTAAATTTTCATTAATTTTTTTATAAACATTGAACGTATTTTTTAATGTATCAATCAATTTTTTTTTAGAATCTTCTTTAAGTTCACCATTTAAATCCATACTATTCTTATCTTTTAGTAGGATGTCACATACTTGTTCTAACTTTTCATCATTAACCTTATATTTATAAAATTCAGAAGCACTTAAATAATCTGTTGAATATTTAAATTTATTGCTTTGTAGCTGTAGTGTATTAAAAAGGAGGTATCCCAGTATTATAAATATCAAGATACAAGATAAAATAAGAAAGAAGATTGAAAGTTTAATTCTATTTATCATTATTATTATTTTTATTTTTTCTAAAATTAATAGAATTGTTAATTTAAAAAATAGATTAACTCTTCATTAACCTTTTATTAACACATACCCAGTAAAGAAATAGTTATTTTCGTAAAATCAAATTTCATTAAAAATCAAATTTCATTAAAAATAAAATTAAGCAATAACTAATATGAAACTAAGTATATGGATCATTTTTTTTCTTGCAATGTTTTTAACAACATTAAAATCTTATAAAGTGTTATCTCAGAATCATATATGTGTACAAACAAATGGAAATATTAATGATGCTATTGATATTAACCTAAATTGGTTTAAGCAATTATCAGAAAATTATAATGAATCAACTTTTGTTGTATATTATGGTTTAGGAAGTCATTCCTATCACTTTACAGCTTCAGACAATGATTTTGTGAAAGAAAATAGCGATTATTCAGATAATAATGATTATCAATTCGGTCAAGGTTCTGTTTTAATGGATAATGGAAGAAAGCTTGATGTTAAATATTTATATAATAAAGAAAAATTTAAAGTTGAATTAGCTCGCTATTTAAAGAATGGAGAATTAGACACATCTTTTTTTAAAAACGGGAGAATAACAAAAACAGTTTATAAAAAAGACAAAAAGGGAAGTATGATCGTATTTAAATCAGATGAAAATTTGGTAATAGCCGGTTATACAGAATCAGACTCAACCTTTATTTATATTAAATAACCAATATAAAAACAATCTATTTAACCAAAATCTAAATTTATGTACGATCAAAGAAGCCACATTATTTGTGGCCCAGCTGCAGTTATAAATAAAGAACTAGCAATGTTAGCTTGTACTGAATATGCATGTCATTGTCAATGTAATCAAGGGAGCGGAAGTGGTGCTGGTGTTGAAGGTGGGCATGTTGTAATTTTCAAGCCTTCGTTGTTATAGGTAAAGATTTTTGATTCATTACTTTTCAATCGAAATAGCTATAATTAATTCTAAAAATAGATTAAAGAGAGAATTGTTAACCGGTTGAAAAGTTTATCATCATAAAAAATAAAACCAATTTGGTTTATTAAGAAACTCGAAAGTAAGTTTGATTATGTTTAAATCAGATGAAAATTTGATTCTAGCCGGCTATGCAGAATCATGCTTCACTTTTGTGTACATAAAGTAGCTATTGGGTTGCTTTATATTAATTATTAATCTTAATTTAAAATCATGAAAGAACAAAAAAAACATTTTATTTGCGGTCCAACAGCGGTTGTAAATAAAGAATTAGCAATGATGGCAGCATCAAGTTGTGCTTGTGCTTGCCAGTGTGGTTCACAAGTTGGAACTGGTAATGGTGGTGGATCAGGAGGTTCATTATTAGATTTACTTTCTTTTTAATTAATTATTATTAAACATTAAAAAAACAAAAAAATGAAATCAGTAAAACATGTAATTAGTGGACCATCTTCAGTGGTTCAAAAAGAACTGGCTACTTTAGCAGCAGCTGGTTGTGGATGTCAATGTGGTTGCGGAAGTGCATCAGGTAGTGGTGGTGGAACTGGCGGCGGTGGCGGCGGCGGTGGCGTTGGCGATTTAATAAGCTTGCTTTCTTTATTATAAGAAAACAATAAATGGAGATGTATGCATTAATTTATTTAATGCATACAGATCTCTCTTTAATTATTAAGCGGGTATTTTGTAATATTTTATTTGTTAAAGTTCAAAATATCAATTTTTCATATTAAGCTTAAAAAACAAAAAAGAATACACATAATCATATTATTTGTGGATTATCAGCAGTTGTCAAAAAAGCCAGTTTAGATACTATAGGATGCACTTTTCCATGCAGTTGTGGAATTGAATTAGGCGCTGAATATTCATATGGGGGTGGAGTAGCAATTACAAATTAATTTTAAAATCGCTTTTAATCTTTTAAGATAAATGAGATTTTGTATGAATCAAATATTGCTTGATGCATACAAAAACTAAATAGAAATAATAAAAATTTGGATTTCATAATTTTTGATTATCATTTAAAAATACTTACGTTAAACTTAACCATGGATACACTAAAAAATTTTGAGAAAAGTTTTCTTATTGAAGAAATTAACGAAAATAAATATATAATATATAATGTTGATAGACATATACCGATTATTGTTGATAAAACAGGGAAAAAGTTTTTTGATATTATTTTAAATAATAGAGATTTAGAATCATGTAAAAAGAGCCTTTTGAAAAATGAATTCGATGATTTTGTACTATTTTTAAAAGAAATTGGCAATTTACAAGTATTGGATACATCACCTTCAGAAACGATTAAACCAAAAAACAACCCGCCAAAAACAGCTTATTTACACCTTACTTATAAATGTAATTTAAATTGTAATTATTGTTACAATAAAGATGTACGAAATAAATTTGTTGATCTCCCATTTGAAAAATGGAAAAATATAATTGACAAATTATTACCTACAACAAATTATTTTATTTTAACAGGTGGAGAACCATTTCTATTTAAAGATCTAAAAAACATAATAAACTATATTCATTCCTATAATTCTGAATATCAAGTTGAGATATTATCAAACGGAATGATTAACTTTTCGGAATATTCAGATTCAAATGAAGTTTTTAACAATATTCATAGAATTACATTTAGTTGCGATAATTTTAAATCAAATAATCAGGTAAGAAAAGGATTTGAAATAGAAGAATTTAAAAAGAATCTGGAATGGATTATTAAAAACGGATATGCAGAAAAAGTTGGTTTAAGTTCAGTTTATTATAAAGAAAATCTTGAGGGAACTATTGAAGTTCAACAATATTGCAAAAGTCACTGCATGCAACATAGAAGAGTTCTAGTTATTCCTAATAATCGTGATGAAATCAATATTATGCCATCTTTAGAATCATTTCTAGAATCTCTAGGTTCTAACGAAGCAATTTATGACTTAACTACTTTTTTTAAGCGATTAAATTGTGGAGCTGGGGTTGGACTTATTAGTATCGACCCTGAAGGAAATTGTTACCCTTGCCAGAATTTACATTATGATAAATTTAATTGTGGTAATATATTAAATAAATCATACAAAGAAATTCTTGATTCAGAAGTAATTAATCTTTTTAGATCGGATTTAATTGTTGAAAATATTTCTACCTGTAACGAATGTAAACTTAGATATATTTGTGGAGGAGGTTGCAGAGCTGCAAGCTACAGATTGGAAGGAAAAATTGATGCTTTTCCAGAAGTTATGTGTTCATATTACAAAAGCTTAGCTAAACACAAACTTATAAATGGTGTCTTTTTTACTCCCAGTGAATTATTAAATCGTAAAGATTCTATAAATAAATTAATAGAAAAAGAATTTATTATTTAATATTTTATAAAAAAAGATAAATGTTCGGGTTACTTTAATATATCAGATTATGAACTTTAGTTTTAAAAATTCTTCATACAACATTGGCAAAGATAAATTTAACTGCTTGAAGCAGTATTTAATTAAGCCTAAAAAATATGCTATATGGGGAGGTGTTGCAATGATATTTAATATCCTTTTAATGCTGCCAACACCTCTTATTACAATGTATCTGATAGATCAGATTTTACCTCAGAAGGATTTTCCGATGTTAAGTTTGGTTAGTGGATTGCTGGTAATATTTATCTTATTTAAATTTATTAGTTCATACTTTCAGAATTTATATTTTGTTAAGTTTAATGAGCTCGTAATATTTCATATTCAAATTGATTTAAACGAAAAAATACAATCTTTTACTGCCAGATATAGACAAAAACTTCAAACAGGTTATTTAATGTCAAGAATTTCAAATGATCCCAATCGACTACATGGATTATTTGCTACTATTTTATTAACTGCTGTAAGCGATATTTTAACTTTTATTGTAGGATTGATTATTATTTTCTTTATTCATTGGAAATTAGCTTTAGCGTCTCTTTTTATTTTGCCTTTTTTTATTTATGCAATTAATTATTTTAGTAAAAAAATCAGAGATACTGCAGAAGTAACTTATGAAGAAAGTGCACAAGTTTACAAAAAAATGCAAGAATCAATATCTTTAATTGATACATTCTTAATGTTTAATGCTCAAAAGTACGATGCAATAAAACTTGTTCAAAGAATGAGAAAATCGGTAGTTAGTTATATTCACTTATCTGTTTTGTCGAGTCTTTCAATGAATATAGCCGCTCTTATAAGTGGTATTGGACCTGTAGTTGTAATATGGTATGGAATGTATGAGATTATGAATGGGAATTTAACTTTAGGAGAATTAATTGCATTTAATGCTTTTATTGGATATCTCTTTGGTCCTGCAAACAGATTAATGAATGCAAATTCTAGTATTCAACAGTCACTCGCAGCATGGGATAGAATATATGAAATACTCAATGAAAAGAAAAATGTACTTAAAAAATCTAAAAAAAATGTAAGAAATAAGATTCTAGGCCATGTTTCTTTCCAGAATGTAGCTTTTTCGTACGATGATCAACCAGTATTAAAAAATATTAATTTAGAAATTGCTCCAAAAAGTATATTGGGAATTGTTGGTGAAAGTGGCTGCGGAAAGAGTACTCTGGTTAGCCTAATACCTGTTTTAAATGAAAAAAATGAAGGTGAAATATTTATTGATGATTTACAAGTAGGTGATTATAACGTAAATACCTTAAGAGATCAAATTGCTTATGTAAATCAGGAACCATTACTCTTCAATAATACAATACTAAATAATATTAAACTTGGTAATAAAAATGCGAGTCGTGATGAAATTATTCATGCTGCACATTTAGCCAAAATTAGTGATTTTATAGAATCTTTACCTGATGGATATGATTCAATAGTTGATGAAAGAGGATTAAATATGTCTGTAGGACAAAAACAACGAATTGCTATTGCAAGGGCAATACTTAAGAAACCATCAATTTTAATTTTGGATGAATTCACATCAAACCTAGATTCAGAGTCGGAGTATGATTTGTTCGAAACACTTAAAGATTTCATGAAAGAACGAACTACAATTATTGTTGCTCACAGATTATCAACACTTAAATATGCAAATAAAATTGTTGTTCTTGATAAAGGGTGTATTGTAGAAGAAGGTAGCCATCAAGATCTTATGAAATTGGAAGGTTCATACAGCAACCTTTTTAATAAACAACACGCTAATGGCGAAATAAAAGTCCTTGTAAATTAATAGTTCATTTTTCACTTAAATTGATTTAAATAATTATAACTCAAATTATGTAATTATGAAATTCTCTTTGAAATTTTTATTAAGAAGATTATTTAGAAATAAACTAACATCATTAATTAATATTTTTGGTTTAACAATTGGTATTGTTTGTTCATTTTTTATTTTAATATACATATCATATGAATTAAGCTTTGATAAGTTTCATTCAAATTATAAGCATATTTATAGAATAACAGAAGAAAGAACACTAACAGAGCAACCAAGAACTTTAGCAGTTACTTGCCCTCCAATTGCAGGAATAATATCAAACGAGTTTCCTGAAATTAAAACTGTTCGCATACTGCCATATGAGGCCAATATATTTTTAGAAAATGAAATAAATTTTAAAGAAAACAAATTCTATTTTACTGAAAATTCAATTTTTAATATTTTTGATTTCCACTTTATTGAAGGAAATAGTAAAGAAGCTCTTTCCAACCCTAATTCAATAGTTGTGTCAGAAAGTATAGCAAAAAAATATTTTGGCAATGAAAAAGCAATTGGTAGAATAATAAAACTCAATAATAAGGTTGATTTCGTTGTTACAGGAGTTGTTAAAATTTTTTCAGGTAATTCGCATATTAAACTGGAAGTTTTAGCATCCTTAAATACCTTCTTTAACGATAAAAAACTTATGGAGTCGTGGTGGAAAACAGATTTTTATACTTATGTTTTGATCCCAGAAGCCAGGGATAATCAAAATTTCAAAGAAAGCATCCCCAACATTATCAACAATTATATGCCTGATGCAAAAGGACAGCGAATATTTACTCTTCAGCCATTGAGGAAAATACACCTGTATTCAAATTTGGAAAATGAATTGGAGAAAAACAGCGATATAAAGTATATCTATATATTTGTTTTTATTGCCTTACTTATTATTGTTATAGTATGTTTTAATTTCATGAATTTATCCACAGCAACTTTTATGAAAGCATCAAAAGAAGTTGGTTTAAGAAAGATTTTTGGAGCAAAAAAAAGAAATTTGTCACTTTTATATTTTGGAGAATCTATATTAATCTCTTTTTTCTCTTTACTAATAGCAATAATTATTGTTGAAACAACAATTCATTTTTTTAATTCATATTTTCCTGGTATATATGAATTTTACTTTCTAAATAAATTAAAACTCTATTCGTTTTTTTTCTTTATCACTTTTTTAATAGGAATATTTGCTGGAAGTTACCCTGCAATTTATTTGCCATCTCTAAAACCCGTAGATGCACTAAAAAAATTAAATAGAATTGGAAAAAGTAATATTATAACCAGGAATGTTCTTATTGTTTGCCAATTTGTAATTGCCTGTGTAATGATTTCTTCAACATTTATTATTTATAAACAGTCACAATATATAAAAAAGCTGGATTTAGGTTTTGATAAGCAAAACCTATTAGTTCTTAATATCCCAAAGGAATTAAATTCAAAATATGAGCTTTATAAAGATTTACTAAAAGGAAACAATAAAGTTATTGATGTATGTATTTCAGGCGGGGTTCCAGGTGTGCCGTTAACATCAGAATTTCCATATCAATTAGATAATGTTAACTATAAAGGTAGTTTGCCTAACATATTAACATTTATGATCGATTATGATTTTATTCAGACCTATGGTCTTCAAATAATTAAAGGTCGTGGATACGAAAAAAATAGTGAATTGGACAAAGATAAATCATTTATATTAAATCAAAAGGCTGTAAATACTTTTGGTTGGGATGATCCTATTGGTAAATCGTTTACAATTCATCAATTTAATGGGAAAGAAATGGAGACAAAAAAAGGAACTGTTATTGGAGTAGTTAAGGATTTTAATTTTAAGTCTCTTAATACCTCAATTGAACCTCTTGTTTTAGAGATAGCACCATCTGATATGTTTTATAACTCACTATCAATAAAGTATAAAAATGGAGCAGATCAGGAAGTTTTAAGTATTTCCAAAAAACAATTGAAAGAAATGGGAATAGACGAACCAATTGAATATTATTTTCTAAGCGATAAGTTACAGTCAGATATGAAGAAACAAGAAAATCTAAAAAGCTTGATGTATTTGTTTACAATCTTAATTGTAATATTAGCTTGCCTCGGATTATTTGGTTTAGTATCTTTTAGTCTTAATCAAAGATCTAAAGAAATAGGTATAAGGAAAGTTCATGGTAGTAATACCTTTAATATTGTTTTTCTATTTTATAAACAATACTTGAAATTAATAATCTATTCAAACATAATTGCTATTCCTTTTACCTTTTTTATAATAAATAAATGGATGCAATATTTTGCTTATAAAACAACAGTTAATTGGACAGTATTTATAGTTTCTTTTATAATGCTCTTTATATTGACATTTATAACTGTCACTGTTATTACCATTCGAAATGCTAGAATAAACCCAGCAATTACTTTAAAATACGAATAATACTTTAAACTTATAAAAAATGCAAAACTTAAAAAGACTAAAACCATATAAATCTGAAAGACCTTTAAGAACAATTAATAAAATAAGAAATATTCTTGGTGAACATGATATTTTTACAATTGAAAGCCATATAATAGATGATGCCGATTTTCATTCCTGTCATGTAACTTTTGACAATAGCACTTTAGCTTTACTTGGAATAGCAACCAATGGAAAAGGTTTGAGTAGAGAATATTCTTTAGCAAGCGGATATGCAGAATTCCTCGAAAGAATCCAAAATAATGCAAAAATTCATTTGCAGAATTATCAGGCTACCAAACGCTATTTGGAAAACGAAAATATGAATAATGCTTTTCATAGAAAATTAAAACAAGAAGATTTGGTTCAGGATTTTAGATTCGCTCCTGACGAAAAATTTTTAAACATAGAAAAAGCGGTAAATGAGCAACCAGATATTTATCAAAAAATTTTAAACTTGAATGATAATAAAGAAATCATTCAATTTATTGAAGAAGAACTATGTACCAATGAGATTGAAACTGTTCCTTTTTATGAGGTAAATAGTAATGAAATTAAAGAATTACCAATTCGATTAATTCAGAATGTTTGTGGAACAAATGGGATGTGTTCTGGTAACAACAAGATTGAAGCAATTTTACAAGGTATATCTGAAATTTTTGAACGATATGCAATAAGAGAAATATATTTAAAAGAGCTTTCACTTCCAACAATCCCACTTGAAGTATTTATGGGAAATGAAATTTATGAGAGAATAAAAAAATTAGAATTAGAGAAAAGTTATACTTTCATTATCAAAGATTGTTCTTTAGGAATAGGTTTGCCTGTTTTAGGTGCACTTATTATTGATCATTCAAATAGCACATATACACTACATTTAGGTGCTGACCCAAGCCCAATAACTGCACTTGAAAGATGTTTTACTGAAGTTTATCAAGGGGGAAAAAATGCACGATTTAAGCCTGTTCATTACAATACTAAAGATATTTTCAGCTTTTTAGGAGCTAATAATCAAAAATCCCGAGAATGGAATAAGTTAAATCAAATGTATAAAACCATTAAACAAGGTACGGGGTATTGGCCTGATTCAATATTTCTAAACAAAGAATCATATTCTTTTAATGGATTTGAAAACCCGGTATCTTATAGTAATGAAAAAGATATGAATTATTTTCTAAATATTATTGAAAGAAACAATTACAAACTTTTTATTAGAGATCATTCATTTTTGGGTTTTGACTCTTTTTACATTTATATTCCTGAATTAAGCCATTTATATAATATTGCAGATAATAATGCCTGCAAAATTGATTATAAACTAAAGCAGAAGTTTACTATTCTTGCTAACCTAAATAAAGCAAATGAAAATGATATTAAACAGGTTGTTGAACTAATTGAAGAAGATTACAATCATCCAAGATTCAGTGAAAAAAATATTAGACAGTACTTTTTGGCAAATCTAAATTTTGAATTTGTTGACATGTCACCTGAACTTTTCTTAGTGATGTTAAATTACAGAATTCAAAATTTTGATAAAGCATTTTATTTTTTAAATCAACACCTGATTAATTGTAAATCTGAAAATAATATTAATTATGCTTATTTATATGCTATATCAGAATATTTAAAATTAAAAATTGAGAAAAACTCTAACGAAGATATTTTTAATAGATTGAGAATCCAATTTACTGAAAATATGGCTAATGATGTAATAAATGATATGGATAAAAATGAAGAAATATTTAAATATCATAGACTTCCTTCATGTTTCGATTGCGATAATTGTCCAGTTTCTAATGAATGTAAATTCTTTGATCTTTTAAAGTGTTATAAACCAATAAAAACAGCCTATAAGCTAAATGTTATTGATCAGAATGACTTGTCGAAATTATTTTATAACACGAATGATATTAAAACAAATAATTTATTCAAAGCAGAGTTTTCATCTAATTAATTAAATAGGATTTATATAAAATGTTATTAAATTGATAGTTATATTGTTCTTATTGATATAAGAATTTATTTCTTAATAATTGGGATGGGTTAAGTAGTTTAAAAATAAAGTTTTCGAGCTGAGAATCGTTTCTCAAATTAGCTCTCTCAAAGCTATGCAACTTGTGTTGATTATGTTACTTGAAATGATATCTGTATAACCATGCAGTGGAATACCGATAAAAAGAACCCAGATAAATCATTTCACAAATATCTTGACAATATTAAACTATTTGTAAAATAGGAAAAGATACTGCAAGGCAACAACTTAAAGAGAACATTGTAACTGCGCTAGGCTACTCAAATTTTTCGAGCATTATGCAGACATGATAACTCTGGTAAAAAGTCACTGCGAATGAGTCCTAAAAGGACGTTCCGAAAGCTTTCGGAAGAAGCAGTCTTTATAAAGATAGCTTCGAATAGCTCGTTATGATTTAAAAGGGAAAGTTACTACTAAGATTGGATGTTTAAAAATCCTCAAATTAATAGTATTATTTTTTTCGATATATTTTAATATCAATGTTTAAACTTTTTTAAATTTTGAAATGTTATACTTAACATAAATTTTGCCATGTATTTTTATTTTTTCTAAATTGTAAATTTATTATAAACTAAACTCTATAAAACTATGAAAACACTCAAAATTATTGGAATTATTATTATTGTATTAATTGTAATATTCTTATTGTTGGGTATAATTATGCCAAAAGCATATCATGTTGAACGTTCAGCAAGCATTAATGCACCTGTAGGAATTGTGTTTGATCAGGTAAAATATTTTAAAAACTCTTCAACCTGGGCTCCATGGAATGCATACGATACAAATATGGTTACTACTATAGAAGGTGAGGATGGCACTGTTGGAGCAATAAGCAGGTGGAAAGGAAATAAAAATGTTGGTTCTGGTTCTCAGGAAATAGTTACTATTGAAGAGAATAAACGAATTGATTTTAAAATGATTTTTCTAGAACCATTTGAATCTGAAAGTATGGCTTATTTCGATCTTATTCAAGAGAATAATACCGTAAATATTACTTGGGGTTTCGATGGTGTAAATAAGTTCCCATGGAATGCTTTATCCATATTTATGGATATGGATAAAATGTTAGGAGCTGATTTTGAAAAAGGCCTGAATGATTTAAAAGTAAAATGTGAAGGTATTAATGCTCAAATAGAAAAATATGGATTTCAAATTAGCGAATTCAATTTTGAAGGAAAAGCATATCTTGCTAAAAAGAAATCGTTAAAATTTGATGAAATGCATAACTTTTTTGCAACAAATTATGCAGCAATTGGTCAGTTAATTAAAGAAAAAGGAATTGAAATGGATGGTTATCCTGTAGGTTTATATTATAGCTGGGATATGGAAAAAATGATATCTGAATTAGCAGTTGCAATGCCTGTAAAAGGAATTACTGAATCACCATCACCAGATTTTGAACTTATTACTTTAGGAAAAAATAAAGCTTTAAAAATTAAATTTTATGGAGATTACGAAAAAATTGGTGATGCTCACATGGCAATGGATGCTTATATGAAAGACAATAACCTAAAACAATTAGTTCCTGTTATAGAAATATATGTTACTGATCCAATGACCGAGCCCGATACCAGCAAATGGTTAACCAAACTTATATATTTTGTTGAGTAGATTCATGTTTCAGAATATATAAAGCCACTTTTTGTGGCTTTTTTTGTATAATAAATCTGTAATCTTTCTTTTTTGACAAGAAATTTTTGAAACAAAATTTAAACTATTAAACTTGCTACAAGTCAAAAGCTTGTATTTTTGAAAATAATAATTTAAAACTATAATTATGAGAAGACTGTTAATTATTACACTTATGTTGATTTGTGTGAGTTCCTTTGCTCAGAAATCAACAAAACAGGAAGTAAAAGAAAATCCATACAAATACACATGGAATTTAACCGATGTTTATCCTAACTGGGATGCATGGCAAAAAGATCTTGAATATGTTAATTCTCAGATTCCAAAATATCTTGAGTTTAAAGGTCGTTTAGGCGAGAGTGTACAAACAATGCTCGATTTCCAGAAATTTTCTGAAGAAGTTTCGAAAATCAGTTCCAAATTATACATCTATGCTTCTTTAAGTCAGGATGTTGATGGTAAAAATCCAATTTATATTACTAAGCTGCAGCAATTACAAACGGTAGGTATAGAAATGAGTAGAAATACTGCTTGGATTCAACCCGAATTAGCTACAATTCCAAAAGAGAAAATAGAAGGTTGGATGAAAGAGAATAAAGATCTGGCAATTTACAACCACGATTTTGAAAGCTTTTATCGTACTCTGGAACACATTATTGATGAACAAACTCAAAAAATAATTAGTTATTACAGTCGTGCATTAGGAGCAGCAAGTAATGCTTATGGCTCTCTTTCAACTGCCGATATGGAGTATCATAATGTAACTTTATCAACCGGCGAAGAAATTGTAACAAGTCCTGCAAATGCATCAAAAGTTTATTCTGGTAATCCAAATCAGAACGATCGAAAAATAACAGCGAATGCTCGTGAAGCAGTGTATGCAAAAAATAAAAATACCTATGCCGACCTTTGGATGGGTGTTGCACAAAATCGCTGGGCAAGTTCACAATTACAAGGTTATGAGTCTGGTCTTGATGCAGTTTTACAATCGAATAATATTCCGAAAGATGTGTATATGAATTTAATCGATGTTGCTAGTAACAATACTGCATCTTTATTAAAATACCGAGAATTACGTAAAAAAGCTTTAGGACTTGAGAAATATTATTTTTCAGACGAATCGTTCGAATTGGTTGATTTTATGAAAAATTACTCTTGGGAAGAAGCTGTTGATATGGTTCAGAAATGCTTAAAGCCAATGGGTGACGAATACAATACTCTTTTAAATACTGCTATTCAGGGTGGTTGGATTGATGTTTACGAAAAACCTGGCAAACGAACAGGTGCTTATAGCTGGTCCATTTATGGTGTGCATCCATATATACTAATGAACTGGGATGAGAGTCGCGACAATGTGTACACACTTGCTCACGAATTAGGTCACTCTATGCATAGTATGTTAAGTAGCAAATATCAACCATATACTTATTCAAGTTATGCGTCAATGGTTGCTGAAACTGCTTCTACTTTCAACGAGAACATGTTACTTGATTATATGATAAAAAACTCAACCGATCCGAATGAAAAGATTGCTTTATTGGTTCAGGCTATCGATAATATTTCAGGTACTTTCTACCGCCAATCTCAATTTGCTGAGTTCGAATACAAAATGTATACTATGATAGAAAAAGATGAGCCTATGAATGCTGATATAATTGCTAATTTGTATTTAGAAATTGATAAAAAATACAATGGCGATATTTTTGACCGTTCAGAAGATTTTGCTTACAGTTGGCCAAGAGTTCATCATTTCTTCGGATATTTCTATTATGTGTATAATTATGCAGTTTCATTTTCTGCATCAAGCAGTTTATTTAACCAGATAGCTTTGGCCGAAACTCCTGAAGCTTCAAAAGCTGCCCAGGAAAAATACCTTACTTTATTAAAGTCAGGAGGAAGTGATTATCCTGTTGAATTGCTTAAAAAAGCAGGTGTTGATTTAAATACCAAAGAGCCATTTTTAGCTGTTATTAAACGTATGGATCAGTTGGTTAATCAACTAGAGGTTGCTTTAAAAGAAGCTGGAAAGATCTAAATTATAATTGAATTTAGGATTCAAGGGGGGATTGTCTTTATGGCAATCCCTTTTTAATTCGCTTTTGTAATTTGTTAATTTGGTTCGTGTTTTCGCAAAACTTGTGACAAATATTTCAATA
>Ga0154355_1043_pt7 | contig 27307 bp, 26 predicted proteins | sample RifGroA2_FD_115883 | JGI IMG/M metagenome (GOLD analysis project Ga0154355, IMG submission 115883) | Bacteroidetes bacterium GWA2_31_9b
CTTCTTCAACAATACTTTCAATAAAGTTGAGCGAACGTTTTACTTCTGGTTCTGTGTTTTCGGTTTTCATTTAAAAAATATTAAAATTCTGACAATCTTATAGAAGAGTACAAAAGTAAAAGATTTTATCCAAAGCAGCTAAATTGTAATAAAAAAGATATCAATTAACTATTTATAAATTAAATTTGATGTTTTAAACCGATATTCAAATGGGAAAGATACAAATCGAAAATATGGAGTTTTATTCATACCACGGGTGTTTTAAAGAAGAACAAATTGTAGGAAATCGATTTTTGGTTGATTTAACCATTGAAACAGATATGAATATTCCATCAAAAACCGATAATATTAATGATGCATTAAACTACCAATCAGCTTATGAGCTAGTAAAACAAGAAATGCAAAAAAAATCTCATTTGCTAGAACACATTGCAGGTCGTATTCTTGATGAGTTATATGCTAAGTTTAACTCCATAAAAAAAGCAACTGTTAAAGTTTCAAAAATGAACCCTCCAATGGGCGGTAAAATGGAACGGGTAAGTGTTACGATGAGTCGTTAGCCTTTCATAAAATGAACTCAACTATACCCAAAACTGAAAAAATAAAACAAAAAGCCATTGAGTTGGGCTTTACTGCAATTGGAATATCAAAAACAGATTTTCTTGAGAAAGAATCAGTACTTCTTCAAGAATGGCTGAACGAAGGTTGCCAAGGTGAAATGGCTTATATGGAAAATCATTTTGAAAAACGAACTGATCCCCGAAAATTAGTTGAAAACTCAAAATCAGTAATTTCTGTTTTATACAATTATTATAATCCAAATCAACAACCCGAAAATACCTATCGAATTTCAAAATATGCTTATGGGCGCGATTATCACTTTGTTGTAAAAGAAAAACTTTATCTGTTATTTGATTATATTAAAACACTTGAACCAAATGTTACAGGTCGTATTTTTGTTGATTCTGCTCCAGTTATGGAAAAAGTTTGGGCTGCAAAATCCGGTTTAGGTTGGATTGGAAAAAATACAAATCTGTTATCGAAAGAGAATGGTTCGTTTCATTTTATTGGTGAAATAATTATAGATTTAGAACTCGAATACGATATTGCTGTTAAAGACTTATGTGGTAATTGTACCAAATGTATTGATGCATGCCTAACAAAAGCTTTAACTCCTTATAAACTCGATGCTCGAAAGTGCATTTCCTATTTAACTATTGAGAAAAAAGGCGAGATTTCCGAAGAATTTAAAAATAAATGGAACAACTGGATTTTTGGTTGCGATATTTGTCAGGATGTATGCCCATGGAATTCAAAATCAAAACTACATAACGAAAAAGATTTTATTCCCAAACCAGAGATTTCAAACTACTTAAATCCTGACTGGGGAAATCTTTCCAAAGAAAAATTCGATGTGATTTTTAAAAACTCACCGCTCGAACGCACAAAATTTGAAGGGATAAAACGGAATATTAAATTTTTGAAAAATCCAGAATTATTTTAACTTCAATTTTCTTAACTTTAATAATGGGAAAAAGGAATAAATTTATAACAAAATAGACCCAACTTGTTATTTTTAGTAATTCTCTTTTGTTAAATAGGTAAAGTAAAGTAAAAAGTCGAACCTTTTCCAAATTCGCTGGTAACACCCACATTACCGTTGTGCCCTTCAATAATCTTTTTTACTATTGCAAGGCCTAACCCATGACTAGTTTCACCATCAGTTGGTATTGTACTAGATTTTTTGAATGGATGAAAAATTTCATTAATTTCATTTTTAGGAATACCTTGACCATTGTCGATAACCTGTGTAACTATTAATTCGTTTTCTTTAAATACTTTTACTAATATTTTAGAATTAGGATAAGAGTACTTTATTGCATTGCCGATAAGATTATTCAATACTTGTTCAATTTTTTCATTATCAATGAGAAGAATTTGATCAGACAAATTAAAAGCACGAGTAATTTCAATTTTTTTATTTTGGGCTAATAAACTATTCAATTTAATATTCTGTTCAACAAATGGAATATAGTTAATTTCATTTTTCTTTAAGTCTAGCTTGCCCGCTTCAATTTTTGATATATCAAGAAAATCGTTTAGCAGATTGATCATTTCAGAACTCACTTTAGTTATTATCTTGGTATATTCTTTATATTTATCTTCAATTTTTTCTTCAAGTAATTTAGAAAAACCCTGAATAATGCTTGCTGGGTTTCTTAAATCATGGGCAGCTATACCTATAAATTCATTTTTTTGTTCATTCAGAATTTTTAATACTTGATTCTGTTCTTCAAGTTCTTTTGTTGTTTCATTAATAAAATATAACAATCGAGAGAGAATTCTAGAATGTTGATTTATATATGGATCTGAATTTTGTGTAATGTTGTACTTTTGTAAAGGTTCTTCATTCTTTAAATCTTTACTTTTTGCACCTTCACGAAAGCCTACTGCTACCATTGTTGAATTGAGTAATGAATTAAATTTATTGTTAGAACAAAATTCTCCAAAAGTATAAAAACCTGCAGTTGGGGCTATATTGTTAAATGGTAAAGTTTCAAGATTAATGTCCTCTTGTAATAGAAATCGCCTGCAAATACATGTGTATAGAAAAATTGCATTTGGTTTAAAAAATTGCATCTGGTTCTGAATATGTACCGATTCTTTAATAATCATTTGGGGATTTCCATAACCGATTCTAAACTTTTCTCCCACATGTACATCGCTTACTAACTGAATTGAACCATCTTTCTTGTTGACGAAAAATGGAGTTCGTGCAATTATTTGACCATTTCTGTAAATGAGAAACGGAAATTCAAGGCTATTTTGAAAAAAGTTGTCGTCAGCTTTGATACCTAAATATTTTTCATAAACAGTAAATGCAGGTTTATTGTCTATAGTTTTAACTGACATTTCTCCAATTTCAGTTATTGTCATTTCTTTACTTAGTGCATGCCATCCAAGATAAGTAAGTATTTCAATATGAAGGTTGTTGCCTGAAAAAACAACTAATATAACACCTTGATTGAAGCAGTGTATTCCATCAAAAATAAGTGTATTTCTCTTGTTCGCATAATCTCCTGCACCACCACCGAAAATGGGATAATTCAAATCAAATGCAGTAATGGTGTTAAATATTTTCCCGGAATCATTGCTGATTGGAGTAGAGAGGAGTAACATTCCCTTAATGTCAATATTTAATGATTTTATATCATTAACCAATTTTTTTCCGATAGTTTCCTCACTTCCTGGTTTACATTCATATGAGTATAAATTAAGGGAAGAGTTTTCAAAAAAAGTGAATAAAATGAGAGTTGAATTAGTAAGTATTTTACCTTCATATATTTCACCAACAGAGGTAGCTCCAACTATTACTGCTAAAGGAAATACATTTCTTATTGAATTTCCTAATAGTTGAAACCATTCATTATCGGTTTCAGCGGAAAAAATTTGAATTAATTGAGATTGAAAGCTACAAAAACTAGTTATTTCTTCTGAATGTAGAATATCATTCAAATTTTCAATGCTTGATATATTGTAATTATATTGTTTCATTTTAGAATATCAGCTGATTTTTGTATAAATACTTATTGAGAAATATTTAACTAACGGATTATTTAATATTAACAATTAATTGGTTGGTATAGTTTAAATAATAGATCAGAAATAGCTTAAAACAACAGTTAAATATTAATACATCTTTTTTATAAAGTTACAACAAAAAAGATAATTAAGAACATTTAACGGTATAGTACAAATATTTAAATCAAATTGCTCGAACGCACAAAATTTGAAGGGATATAACGGATGTTCAGTTTTTGAAAAATGATAATTACTAGTACTGATTATAATAATCGCTTAGGAATTTTGTGGTAGAGAAATTGTAAAAGTAGTTCCTTCTCTGGGTTTACTTTCAACACATATTGAACCACGATTCTGCTCAACAACTTCTTTACAAATAAATAATCCTAATCCAGACCCCGATTCCTGGTTGGTTCCTATAGTAATAAATTTCTCTTCAACAACAAATATTTTATTAAGATTATCAGGGCTTATGCCAACCCGTGTATCTGAAACCAAAATGTTTATTTTGCTACTTTGCTAATATACACTGAGAGTTACAGAACCATTTTCATAAATGAAATTAAATAAATTTGAAACTTGGTTTCTGAGAACAAAAATTCAGTGTTTCTCTTATTAATCCTATTACAAAATAATTGTTATTTTAAAATAAAACTTTTTTAATCAGTGATTAAAACCAGTAAAAATTAAATTTTATTAGAAAAATACTTTGAAGCTTACAAAGATTTAGTGCTCGAATTATCTGAAAATGAATTCCAAAAAGAAATATTAATGGCCTTACTCGATTTTAATTTATTTACCGGAAATATATATGAGCAGGGTTTTAAACGAACATCCTTAATTGAAGGTTTAGCAATGCTTTCGTGTATGCAAAAAAACATTAAAATTGCCGAATATGAAATATTAAATTCTCTGAAATAGTGTAAATCATTATTTAATGCTTTGGATTCAAATTAAACAGTTTTAGTGACAAAGTCGCTAAAACTGTTTAATGATAAAAATGGAAAAATTTCTAATTATTGTCTTGAAAAGTTACGTGGGTTGGTACTGTAAATTTAAAATCGCTACCCTTTCCTAATGTACTAGTAACCCAAATTTTACCGCCATTTATTTCTACAAATTCTTTGCAAATCAATAATCCTAACCCTGTTCCTTTTTCTTTTGCAGTGCCCTCAGTGGTTTGAATTTGAGAAATTTCAAAAAGTTTAGCCATTGTTTCAGAATCAATTCCTACGCCGTTATCTGAAACGGTTATAGTAACATGTGTTTTATTTTGCTCTGCATAAATATCAATTTTACCACCAAAATTGGTGTATTTAATAGCATTTGAAACAAGATTCCGTAAAATTGTATTTAACATATTCTTATCAGCATATACAAATAAATCATTCCAAAAAGCATAATTGATTTTTATGTTTTTATTATTTGCAATTAATTTTAAGTTTTCAATATCTTTAGTACATATTGTTGAAAGATTAAGTTTCTGAGGATTAAAAGGAAGCTTTCCTGATTGAGATCTTATCCAAATAAGTATATCTTCCAGTAAATTATAAATTCGAATCGCAGATTCATGTATATAATTTAATTGAACCTCAATTTCATCAATAGTATATTCGCGAATCTTTGTAGATAATAAATCAGAAAACCCAAGCAAAACACTAAACGGACTCCTTAAATCGTGAGCAAGAATAGAAATAAAACGATTTTTATCGGAGTTGAGTTTTTCTAATTGGATATTTAACTGCAAAATCTGCTCGGCATGTAGTTGTTTATTATATATAGCGATTGATAAAAAAAATATCAATATACTAATTGCAATTCCACTAATTAAAACGATCAATATTTTGCCACGAAAAATTGATAAGTTTTCGTTGTATGTGGTAAATTGTAAAATCCATTTTTTACCGTTAAACTCAATAGGTTGTAAAAGATATAAATTTGATTTATCTAGTTTAACTTCTTTATCCTTACTTTGGCTATCATATAAAATTGTTGCAACTGAGATGGATTCGTTATCATAAACTTTTAATCGAATTCGGTTTTTATTGGGTAAATCCCAATTTCCTAAAATCCCACTCATCATATCATTCATTCGATAAGGACTATAAACCCATCCTATGATTGCTGCACGACGCTCTTCTATTGTATTTGTTAACATTCCATTTCTATAAACTGGCACATACATTAATGATCCAGCTTGTAAATCTTCATTTGTTTCTTGAACAAGAATTACTTTGTCAGAAAGTATTGCATTATCTGAATCACGAGAAAGTTCCATTGCTTTTCTTCTTACTGGTTCTGAGTACATATCATAACCAAAAGCACGTAGGTTTCTATCTTTAAATGGTTCAAGATAAATAATAGAAGTATATATATTTCTAACTCCTTCTGGCTTTACATTATAATCGGGAAATCCATTTTTTCGAACCGCTTGAATATGTTCTTTTAATTTATTTGGTGGAATAATTATTGAATAACCTACACCCTGAATACCAGGCAAATTTTTATTGATTTGTTCATGTTCATTAAATGTTTTCCATACTTCATAGGTAACAGTATCTGTTGCAGCAAATAAAGCAGCACCACTTCGTAAAATTTGAGCATGTGCTTTGAGCCGGGCATCTAATTTTGTTTTAAGTGTATTGCAAATAATTTCAAAATCTTGATTTGCAATTACCTTTACTGTATTTTTTGTGTAAAGTGTACCTGCAAGAGTTAAAGTTATTCCTACAAAAAGTATAACCAAAGATTTCCACTTATTTTTTAGTAAAAACAAGAAATTTTGAAGTTGATTTTTATCTTTTTTTAAAACGTCATTCATGTATTTTTTATCTGTTGAAGCGTAACTTTTAGAAACAAACAAAAAAGTAAATTAAATATAGTTTTGTGTTTTTTTTAATATTAATACAAATATTACAAAATCTTATTCATAAAATCAAAAAAACATAATCCTTTCTCTTGACGAAAGGTATTGTGAACCATCTAAATACGTTTTTCTCTTTTACTCATGTGTTATTATTGAAATTTGTTTTTGGAGATATAAACACGAATATATCTTTGGTAAGCGGATCTTGCTTGTTTGTATTTGTTATATTTTAAATTTGATTCTTTCTTTTAGCGATGGCCCCTGTTAAGCTTTGCCTAAATCTTAACTATTATTAAATTTATTTATTTGCAAGTATTTCTTATTGAAAATTTGAATAAACATTCTAAGGTAATCCTAATAACTATAGGGACAACGCCTAACATTCAATTATTTTATCATTTTTTCATCCTTAGGCGAACTGAGCTACCAAAACCTATGGTTCAGCTTCAAAAATAATTTAGTATTACACTCAATTCAGTCATTATAAAACTCCTAATCGCTAAATTGTTAAAGCCAACGCCATGCTAAAATCATAATCAAAAAAATACTACCATAAACTACAGGAATCAGGTAAAATGATTTTGTTGACTTTTCAAGACCTTGTTTTTGATTTATTAACTTAACTACTTTAATACTCAACCCTATACCAATAACTATTACCAAAGTCAAAAGTAGCGAGACGACAAAATTTAACCAAAATGGATTCTGTTGTAAAACTATCTCCTCATCAATAATTTTTTGGGCAGTAGAAACACCTGTTATATCATCAAAAAGATGTTCAAAGTAAGGGATTCTGGAAGTTGATTTTAATATTGATTTATCAATATGAGCAGCTGCTATAATTGGAATAAATGCAATTCCATATTTTAGAAAGTATTCTTTAATTTTTATCGTCTTTCCTATAAGTCTCGAAATTAAAAACGGCACAAGCCATATAATCAAAGGAATTATTGCGAAAATTATTGACCCTTTAATAAAACCACCAATAAAATTATTGTTTTGTGAAAATGGGGTTAAAATCAAATTGGGAATAAAACCAAGAAATTTATCAGTCACGCTCCATTCCGACCAAATTTCGGAAATGACAAATCCTGAAACCACTAACACAAAAACCATTTCAGCCATTTTCAAAGGTTTCAGCCGAAATAGGTCGTTGGCAAAACCAATGTAAGTGAGATGTGGATTTGGTCTGTTTTCATTTGGTTGTGATTGGTAACTACTACATGTTTTTAGACAACCAGCACACAAAATGCACCTAGAATTATCTGTAATGTTAGCAGGATACAGGTCAACGCCACAACTCTTATAGTTTAAATTATATTGATACTTTTTGTGTATACATGATTTATCCTTGCAAGTAGCACAAACGTTTTTGTCTTTTACCCGCCAACCAAGAAATGAAAGCCGTGAATACAACCCCAATAAATATCCAACAGGGCATACATAACGGCAAAAAGTATTCTTTTCATAAATGCTCCCAACAAGGATTGAAACACCTACAATTGCCAAAAGATAAATTGCCATAAAGAATGGATTGCGATGTATGGCAAAACCTTGAATTCCAACAAAGAGTATTAAAATGTAGAAAACAGTAATTGCCCAACCCGATAGTAACCATTTTGGACGTTTCCGTTTTAAGCCAATTTTGGCAAAGAATGTAGTAATTATTTCAACGGGGCAAATCATACACCAAATTCGACCAAAGAAAATAGCGAGGACAATTATTACAGGCCACCAATACGACCAAACAATCAAATTACCTAAATTAGTATTCCGCAACTCTCTTAAAAAAGCAGCATCTGTTGAATAAGCAGCAAGCCCTGTAATAATTAAAATAACATAAGCCACTAATGATAGGTATTTCAGAGAAACTGGCATGAATGACCAGCTGATAGCCCGGCTTATTTGTTTAAGCATAGCGTTTGATGATATTTGTTTGAGATTGTTTATAGTTTAGGCGTGAATAGGGACAACTCGTAAATACCAAGTTGTTTTTCGATATTGGCTACTTTTTCGACCATAGTATTAAAACCGTCTTCGCCAAAAAGTTTATGCTCCTTTTCCTCAAATTCTTCGCCTAGGGCAAAATATTCATTTTTAGAAACAATTTTCCGTATTGCGGGGAATAATATCGTGTCTTCTCGTGCTTCATGGGGGCGGTACATTCCATTGAAATCGTTAAGCAATTTTATCAGTTTTTGACTTTCATTTGAATCTGTAATTGATTTCATTTTTCCGAATTGTATTATCTGGTCGGTTAAGATACGCCCCACTTTGTGTTGCGAACGTAATACCTGTACCAGATCGGTTAACTTGTTGGCTTTTTCGAACCGGGGAAATAGAAAATCCTCTTCCAGTTTTTCGTGGTAATCTTCAATAAAAGCCCGGATAATCTGCGCAGAATCCTTCAGTACTGCTAAATCGAATTGTTCATTATTTAAAATATGCAGCCTGCATGTATCGTAAATAAGTAAAATGCGGTTCAAAACACCATGCTCACGCATCAGGTCTTCCGAAGGTGATACTTCTTGTTCGCCTTCTTCCGTGCAAGCAGTTACTAAGCCCATACCTGTAATACCGGTCAATGTGCCTAAAATAATGCCTTTTTTAAGAAAATCCCGTCTGTTGTTTTTGGAATCTTTGACGGGATATTGTTTGTTTTTACTGTAAGTTTCCATAATTCAAGTTTTTGATGGTTTATAAATTTTTGAATCTACAGACCATTTCCCTGTCCCGTAAATCAATAAATAAACTAATAGAAGTGTCATGGCAAAATCGGTCCTGGATTCGTGGGCCATAGCCCAAATTCCTTTGTTCAAAAGAATTGGGATTTTGGTGGTAACCAGTGCTGTTGCCATTATGATAAGTAAAGGAATGGATGCTAACCTGGTCAGTAAACCAATTAACACTAAAACCCCGCAAATCATTTCAAATGTGGCAACAAATGCTGCCAGAAACTCAGGATTGGAAAATCCTATTTTTTCAAATCTTGCAGCACCTACCAATTCAGGAAACAAATACTTTTGAATCCCTTCAGAAAGGAAAATCAAGCCTACAATTATTCGCGGGAGAATTGAACGATTATCATTTACACTACTTAAAATGATACTGCTTAAGTTTCTAAATGTATTCATAGTAAGATTTTTTAAATTAATCCCAAACCCAAAGCAACAGATATAAGCATTAGCATAATCGCAACCAAGACCTGGATAAACCGCAATGTTATTTTTTTAAGTAATCTGCTACCAATGAATGCACCTGTAATTGCCGCTAATGTAGCCGAAATGAGCAAAGTAAGATTTTCGTGCAGATTCGATGCTGTAAATCTTGAAGCATAAACCGAAAGTCTTGTAAAATCAACCAAACAGGCAATTACAACGCCCGTTGCAATATAGGCTTCTTTTGATAATCCGCTCTTAATAAGAAATGCACTACGGATTGCCCCCTGTATTCCCGTTAAGCCACCAAAGAACCCGCTTAAAATGCCGCCTGCCATAAGTTTGTTTCTGTTAAATTGAATTTTTTGAATTGAAGGTGCAATCTCAATAATTGAGAAAATAATTAAAAGGATTGCAATAATTAATTTCACAGGTGTTATTTCAAATTCTTTACCCCAAATCTGGTATTGAAAAATTGAAGGTAAAACTGTTATTTTGAGAAGTAACCATGCTCCAATAAATGATGCTAAAATTGCCGGGATGCCAAACCTTAACAAAACAGCTTTATCGGTATTTTTACCAACCAAAGCAATCTTAAAAAGGTTGTTTGAGAAATGCACTACGCCTGTTAGTGCAATTGCAATATCAATGGGAAAGAATATTGCAAATACAGGAGCTAAAATAGTTCCCAATCCAAATCCTGAAAAGAATGTAAGAACGGCAGTGAAAAAGGCTGCCAAACAAATAATTACGATTTCCATTATACTACTATTTTATTACTAATACAAAATTAGGTAGCATTCAGAAGAGAACCGTGGTATTAAAAGATAATAAAATGGTATTATTGAAAATACTTACTCCTGAATTGTGCAGGGGTTATTTTTTCATGTTTTTTGAAAAATTTCACAAAATTAGATGGGTCGTTGAACGAAAGTGTATAAGTAATTTCGTTCATAGTATTGTCGGTATGCAGGATATATCTCTTGGCTTCCAATAATAATTGTGAAGTAATAAGCTCGCTTGCACTTTTACCTGAATGTTTACGGCAAATAATATTGAGGTTTTGTGGAGTTGTATTTAACAACCCGGAAAAGTCGTTGACTTTATGCAATCTGGGACACTCTTTTACAAGTAAGTCCTGAAATTTTTCGAATGTTGTAACCGGAACATTTTTTTCCTGTGATTGTATTTCTGCCAGTTGCAACATTTTTGCAAAGAGAGCCCTCAAGTAACCATGTATGATATGAGTTGAATAAACCGAGTTTTCGGAATATTCCTGTAATAATTCATTAAATATTGCTTCGGGATTGTAGTTGTTGGGAATCGGAATTCTGAATTTTTCTTTCAATTGGCGGTATAAGTTAATGATATCTGTTTCTTTCAGGTTGTCGAAAAAATTAGCCTTAAACAGAATTACAAAACCTTTAGGAATATCTGTAAATTGCCAGTAATGCAATTGACCGGGTTTGAGAAAATAAAATTCCGGGGTCGAAATCATGTATTTCTCAGTCTCAATCCAATGAAAACCTTCTCCGGCGCTTAAAAATATCAGTTCATAATAGTCGTCATGCTTATGGGGTGATGTTTTCTTTATTTTCTCTTTAAATCGTGATATTTTAAAAGTTAATCCTTCATCAAGTTTATTTTTTATGTTAATGAGGTTGTTTTCCATATTTCAAAGATAACCAATTCTTTGTTGGTAGAGTGCGATGATATGAATTTTCAAAAATGATTTTTTTCTGAAATTTTTTCATTTTTTTTCATTTTAAGTTTTACATTGTTAGAGATTCTGTAAAAATTCGAACATATTTGTTTACCATGGTATTAGTTTTTTATCTCTGAAAAACTTTCCTGTTAATTCTTGCGAAGCTTCTGTCGCAAGCCATACTGGGGTTTCTGCACCCTTCTCAACGCCTCTGGAAGCACTTGCGCCACCCATATCTGTTCGCACCCATCCGGGACAAACGGCATTTACAGAAATGTTTTCAGAAAGTAATTCGCTTGAAAGCTGACGAGTAATGGCATTGAGTAATGTTTTTGAAACACAATATGCTGGAGCCCAACCTCCAACAGAATCTGTCATTGAACCTCCACCACTTGACATATTAATTATTCTTGATTTGCTTTTCATGTATGGTAAAAAAGCTTTAATCACTCTCAAGGAACCTATACTATTCGTTGTTAAAGTGTTTATAAGTATTTCATTGTTTTCCTGCAACATGCTTTTATCTTCATGATACATGATTGCTGCATTATTTATAAGTACATCTATTTTAATATTTCGTTTTGCAAATTCACTTGTTGCACGGTCTATACTTTTTTCGTCGCTTATATCCATTAATAAACCATCAACTTCTGATTTCTCTAACCTCAATTTATTAACAGCTTGTTCAAGTTTGTTTTCATTACGTGCTGACATAATAATATGGTGCCCAAGTTTTCCAAGTTGTTTTGCAGTTTCAAACCCTATTCCTTTATTTGAACCTGTAATTAATATTACACGTTTCATCTTACTTAAATTTTTGCATTATTTCGTAAATATTTGGAAAACTGTTCATTGCTTTTATTGAAACAATAATTAGTATTATACTTATAACAATTGTTCCTAGGGATTTTAAGAAAGGGAAAATCATAGCACAATAAATAAGCATACAAACAGCAATGATTATACTAATCAAGCCACCACACTGAATTTTATTTAACATCATTAAGTAACATACGAATACAATAATTCCAGATAAAATTAAAATATGCCCATTTAATAATAAATAAAGAAGTTCCTGGTCATATTTCCCTTTATGCTTAAGTAAAACAAAAATATCGTGCAGTATTCCGTTTCCGAAATACCACAGAGCAGAAATAAATACCCAATGAACAGATAATAACCATTTCATTTTAATTTACAATTTTAATATTGAATGCTCCGTTACTAGTTGCACCGTAAATACGCAACCATAAAGGTAAATACATTTCAGTTCCTCTTGCTGCACTTATATCGCCAAGGTCAATAATGTTTTTATCAATCCATCCGAATGATTTTAAAAGTCTTTTTACCTGATCTTTTGCATCTGAGTCGTTACCACAAATAAATGTGTTGTGATCGCCACTATTAATCATTAAAGGATTAACCATAAGTCCGCACCACATTGTATTTAATGCCTTAACAACTTTTACTGATGGTAATAACTTTTGAATTTCTTCACCTAATGAATTTGTATTACTTAACTCGGGTAATAAACTTGGTGGCATACCTTTACTGAAATCTAAAGGATTTGAAATGTCAATTAAAATTTTACCATTTAGGTTTTTTGCATTTGCGAGTTTTAAAACAGTTATACTATTTCCACCTTGTGTTACATTCAAAACGATTTCTCCAAAAGTTGCAGCTTCTTCAAATGTTCCTAGTTTAACAGAACTATTTTTTGTGTACCATTCACCAAAAGGAGGGTTGCCATAACTATCTTTTGCTGAGCTATTTAATTTTTCTGATACATTTCGTGTACCAATCATTACATCATGTCCAAGTGTAATGAGCTTAGAAGCGTAAGTCTGACCTACTATTCCTGTTCCTAATACTGCTATTTTCATACTGCTCTAATTTAAATTTCTATTGAAAATATTTATTGCAAATAGTAAAACAGATAACCTGTAAAAAATGTTTAAAAAATTGGTTTTCAGGTAAATTAAGGTTAGATAGTTTTATTTTCTAGCTATTTAAATATCGTACATTTAAAATGGTAAAATTTTTTCTTAACAAACTACAATAAAACCAAAGTACGGTACTGTTGAAGTCTTAATTCTTTTTAAATTTAAAAATGAGTAAGTATTTTTTAGAATTGAGTTGCTTTTATTTTGTTTTTTCCAGAACTATAGCATTAAATCTTTCTACTTCTTCCATTACTGGGCTATGTGCCGAGTTTTCGAATGTAAAAAATTCTTTTTGTGGTGCTTTTAATTGATCATAGAAGTCTATTGCTACTGAATACGGGGTTTGATAATCATATTTTCCCTGAAAAATATAAACTGGCACTTGCATGCTGTCAATATCGTTAAACAGGTTTTTATTTATCACATCAGTCCAAAGATATTTAAGTGAAAACAAACTGCCTGGCATAAAATTCATTTTCTCTCCAAATGTGTATTCTTTTAAATCGAGCACCATTTTAATTACAGGCCACATTCCGGTCATTTCGTGGGTTACACCACCACCAAATTGTGTTACATAATTGCGCTCAACCATTAAATAATCTTGCCATTTATCAACACCTGCTAGTGAATCGGGGAAAGTAATTTCCGAAAGTGCTTTAATTGCTTTCTTGTTATTTTGTTTAATGGCTTGTTCTTTTACCCATTCAAACGAAATTTGTTCTCCTTTATATTGGTAACACACTTGTCCAATTCCAAAATATGCATGAAAAAGTTCAGGATATTGGAAAGCAGTTAGTATTCCTAAAAATGAACCCCACGAATGCCCCATGATATAAATTTTTTCCTGATTAAATCGTTTGGCTAAATATTCACTCAGCTCTTTTGTATCCGATATAAATTGATCCAGATTCATGCTTTCAACAGGAATGTTTTTAGAATAGGATTTTCCTGCTCCGCGTTGTTCCCAATATACCATTACAAAATCATTTTCAATAGTCTGGTTTGTAGCTTTCATAAATGCATATTCCGGGCTTCCCGGTCCGCCATGTAGAAAAAGCATTACAGGTTTGGTGGCATCTTTACCACGAATTATAAGATACTGTTCTTGTCCGCCAAGCATTATTTTTTCAATTGTAGAAATACTTCCTGCAATTGTTTCGCCATTAAAATCTGTAATTGGTTCTGCTTTCCCTGGACTTTTAATCCAAAGACTAATTGCAAGAATTAAAAAAATTATTAATATTCCACCAACGAAGTACATGAACACTTTTCCGATTTTTATTATCAATTTTTTCATTTTCCAACTTACTTTTATAGTTAGTATTTCTTTTTAATCAACACTTAATTTTTGTTTTTTCCTGCTATCAAAGTGCAGTAAAATTGATAAAATCATTAGAATTGCACTCATAAAAAGAGGAATAAAAAAATGTTTTTCTATCGGCAATATAAGTCCAAGTGTTACTGCGCCTAAGGTTATTATTCCTGCAAAGATTGCGTATAAATTTGTTTTGTAAAACCAGGCATAAGGGAAAAAGTGTGCTCCTGTTATAATAACATATACCATTGCAAAATAATCAGGCATTTTAATAAGAGTAAAAATTAAAAATGGGAAATAAAATAACTGTGCAAAATTCAGCCAAAGGCCTAATGGTTGCAATGGATTATTCTTATTTGTCCAAATTGTTTTTACTATTTTGGAAAGCAATAATGCAAATGGCAGCATTAAACTTCCTACAATAAATGTTAAAATTGATTTATCATAAGCTTTAATGTTAAGTGTCCATATAAAAGCTATTGCTATCCAAATAATACTAGCAGATAGAATAAAATCAAGTCCATTTTTTGATTTAACAGATAATTCAATTCGTAATTTGTCAAAGTTTTCTTGTGTAATCATTATCATTTTTCTTTTTAAAATACATAAATCGAAAGATTTGAATTTTTTTTTAAACTAATTCAAAAATAGAATTCATATATACTCATAAATAATTCATATGTCAAATTTAGACTTATTATCTAAAATTCATGTACAATTTTTTATATAGAAATAAGCAAATTAAAACTAAAAATATTTATCCTTAAAAAAGTGGTATCTTTGCATGTTTAAAATATTTAGAGAGATTAATTGATGAAGTTTACTGAATTTAATTTGAATGATCGTTTATTAGAAGCGATTTCGTACATGGGTTTTGATGAGGCCACTCCAATACAGGAAATGGCTATTCCTGAAATAATGAATAATAACGATTTAATTGCTTGCGCCCAAACCGGAACAGGAAAGTCGGCAGCATTTATTCTTCCAATATTGAATAAAATTTCTGAAGAAAAAGGTAATTGCATTAATACCTTGATAATTGTTCCAACCCGCGAATTAGCATTACAAATTGAACAGCAAATACAAGGTTTTTCATATTTTGTTCCTGTAAATTCTTTAGCTGTTTATGGTGGTGGCGATGGCAATGATTTTGATGTTGAACGAAAAGCTTTATTGGGAAATGCCGATATTATTGTAGCTACTCCTGGCAAATTGATTTCGCACCTGAAAATGGGCTATGTTAAATTTGATAAAATTAAACATTTAATTCTTGATGAGGCTGACAAAATGCTCGATATGGGATTCTATGATGATATTCAAAAAATCATTTCTTTTATTCCTAAGAATCGGCAAACTCTTATGTTCAGTGCAACAATGCCTCCAAAAATTCGTGTTTTGGCAAGCCAGATTCTAAAAACACCAAAAGAAATTAGTATTGAACTTTCAAAACCTGCCGAAGGGGTTTTGCAGGCTTCGTATCTGGTATACGATAATCAAAAAACAGGATTAATAAAATACCTTTTATTGAATAATCCTGAATACAATAGCATTCTTATTTTTACTTCAACAAAAAGTAAAGTTTCGGAAATTGTTAGGGAATTAAAACGTAAAAACTTTGAAATCGAAGGAATATCATCCGATTTGGAACAGCAACAACGCGAAGAAGTGCTATCAAGTTTCCGATCAAAACGAACACGAATTCTGGTTGCAACCGATGTATTAAGCCGTGGTATTGATATTAAAGACATTAATCTGATAATAAATTACGATGTACCGGGTGATGCAGAAGATTACGTTCACCGTGTTGGAAGAACTGCGCGTGCAAATACAACAGGGGTTGCTCTTACTCTTATTAACGAAAACGATATGCAAAAATTTAAGCGTATAGAAGAACTCATTGATCGCAAGATTATTAAAATACCTGTACCCGCTGAATTAGGAGAAAGTCCTGCATGGAATCCCAAGCTTATTCATAAACATTCGAAACCAAGATTTGTGAAAAAAAAGAAAAAGTAAAGGATCAAAATATATTAACAAAAAACCCTACCTAATTGGCAGGGTTATTCGTTTATTCATGTTATTTGTTTTTTAATAAATCCCGTATTTCGGTAAGTAATATTTCTTCATTTGGTACTTGTGGTGGAGCTGATGGTTTAGCTTCTTCTTTTTTCTTAGCGGAATTTATAGCTTTAATAACCATAAAAACTGCAAAAGCTACAATTAAAAAATCAAAACATACTTGTAAAAAATTACCATAGTTCAATGTAACTGCCTCATTCGATTCGAATACCGGTTTCATAACAATTTTAAGGTCGGTAAAATTTACCCCACCAATAAGCAATCCAAGTGGAGGCATAATAATATCGGTTACTACTGATGACACAATTTTACCAAATGCTGCACCAATAACAATACCAACTGCCATGTCAACTACATTACCTTTCATGGCAAACGATTTGAACTCATCAACAATTTTCATAGTTTATAAATTAATGTTTGGTTACTCTGAAACTTTATATAAAAATCTCTTTATACTTCGCTTGGGAGTTTTTTCAAATTCCTCAGGATGAATCTCAATTTTTGAAATCTGCATGTATTTTGCCAACGATTGGTTTACTTCTTTTTTTGATTCTTCCATAATTTCAAGTAACCGTGCTTCATCAATTTTTTCTGTATCAACCACATCATAATCGGGATAAACCAATGCAACCAGTTTGTTTTTATGATCAATTACAACAGATTCCTGAATATAAGGAAGGTTGTTAAGTTTGGCTTCAATTTCTTCGGGATAAATATTTTCTCCTGATGGTCCGATTACTACACTTTTACTTCTTCCTTTAATAAAAACATAATTTTCATTATCAATTATTCCCAAGTCTCCAGTATGTAGCCAGCCTTCGTTATCGAGAGCCTGAGCAGTAGCTTCTGGATTTTTATAATAACCAAGCATCACATTCTCGCCACGAACAAGAATTTCTCCAACCACATTATATGGGTCTTCTGAATCAATTTTTATCTCAAGCGCATCAATCAATTTGCCAGCCGAACCTAGTTTTGCTTTATCCCAGTTTGCATAACTTATTAATGGCCCACATTCGGTCATCCCATATCCTATGGTAAACCTAAAGTTGATTTTCTTTAAAAAATGCTCTACTTCCTGATTAAGTGCAGCACCTCCAATAATAACTTCTTTAAAATTACCTCCAAAAACATCGGTGAGTTTCGAATTAATTTTATTGTAAATAGCTTTATCAATAATTGGAATACTCATGAGCATTTTCATAGATAATTTCCCTAAAATAGGTAAGAGTTGCTTTTTATAGATTTTCTCAATGATTAGGGGAACAGCAATAACAACTTCTGGCCTTATTTCGTGAAATGCCTGAATAATTATTTTAGGTGATGGTGTTCGTGTTAAAAAGTGAATATGACAACCAATTGTAAAAGGCCATAAAAACTCAAATGCACAACCATAAGTATGGGCAAGAGGCAAGAATGAAACTACATTGTTTCCCGGATCAAGGGGCAAGTTGTTGAGTGCAAAACGAACATTTACGGCCAGACTGTTTAAAGGAATAATAACTCCTTTTGAAAAACCGGTAGTTCCAGATGTATAGTTTAATACACCTATTTCGTTGTTCGAAATCTCATTTATAATTAATTTTTCAGGAGTTATTCCTCCTGGATATTTTTTGTTATAAATGGAATCGAGGGTATTGTATATTGTTTTTATTTTCTCATTTTTTCCTTCAACCAATAATCTAAAATCAGTCAATGCAAAAATTGCTCTAAGATTAGGCATTGCCGACTCATCGAGATTTTCCCAGACAACATCTCCTGTAAACAATACAACAGAATCGGAATGATTTACAATATGATGCACATCGTTAGGGTGAAAATCGGGTAAAATAGGAACAACAACAGCACCATAAGTTATTATTGCAAGGTAGGTCATTGCCCAGTTGGCAGAGTTTTTACCTATAAGCGAAATTTTATCGCCCTTTTTAACATTGCATTCTTCGAACATGATATGGATTCGTGCAATTTTTCTCGCTACATCTTTATACAAGTATTCCTCACCCATATAATCAGATAAAGCCGGAAGATCCCAGTTTTTCTTTAAACTGTTTTCGATGTACTTTACAAAATTTTCTTGTATCATAGTTTTGGTGTTTAGTAAAGCAAGCAACTAAAGTAAACAAAAAAGATGAAATATCAAATGTTCTGTAAACCTTATAAAATCTACGTTGTGAAACAAAATTAATAACGTATTCTGTGAGAGTGTACTGATTTTAAATTTGAGTTAAAATGTTGATTTATTGAACAAAGGAACTTCTGTTTTGTTCAAATTTAAAAAATGGGAAACTCTTATCAATTTTATTTAATTTTACCCATTCAAATTGCAAAATAAGAAGAGATGAAAAATATAATATTAGTACAAGAACTAAATACAAAATTAATAGGATTATCGCCCGAAGAGGTGTTAAAGTATTTTTTAAATGAGTTTAAAGGAAAAATTGCTCTTTCGTCAAGCCTGGGAGCCGAAGATCAGGTATTAACTCATATGATTTGCGACATTGATAAAGATACCAAAATTTTTACTCTCGATACAGGCAGAATGTTTCCTGAAACATATAAGCTTATTGAAAAAACAAATAATAGGTTTAAAATTAAAATCGACATTTATTTTCCTGATTTTAAACAGGTAGAAAAAATGGTAAAAGAAAAAGGGATAAACCTTTTTTATGAAAGTATCGAAAACCGTAAACAATGTTGTCATATTCGAAAAATTGAACCTTTAAAACGTGCGTTTACCAATCTTGATGTTTGGATTTGTGGCTTACGCAAAGATCAGTCTGTTACTCGAACCTATAATGAGTTAGTTGAGTGGGACGAACAGAATGGATTAATAAAAATAAATCCATTAATAGATTGGAGCGAAAAGCAAGTTTGGGAATATATCCGTAAATATTCTATTCCTTACAACGATTTGCACGACAAAGGATTTCCAAGTATTGGTTGCCAACCATGTACCAGAGCAATTGTTCCAGGCGAAGATGTTCGTGCCGGACGCTGGTGGTGGGAACAACCCGATAAAAAAGAATGTGGACTACATAACCGTGGTGAATAAAAAAGGTGCTTCTAAAAAGCACCTTTCATTTTAAGTTATATTAAGTTAATCAAAACCAGCCTGATTCTTGAATTTCAAATGTAGCAGTTCCTATTTCAGCACCATCGCCAAAAATATAAACTTCGTATTGTCCTGGTATTAATGCACCATTGTTGTCCCAGTAAATAGTAACATCAAGGTCGTTATTTATATAATCTACAGGTCGTTTTGCAGAGAAAACAATTTGTTGTCCCTGATAATCAAATAAATCTTCTTCTGATTTTGCTAAAATATAATCATCTGGTCCGGCAATTCGAACAAAAATATCGCGTTCACCAGCTTTTGCAAGTACGTTTTCTTTAATTGTAAAATCAATTTTAATTTTCTCAATTTTATTGATTTTGCTGTTTGCTTTACCACGTTTATTTATAGGTGTAGCTTTAATGTTTTCGGTACGTAATGTACTTGCTAATTCAACTTTACCTGTAAGATCAACATTTTTTTCTTCCAGTTCTTTATTCACTGTTTGAGCTTCAACAATTTCGTTTTTAACTTTAATGTTTTCAGCAACCAAAGCCTGATTCATTGTATTTAACGAATCAATCTGACGAACATAACTTTGAGCAACTGCACGTAAAGTTCCTAACTCAGCTTCCAATTGTTTAATTTTTGCAAAATTGGTAGCTTTTGTTGTCTTAAGTTCATGAATTAATTTATCAATTTTCTTTTTTTCCTGATTTAATTGCTCATTAATTGGGTCATTGTCTGTCATTAAATCATCATAACTGGCTTTTAATTTCTCCAGGTTTGATTGTAATGAATCTTTTTCAGCTGTTAAAACGGTTTGAATTTCTTCGGTTGTGTTACGCTGATTTACATATAACCAGGTTACAACTCCAAGTAAAACTACAAGTAATAACAATAAGAAAATTAATCCGCTTCTCGATTTTTGAGGCTGATTAACTACCTGCTTATTTTGTTGTTTATTGATTTCAGGATTTTGATTTTTGTTTTGATCTTCCATGATTTTTATATTTGATTAAGTATTGTATTTGGTTTGCAAAATTAGTTTATATTTTTAATATGTTCAAAATCTTATGGTTAATAATTAAACGCAAAAGAAATATTATTAGTATTTATTCATTTGTTTCTGAATCTGATAATAAATAATAAACTCCGTTTATCACAATTTCCGAGTTGAGTATTTCATCAGTAACAGTTAAAATTTCTACAAAATTATTTTGTTCAATACCTACATTAACCTGTCTTTTTACAAATCCATTTTCCTTTTTTATAAAAATAAAACTGCTTTTATCATTTGTTGTAACTGCACTTGTTGGTAAAACAAAAGTTTCTTTTTCTGAAATGTAAACTATTGCTTGTATTTCTATACCTACATGTAATTTAAAATCAGCATTTTCAATTTTACACTGAGTATTCAATGTTTTGTTCGTTTTATCAATAATAATTCCAATGTTTTCAATTTTTGATAAATATTTAATGCTCGTGTCAAATGGCTGATAAAATTCAACTTTCTGCCCTGCTTTAATTTTATTAAAATCTTTTTCTAAGATATTTATATTTACTGTAAGTGTTGAAGGATTAATTATTTCGCAAAAGATATCTTTTGTTTCTATAAATTTCCCTTTATTGCCATTAATATTAATTATATAACCCGATATTGGAGAAGTCAGGTAATAATACTTAACAAACTCATCTTTATCAAGAATGTCAATATTTACTCCGAGCATCTCAAGTTGAATTTTAGACGATTTATAAGCATACTGAGCAGTCCAGTAATCCGATTGTGCTTTTTGTAGATTTTTTATTGATGCAGCATTTTCAACGGTAAGTTCACCCTTACGTTTGAATTCTTGTTCAAAATAACGTACCTTACTTTTGTTTTCTAAATATTGTTGTTGTAATGTAATAAAATCAGAATGTGATAATGATGCTATTCTTTTTCCTGCTTTTACAAAATCACCTTCTTTTAAAAAGAAATCGTTTAAAAATCCATTAATGCCTGGAGAAATTGTCATTCTATCTTTTCTATCGACATCTAAAATCCCAGTACATTCAACCGTTTCTGATATTTTCCTTTTTTCTATTTTCCCTATTTTAATACCTGAAAGTATTATTTGTTCAGCACTTAATTGAACTATTCCATCCTCTGTTTTTTTAGAATCTACTTTTTGATTTGTACAAGCTGAAAATATATATAGCACAAACAGAATAATTACAATATTTCTCATAGTTAGAATTTATTTTATATAAAACTCAAGATCAACAGCTGTTATATTGTATTCGAATAAAGTATTTAAATAGTTTAGTTTTATATCAAGAGCAGTTTTAATGCTTTCTAAAAATTCAAAGTACTCAATATCCTCTTTTTCGAATTGTAATGTTGCCATTGTAATCAACGCATCTGCTTTAATCAGAGCGTTTTCATGATAATAAATAAGATTGTTTTGTAACTGATCCAGTTTAATAACCAGATTTTCAATTTCTTTTTCGATATTGAATTTTTGATACTCCAAAGTATTTAACGCTTTTTCAGATTCAATTTTTGCTTGTTGTACTGATACATTTTGAGGGATAAACCAAACAGGAAAACTTACACCAATACTCCAGCCATTAAATCCTGGCGTATTATTTATTTCCTGATTAAAATACCCGGCTGATATTTCTGGGAAAAACTTAGACCTTTCAATATTTAATTTTGCTTGTTCGATCAGATATAAATTGTTATAATAATTCAATAAAATTGCACTGGAAAACCTTTCATCAGTATCAGTTGAAGGATTTAAAGAAATAATTTCAAGTGAATCTGATTCGGGAATATAATCCCCTTCTTTGTTCATTATTTGCTTAAGATTATTTTCAGCAATCATAAGTTCTTCTTTAATCTTTTGAATTTCATTATTAACAGATGCATATTCAGTTTCAGCAATAATTTGTTCGAGAACATTTGATTCTCCCAAGTTATATTTAAGCTGTGTAATTCGTACAAATTCTTTGAGTAAGTCAGCTTTTTGTTGTTTTATCTTATACTGATTTATAATAAAAACCCATTTCAGATATGCTTTTTTTACAAGCACAGTAACTTGTTTCTCAGCAATAGTATATTCTGTTTCTGATAGAGCAATTTTTTCATTTAAGTACTTTCCATTTTTAAAATGAGTTAGTATTGATCCAAAATTCTGATCAATTTCGAATGATTGATCTATTAGCATTGAATTTATTTGTCCATGATGGTAATTAAATTGAGTAGGTTCAAAATTTAAAACACCTTTTTTTGCTAATTTTGATTCTTTTATTGAAAGTTGAGCATTTTGTAAATCGGGATTATTTGCAAGAGCTGTTTCAACAGCCTGAGTTATTGATATTTTTTGAACATTAATCTTTTCCTGTGCAAATATTTTTTGAGAACTACTTATTCCAGTAATAAAAATCGTAATTTGAATAAACAAGGAAATTCTAAAAATTATTCTGGTTTTATAATTCATAATTTGAAATATATCGGGTGTTAGTTTTTCTTGAATATAAAAATAGGACAAAAAAAGCAAACTCAATAATTCTATATCTGGATATTATATAAAACAAAAAAACCGACTTGTATTGTCGGTTTCTGAATAAAGTCTTAAACTGTTATATTTTCTTTAGCTGACTGTTAATGAGTAAAAATACTCCAATCAGAACAAACGGAATGCTTAACCATTGACCCATATTTAAACTCATACTTGATTCAAAATCTACTTGTACTTCTTTTATAAATTCAATAAAGAACCGAACAGTAAATAAGGAAATTAAAAATAAACTAAAAATAAAACCATTTTTTAATGTAGTTGTTTTCTTCAGATAAATTAAATACAATACAATAAATATTACAAGGTAACAGAGGGCTTCATATATCTGAGTAGGGTGTTTCGGGATTATTTGACCATCACGAATAAAAATAAATCCCCATGGAAGATTGGTTTCTATACCATAAATTTCGGAGTTCATTAAGTTGCCCATTCGAATAAAGAATCCTGCTAATGCTACTACAATTACAATTCGGTCAAGTATCCATAAATACGGTTTTTTATTTTTGCGGGCAAAAAAGTACAATGATAATAAAATACCAATTGCCGCTCCATGACTGGCAAGACCGCCATGCCATATGAAAAGTATTTCCCATGGATTTCTTAAATAATACTCGGGTTGGTAGAATAAACAATGTCCTAGGCGTGCACCCAAAACTGTTCCTATAACCATATAAATGGTAAGTTTATCGAGCAATTCAATTCCTAAACCCTCTTTTTTAAATATCTTTTGCATAATCAGATACCCAAAAAAGAACGATGCTGCGAATAATACACCATAATATCTTATGCTTAATCCCCAAAAACCAACTATTTCAGGGTCAACATTCCAGTTAACGTAATTAAGAATCATGTAATTTTTATATTAGTAAAATACAAATGTAAAAATTTTTCATTGGCTTGACATTATTTTTATATATGCGAAATGTTATAAAAAGTTAAAATTGATTTATATGTGGTATCTAAATTGTAATTCTTTTGCCTGATTATTTAAATAAACTTTTTAAGTTTGTAAATTACTTTATACTTGAATAATGATGAATAAGATAATCTTAAGTACTTTATTATTTTTTGTGCTGATTGTTATTGCCGTAAGTTGTGCCAAGGTTGTTTCGCCAACAGGTGGTCCAAAAGATGAATTACCTCCCGAAATTATTTCAAGTACTCCCCAAAACTATTCAACAAACTTTAAAGATAAAGACATAAAAATTACATTTAATGAGTATATACAAATAAAAGATATTAATAGTAATCTAATTGTTTCTCCACTAATAGATGAAAAACCTATTATACGTGTTAAAGGGAAATCGTTAAACATATCATTTGAAAAAGATTTTCGCGATTCTACTACCTATAATATGTATTTTGGTAATTCATTACAGGACTATAACGAAGGAAATCCATTAGAAAATTTTCAATTTGTATTTTCTACAGGTGATTATATTGATTCATTATCAATTCAGGGAAAAGTGTTAAATGCTTTCGATATTATTCCTGTCGAAGGCGTTTTTGTTATGCTTTATTCCGATTTCTCTGATTCTGTTCCTCTAAAACAAATACCAAATTATATTTCAAAAACAAATAAAGATGGCGTATTCCAAATTAATAATATCCGTCATGGAAATTATAAAGTGTTTTGTTTAAAGGATTTGAATAAAAATTATATATTCGATATTCCAGATGAGGAAATTGCTTTTACAGATTCTCTTATATCATTTGAATTAAAAACGATTACTCAAACGGATACTCTATTTAAAGAAGATCTTATAGAAAAGATAAATGAAGATGTAAAAAAGAAAAAAAGTAAAGAACAAAAAATAATTGATACAATAATTACACGAACAGTTATTGATTATCCTGTTAACGAATATGTATTTATGTCGTTTACCGAAGAGTATGTAAAGCAATATCTGAAAAACTACTTGCGAGATGAAAAACAAAAAATTGAGATCATACTAAACCAACAAGCCAAGGATAGTGTTATTTTCAAACTAATTGATTTTCCTGATGCAGAATTCATTAAAGAAGTTTCTGCAAAAACAGATACTTTTATATATTGGTTAACCGATTCAGCAATCTATAATAAAAAAGAGTTGTCAGGATTATTTTCATATCAAAAAACAGATTCGAATAATATGTTTGTTTGGACAAATGACACAATTAAATTAAGATATTTGGAAGTTAAACTGAAGAAAAATGAACTCCCGGATACCAGTTTAAAACCAGTTTTTAATATTAAAGAAAAATCAACTCTTGACTTAAATAAAAGGATAAGTTTTAAATGCCCATCCCCAATAGATTTTATTGATACATCAAAAATAAAATTGATTTCAATAGTTGATACGATTGAAACGTATATGAAATATTCTATTAAACCGTTTGAGAACAAAAACCGGGAATATTATTTTACTACTATTTTTGATGAAAATAAATCGTATCGATTAGAATTGTTATCATCAGCTTTGAAAAACATATATGGACAGGTTAATGATACACTTATATATGAATTTAAAACACAAAAACTTGATTTTTATGGCAAACTGCTTATTAATATTACTGGCATTAATATAGGTTCAAATGTAATTGTTCAGTTAATAGAAAAAAGTAAAGAAGAAAAGATTATTCAGCAAAAAATAATTAATCAGGATCAAATTGTTGAATACTCCTATTTATATCCCAAAGAACATATTGTTAAACTTATTTTTGATAGAAATAATAATAATGTATGGGATACTGGTAATTATATGAAACATTTACAACCCGAAGATGTTTTATATTATGAAGCCCCGGCTAAAATTCGTTCAAACTGGGATGTAGAAATAAGTATTGATTTATCAAAACGTATGTAAAATGTCTGTACTATTAGAGTTTGCAATGTTCCCAACCGATAAGGGAGTAAGCGTAAGCGATTATGTTTGTAAAATAATTGCAATGATTAAGAGCAAAAATATTAGTTATAAGCTTACAGCAATGGGTACAATAGTAGAAACAGAAACGTTAGAAGAAGCATTAGATATTGTTCAAGAATCTTATACTGTACTCGAACCTTTTTCTGAAAGAGTTTATTCGTCAATTAATATTGATATAAGAAAAGCTTCAAATGGTAGATTATATAAGAAAATTGAATCTATTGAATCGAGGATTGGTAAAGTAGAAAAATGATATTTATCGTTTTTCGATAAAAAAGTGGAACAATATTTGTAATAATTCGTAAAATATAATCTACTTTTAGAAACTTTAAAAATTTAAAATTAACCTTTATGAAAAAACTTTTACTTTTTTTGTTTATTTTATCTGTATCAATTGTTTCTGCCCAAAAAACAATTAAAATTAATATACAGGAAAACAACACTACAAAATCAATTCAAAACGAGAAAATAACATCTACGGATAAATTCAATATTAAAGAATCGATATATTCTATAGATGTAGTTTCACAAAATAGCAAACAAGGCGAATATGTTCAGTTGCAGGCTGATGGTTTGCAAAAAACATTCAATGCAGGGAATCCCGAATTGCCTGTTTATTCTAAGTTAATAGAGATACCTCTAGGTTCAAAAGTAGAAATAAATGTTTTGAGTTTTGACGAAAAAGAAATTCAACTTGGTGAACATGGAATCAAAACAAAAATTATTCCTGCTCAGGAGTCTGTTTCTAAAAGTAGCGATCCTGATAAAACTCCTTTTAAATTAAATAAAGAAATATATAACAAAAACGATTTTTTCAAAAATGAATTTGTTCAGTTTGAGGATAATGGATATTTGCGTAATAAACACTTAGGTTTTATTCAAATATCTCCTTTTGAATATAACCCGGTAACTAATATTTTAAAAGTAAGATACAATTTTGAAATAGAAGTAAAGTTTATTGCTGATAATAAATCAGTAAGAATTAACGAGAAAAACTTACAATCACCTTATTTCGAAAATTTACCCCTTCAAACCATAAATACAGTTGCTGACACAAAAGCTTTAATTTCTGCCCCTGTAAAATATGTAATTGTTTCTCACAGAATGTTTGAAGCAACTTTACAACCTTTTATCG
>Ga0154355_1129_pt10 | contig 25857 bp, 25 predicted proteins | sample RifGroA2_FD_115883 | JGI IMG/M metagenome (GOLD analysis project Ga0154355, IMG submission 115883) | Bacteroidetes bacterium GWA2_31_9b
CCTTGCATTGATTTAATATCTTGCAGATTCTCATAATATGAATATTGTTCGCCTAATTCATTTTTAAGAATCGATGTTCTGACATTTCCCTGTAAGTCTTCCATTATTTGTTCGAAAGGATCTTTTAATCTAGGAAATTCAACAATCCTATATTTCTCTAAATTGGCAGCTTTTGCAGCAATTTCAATTGCTTTGTCTAGACCACCAAATTCATCGATTAATCCAATTTCTTTTGCATTTGTTCCGCTCCATACTCTGCCTTGGCCTATTGCATCAACTTGTTCTTTTGTCATTTTTCTACCATCGGCAACATGAGAAATAAATGTTTGGTAAATGTCTTCAATTTCGAACTGGATTATTTCTCTTTCTTGTGCTGTTAATGGACGGAAAAATGAGCCCATGTCGGCATATTCATTTGTTTTTGCTACATCGATATGAACACCGAGTTTTTTATTTAAAAGTTCTTTACCATTTAATAAAAGTCCAAAAACGCCAATAGAACCTGTAATTGTATTTGGACTGGCAACAATAGTTTGAGCAGGGCAAACGATATAATAACCTCCGGAAGCAGCTACATCGCCTAAAGATGCAATTACTGGTTTTACTTCTTGTGCTAATTTCACTTCGCGCCAAATAATTTCAGAAGATAATGCGCTTCCTCCTCCTGAATTAACTCTGAAAACAATTGCTTTAACTGTTGAATCTTTACGTGCTTTACGAATAGCTTCTGAAATTCGGTCGGAGCCAATAGTTCCTTCTTGTCCTTCGCCCATAATAACATTTCCACTTGCATAGATAACTGCTATTTTATTTTTCTCGATAGTTTTTTTATCTTTTTTAGGAACTTTTGTGTATTTAGTAAGACTTACAAACTTCAATTTATCAATATCTTTTTTATCTGTTAACTCTTTTAGTTCGTTAAGTATCTCGTCTTTGTATTTTAATCCATCAACAAATTTAAGCTCAACAGCCGATTCAGCATTTTTTAATGATAATTCATTTGCAATTTTATTCAAATCACCAATAGAAATATTTCTTGTTTCAGAAATTCCTTTAAGCATGCTGTTCCAAATAGCACCCATAAATGTCATTGTTTGTTCACGGTTTTCGTCACTCATTTTGGTATACATAAATGGCTCAACAGCACTTTTGAATTTTCCATGACGAATAATCTGTGGTTCAACACCCAGTTTTTCTAATGCTTCTTTAAAAAACATAAGCTCTGCACGTAAACCAACAAAAAGAACTAAGCCTTCAGGGTTTAAATAAACTTTGTCTGAAACACTTGCTATATAATATGTAGCTTGTGTATACGAATCGGCATAACTAATTATAAACTTGTCCGAGGTTTTAAAATCAAGCAACGCATTTCTGATTTCTTCAATAGTTGCAATGCCTGCAGGAATAACAGTTAAATCAAGATAAATTCCTGAAATATTCTCATCGTCTTTCGCTTTTTTAATATTCGACAGAATATCATTTAATCCTAATTGAGTTTCTGGTTTAAAACTTGCAAAATCGAAGTTTTCCATCGGATTTTTATTGCTTCGATCAGTAATTGTTTGATCAAGCTTTATGTGAAGTATTGAATTCTTATCAATGTTTACAGCTTGATCCTGCTTTGATATTGCTGCACCAATAATTCCCAAAGTTATTAAGAAAAACAGGAATAAAGCTATCATTACCCCTAGTATTGATGCTAGTAAAAACTTAAAAAAATTTTTCATATTTATATTTTTTATTTAATTAAACATTCGAACAGTTACTAAAATGCTAAATTAAAAAATATTGTCTGAATTAATTGTCAAAATTTTGATTTAAATAAAAATATAATTCCATTTGTAAACCGAATAATAAACTATACTATGAACTTTGTTTATCTCTTGCTAGGCAGTAATCTAAATAATCGCATACAATTGCTTGAAAAAGCAAGAAATGCGATTGCTGAAAAAATTGGCAGATTGGAAAAACACTCTGGTATTTACGAAAGTTTACCTTGGGGTTTTGAAGCAGAAACGAAATTTCTAAATCAGGTAGTTGTAGTTCGTACTCATTTAACTTCGATAGAAATACTTGAAAAAATTAAAGATATAGAGGGTGAATTAGGCAGAGAGCGTATTCCGGGTATTTATACATCGCGAACAATCGATATTGATATTTTATTTTTTAATAATGATGTTGTTGATATTCCAGATTTAACTATTCCACACAAGCATATTCATACACGGAAATTTACTTTATTACCACTTGCAGAAATTGCATCCGGATTTATTCACCCGGTTTTTAATAAATCGATTTTAGATTTACTGAACGAGTGCAAAGATAAATCTGAAGTTAAGTTAATATAGTATTATATTTTGCTTCCATAAGCAAGATCACCTGCATCGCCCAATCCAGGAACAATATATGATTTTACTGTAAGTTCATCGTCAACATCACCAGCCCAAATGGTAACGTCTTTCATTGGGATATGTTTTTTCACATAATTAATACCCTGATTACTTGCAATAATAGTAACAATGTGTGTATGAGTTGGTTTTCCTCTTTCAATCAATGCTTTGTAAGCAATCTCCATTGATGCTCCTGAAGCAAGCATTGGATCAGAAAGAATTAAAATTTTATCTTTAATCGAAGGACCTGATAAATGCTCAAACTGAATAGTAAAGGATGCATCGTTATGATACTTTCGATGAGCAGATATGAACGCATTTTCTGCCTTGTCGAAATAATTTAAAATGCCTTGATGTAAAGGTAATCCTGCACGAAGAATAGTTGCATTAACTATAGGCAATATGGGTAAATTCATATTCGAAATACCAAGAGGAGTAGTAATCTCTTTTGTTTCATATTTGAGATGTTTACTAATTTCATAGGCCATTATTTCTCCAATTCTCTCCATATTACGCCTAAAACGCATACTATCTTTCTGAATCGTTTCATCGCGCATTTCGGCAATAAAAAGATTTAATAACGAATTTTGACTCGAAAGGATATTTACCATATTCTTAGGTTGTTATTAAAAGTTTATAATACCAGGGCAAATTATTTTTTTTAATATTTTTTACTTTGTATTCAATAGCACCAATTCCTGTTAAAAAATCAATGCGATTTTCAGAAACAATATTATCGATGTTCAAAGTTAAATTTTTTTCGGTATGTGATTCAATAAATCGATCAATTAATAAATAGTTTGCATTAAAAATTTGACCGTTTTTATTTTGAGCATTAGATAACAAGTGAATTTTTCGTTTCGATTTAATGAAAAAAGCAGCAGCACACAAGTTGTTATTTGCACTATATGCACCATAAATTTCTCCAAGATTATAGCGTAAAGCAAACGAAATAATCATTCGTAATTGTGCAATTTCTTTTTTATTTAATGCTGGATTTGATTTAGAACTTTTATGTGTAATGAAATTAACAAAGTCGTTTGGCAATAGACCGTTTACTATGGTTATTTTATTTGCTTTTGCCGATTGAATTTTTTTTTGAAATGAACCCGAATACTTTTGTTTTAAGAAATCATAGGTTGTAATTAGATCAATTTCATAATTTTTTTTTAGTTTAATTTCGTATGAACAGTTTGTAAATGAATTGAATTTATTCAGATTAAAATCTAAATAGGAAAATTCTGGTGGAATGGATTCGAAAAAACGATGAACAATTTCCTCAGTGAGTAATTCATTTGTAAAAACTCCAAGGCGATTTCCAAGTATTGGGCTATAAACGAACTCTTTACGAAAAACGGGTTTGTGAATAATTGGCATTACATATTTATAATCTCCCAATACTAAAGCATGCCAATCGTCACAAAGAATATTTAAATACCACGAAAAGGCAAATATTGACCCATTAAATGCTGTATTAATGCAGTTATCCCATCGAACAAAATTAATATCGTTATTTTTCAGATATTTAATTTCCAATTTGTTATAGTGGTTTTGTTAATCAATTTGCAATTTTGTAATTCTTTTAAAATAATTTCTATTTTTTTTGAACTTACATTATATTGAGTAAAAAAGATGATAGCTAAATAATGTTAATTATATATTCCTTTTTTTAATGCGTATTAATCTTCTCATATTGTTACTATTTTTTATAAAGCATTAATGATTGTTGTACTTATTTTCTTTTTATCAATCTTAAATAATTTTAGGCACTTTTAATTTTAGCTCATTTTAAGTATTCATATTTACAATTTTCCCTCATCTGCAAAACTAAAATATTCTGTATCAGCAATAATAATATGATCGAGAACATTAATATCAAGAAGCTTTCCACCATCAACCATTTTTTGAGTAATTGAATTGTCAGCATCGCTGGGCATTTTATTCCCCGATGGATGGTTATGACATAAAATAATTGATGTAGCCAGTTTCTCAATTGCATTTTTAAGAATTAATCGAACATCAATAACAGTACCTGAAACTCCTCCCTGACTGATTTTAAATTTATCGATTATTTTATTTGATCTGTTTAGTAATAGAATCCAAAATTCTTCGTGTGGCAAATCACCAAGCAATGGTTGAAACAACTCGTAAATATCGTTACTGCTTGTAATTTTTTGTTTTTCAAGAATATCTGATATTTTTCTTCTTCGCCCCAATTCAAGAGCAGACATAATGGTTATTGCCTTTGCTTCTCCAATACCCTTGTTTTTTATCAGATCATTTAATTCGAGTTTACCCAGTTCATTTAAATTGTTGTTAGCATTTCGTAGTACTTTTTTAGCAAGTTCAACAGCAGACTCATTTTTTGTTCCTGTACTAATAAGAATTGCAATTAATTCAGCATCGGAGAGTGAAGATAATCCTTTTTGTAAGAGTTTTTCTCTTGGTCGGTCTTCAACAGCCCAATCTTTTATTTTTAAATTGGTATAATCCATAGAATTTTAAATAATTGGTTTAAGTTAATAAATATTAACGAAAAACAAAAAGGGCATGAAACTGATGTTTCATACCCCAAATAAAGTTTTAAAAGTATGTTATAATAATGGAATAAGTTTTGATTCAAGGTTGCTTTTTGGAACTGCACCAACTTGCTTATCAACTACTTCGCCATTTTTAATAAAGAGAATTGTAGGGATATTGCGGATACCAAATTTTGATGCTACACCCGGGCTATTGTCAACATCAACCTTTGCAAAAACAGCTTTGCCACTGTAATCGTCCGATAATTCTTCTACAAGTGGACCAATCATTCTACATGGACCGCACCATTCTGCCCAAAAGTCAACCAATACTGGTTTGTCCGACTTTAATACTAATTCTTCAAAATTTGAATCGTTTACTTCTATTGTCATGATTATAAATTTTATATGTTTTTTATTTATAAGGATATTTCAGATACTGCTTCTAAATACAAATTTAATTATAAATTGTTTAATTTAAAGAATATTGCAACTCTGTTTTTTTACTTAAAAAAGCGATCAACTCGTTCGTAATTTCAATTTTATCGGTTCTGGAGAATAGATTGACACTAAATTTATTTTCAAGATCGAAGATTTTAAATTTCAACATTACTTTTCCTTTTTTACTTAAGGCAAAAGTTTTTATTTCATTTATCAAGTCTTGATTAATGCTGTTTAAAGCTAACGAAATGGTAATGCTTCGAACCATATTCTCGCGTACTTCGCCTAAAAGCATCATTGTTTTAATCTTAAACTCAAGTTCATTTTCGTTGTATAGTTTTGGTTGGATCTTACCTTTTATTAACAAAGGATAATCCATATAACAATACTTTCGAAAATCCATATAATCCTTACCAAATAATGCAAAACGATACGAATCGGTATAATCCTGAACTGTTAAAAATCCAAAAGGGTTTCCTGTTTTGGTTGTTAAATGTTTAACTTCTGTAACAATTCCGGCTATAGCAAATTCTTTTCCGTTCACGTTTGTTAAATCGCTCAATTCCGATAAACTGGTATTGCTAAAATTATCAATCTCGAGTTTGAAATCGTCAAGTGGATGTGCCGATAAATAAATTCCAATTAATTCTTTTTCGCGATTCAATGTTTCCAGTTTCTGCCAATCATTAGTAGCAGGAATTGGTGGTTTGGTAATTTGAATTGAATCAGCACCTCCAAATAAAGAAATCTGTTGAGTATTTTTATCGTTATGAAACATATTTCCATAACGAATAAGGTTTTCAATAAAGCTTGTTTCTTTAGCATCTAAAGCAAAATATTGTCCACGTGCAATATTGTCAAGGTTATCGAATGCCCCTGCTGTAGCAAGTGCTTCAATAGTTTTTTTTGTAACCAGACTTAAATTAACCCGCTCAATAAAATCGTATATATTTTTATAATTTCCGTTTTCTTTTCTCTCTTCAATGATTTTAATTACAGCATTCTCGCCAACTCCTTTTATTGCACCCAATCCAAAACGGATATCTCCATTTTTATTAACTGTAAATTTAAGCTTACTTTCATTCACATCAGGACCTAATACAGAACTTCCCATTCTGCGACATTCATCCATGAAAATTGTAATTTTCTTGATGTCGGCAATGTTTCTGCTAAGAACGGCAGCCATGAATTCAGCTGGATAGTGTGCTTTTAAATAAGCTGTTTGGTATGAAACATAAGCATAACAGGTCGAGTGAGATTTGTTAAATGCATATTCAGCAAATGCTTCCCAGTCGTTCCATATTTTATTTATAATTTTTACATCAAAACCATTTACCTTGCAACCTTCAACAAACTTAGCTTTAAGCTTATCCATCAAGTCGCGTTTCTTTTTACCCATTGCTTTACGCAATGAGTCGGCTTCACCTTTAGAGAATCCCGCAAGTTTCTGTGATAAAAGCATCACCTGCTCTTGATAAACAGTAATACCGTATGTTTCATTCAAATATTCTTCCATTTCCGGAAGATCATATATAATAGGTTCCTTACCGTGTTTACGAGCAATAAATGAAGGTATGTATTCCATTGGCCCCGGTCGATAAAGCGCATTCATGGCAATTAGGTCGTCAAAACGGTTTGGTTTCAGTGCTTTAAGATGTTTTTTCATCCCGGGAGATTCAAACTGGAACAAGCCTGTTGTATCGCCTTTACTGTAAAGCTCAAATGTTTTTTCGTCGTCGAGAGGAATATCTTCAATTATAACATCAATTCCATGTGACTCTTTAATGTTTTCTATGGCATCTTTAATAATTGAAAGAGTTTTCAATCCAAGAAAGTCCATTTTTAGCATCCCTACAGATTCTACATGACTGCCATCATATTGAGTAACCAGTAATTTGGAGTCTTTTAAAACACAAACAGGAATATGTTCTACCAAGTCGTTTCGGCTGATGATAATTCCGCATGCATGCAATCCTGTATGACGAACCGAACCTTCAAGAGTTTCCGCATACTTAAGTGTTCGGACAATAAGTGGATTTGAAGATTCTCTTGCTTGTTTTAATTCAGGAACTTCGGCAAATGCTTGTTTAAGAGTTATTCCAGGTCTTTCAGGTACAAGTTTGGCTAATCTGTCAGATTCACTAAGAGGTAATTTTTCAACCCGTGCAACATCGCGAATAGCCATTTTAGCAGCCATAGTACCAAAAGTAATGATTTGGGCTACACGTTTTTCTCCGTATTTTTTTACTACCCATTCAATAACTTTGTCTCTGCCATCTTCATCAAAATCAATATCAATATCGGGCATTGAAATACGATCGGGATTCAGGAACCGCTCAAACAGTAAATTGTATTTTAAAGGATCAATATCTGTTATTTTAATACAATATGCAACAACTGATCCGGCTGCAGAACCTCTTCCAGGACCAACTGCAACATCCATTTCACGAGCTGCATTTAAAAAATCCTGAACAATTAAGAAATATCCGGGAAATCCCATTTTCTGAATTACCGATAATTCAAAATCAATTCGTTCACGAATATTATCGGTTATTTCCTTATATCGTTTGTTTGCTCCTTCGTAAGTAATATGTCTAAGATATTCGTCTTCGTTAGTAAATCCTTCGGGAAGTTGAAACTCAGGCATTACGGGATTTATCTCTAATTCATATTCTTCAATCTTTGAAACAATCTCATTCGTGTTCTCTATAGCTTCAGGAATATCCGAAAATAACTCGTTCATTTCTTCCTGAGTTTTAAAAAACTCTTGTTTCGTATAAACCATTCGGGTTGGATCATCGAGATCTTTGCCTGTATTTAAACAAATTAAACGATCGTGAGCATCGGCATCTTCGGCATTTATAAAATGAACATCGTTGGTTGCAATAATTTTGATATTGTGTTTTTTACCAATACGAAGTAAAATATCATTCACTTTTAATTGAACTTTATAAACTTCTTCATCTTTTTTAGGATCTCCAGATTTATGACGTTGCAGTTCAAGATAAAAATCATCTCCGAAAAGTTCCTTATATTCAAGAGCTTTCTTTTCACCGGCTTCTTCTCCTTTTTCAATTATTTCCTGAGGCACCTCACCTCCCAAACATGCTGATGAAGCAATAATTCCTTCGCTGTATTTTCTTAAAAGATCCCAATCAATTCGCGGAGTATAATAAAAACCTTCAATCCATGCATAGGATACAATTTTTGATAAATTTTCATATCCTGTTTTGTTTTTTGCAATTAAAATCAAGTGGTTTCCACTACGATCTTCTTTTCCTGTTTTTTCGAAACGACTACCGCTTGCTATGTATATTTCGCACCCAATAATTGGCTTTATTCCTTGCTTTTTAGCTTCATTGTAAAAATGCTTAGCACCAAACATATTTCCATGATCGGTAATACACACTGCAGGCATTCCGTCTTCCTTGGCCTTTTTTATGAGGTGTGGGACATCCGATGCTCCATCAAGAATCGAGTATTGAGTATGAACATGTAAATGTGTAAAGTTAATCATATGTAATGTGCTGATTTTCTGTAATTAAAATAATTATGATTGAAAAATTGTCTGGTTTTTAAAATTAATTATTTTAAAGGATTTTTACTTTTGATGTTAATAACTTATGAAAAATTATAGGATAGTAAGTGAGTATCTGATATTCAAGAATTAAATGTTGAATATCTTTCAAATAATAAATTAATTTGTATCTTTGCCCCACAATTTAAAAAAGTAGGTTTAATTTAAATTAAAAAAGAGTATGCCTGTAAAAATTCGATTAACAAGAAGAGGACGTAAGAAAGCCGCTTTTTATCACATTGTTATCGCAGATAGCAGGGCGCCACGAGATGGTAGATTTATTGAAAGTATAGGTACTTACAATCCTATCACAAATCCTGCTACTATTGAATTAGATTTTGATAGAGCAATAGATTGGTTAAATAATGGCGCTCAACCTACAGATACATGTAGAGCTATTCTGTCGTACAAAGGTGTTCTAATGAAAAAGCATTTACTTGAAGGAGTAAAAAAAGGTGCTTTAACTCTAGAACAAGCCGAAGCAAAATTTCAAACCTGGTTATCTGATAAAGAAAACAAAATCCAGGCTAAACGTGACATGTTAAAACAAGGTCAGGATTCAGAAATGAAACAACGTTTAGTTGCTGAAGCAAAAGTAAGTGAAGCAAGAGCTCAGGATATAGCTAAAAAGATTGCTGACAAAGCTGCTCAGGAATCAAAAGCTAAAGCAGATGAATCGAAAGAAGAATCTGTAGTTGAAGAAACTCCTGTAACTGAAAATACCGAAGAAGCACAAGCTTAATCTTATTTTCATGCTAAGCAAGGATAGTTGTTTATTGCTTGGTTCTCTATTTAAAGCCAATGGTATTAAAGGTGAGGTTATACTAAGGTTTTTAAACAATATTTCCGAAAAAATAAAAAAAATGGAATCAGTTTTTATCGAGATCGATGGAAAACTGGTTCCTTTTTTTATTGAAAATTTTAAAGAAAAATCGATAAACTCTGCTGTGGTTAAACTTGAGCTTGTAGATAATGAATTGCAGGCATCGGAGTTTATAGGTTGTAATTTTTATACTCTGGGTAATCAAAATAGTTCTATTGACAACTCTGAAAATGACTACGAAAGTGTTATCGGATATATTCTCAAGGATCAGGATATGAACGACATTGGGAAGATTGTTGAATATATTGAGATCCCTGGCAATCCTTTATTACGGGTACAAACAGAAAAAACAGAATTGCTTATTCCTGCACACGACGATCTGATCGTTGAAATTGACGATGACCAGAAATATGTTGCAATTCAAATTGCTGAAGGATTGCTGGAAATTGAAGATTAGTTAAATTCTATATCACTTTCAAATCTGGTAATTTTTTTACGCCAATCGTCGGGTATAGTACAAGGCTTATCTGCCGACCCAATATATGCTACCATAACGGACTCACTTACAGACTTTAATTCTCCCGTTTCAGGATTTATTATTTGTTGAGCCATTCCTAGGCTTTTATTTCCTAATTTGTATATCTTGGTTTTTACTTCAACTTTTTCGTCCATTAAAATCGGACGTATAAATTCAAGAGTAATTTTCACCAATACAAGTCCACGTTCGTGCCATTGCATTTTTTGCTCAAAAACTTGTTCGATGTAACTTGTTCGGGCTAGATCAAAATAATTTTGATAAACAGAGTTGTTCACGTGTTCTAAAGAATCGAAATCGTTAAATCGTATTTGTACAGATGTTGTATGATGAAAGATGTAATTAGTTTCCTTTTTCATTATTTATCAATTCATTGTCGAGCTCTTCATATACTGAATTCTGACTTTTAAACTCAGGAACAATTTCTTTCATCTTTCTAACAATTTCGAAATTGTTGTGTTTTTTCTGAAGTTTAATTAAGTCTTGAATATGATTTTTCACAGTCTCAAAATTATAATCAGGAACTTTGGCTATCATAATTTTTGAATGATAGGTAGGAATGGTGTTTTCAGTATCGCAAAGTAATTCTTCGTATAGTTTTTCTCCCGGACGAAGTCCTGTATATTTAATTTGAATATCTATACCAATAGATAACCCGGAGAGTTTAATCATTTTCTTTGCCAAATCAATAATCTTTACTGATTTACCCATATCAAAAATAAATATTTCTCCCCCTTTACTCATTGCACCAGCTTCCAAAACTAACTGACATGCTTCAGGTATTGTCATAAAATAGCGGGTAACATCAGGATGAGTAACAGTAATTGGCCCTCCCGTTTCAATTTGTTTTTTAAATCGAGGAATTACTGAGCCATTTGATCCTAAAACATTTCCAAATCGGGTTGTTATAAAATTTGTTTCACTAACCTGATTTAATGCCTGAATATATATTTCAGCAATACGTTTTGATGCACCCATTACATTTGTTGGATTTACAGCCTTATCGGTAGAAACCATCACAAATTGTTCTACTTTATGTTCATGCGAAGTATCAGCAATAATTCGTGTTCCTAATATGTTTGTTCGTAATGCTTCTGTAGGATTATTCTCCATCATTGGTACATGCTTGTATGCTGCACAATGAAAAACATAAGAAGGTTTATAAGCATCGAATAGTCTTTTAATTCGATATTCATCAGCAACATTTCCAATTACAATTTCAAAATTGTAAAAGTTAAATTTTTCTTGCAAATCAAGCTCCATATCATACAATGGGGATTCTGCCTGATCTAAAAGTATAATTTTTTTTGGATTAAAATGAATCAACTGACGAACAATTTCACTTCCAATTGATCCAGCAGCACCGGTAACCAAAACACTTTTATTTAAAAGGTTCTTCCTTATTTTATTAATATCGAGAACGATTGGTGCACGCTCTAAAAGATCTTCTATTTTAATTTCTTTGATCTGATTAAAACTTAATTCCCCATTTATCCAAGTATTAATTGCTGGTACTGATAATACTTTAATATTGTATTGTAAGCATTGCTCAATAATATCCTGTTTCTCAACAGGGCCAATATTGTCTTTTGCAATAATTAACTTTTCAATAGAATTCTTATTCAGCAATACTTCTAATGACTCGGGTTGGTAAATTGAAACACCTTCTAAAGCTTTTCCATAAAGCGATTCATTTGTATCGAGAAAAGCAATTACTTTATGTTTTGTTTCGGCATCACGATCGAGTGTCCTTTTTGTAATAATACCAAATTGCCCTGCACCATAAATAATAATACCTGTTTTTTCTCTAGTTGGATTATTGAGTTCCTGATAAAGAATTTTAGTCATTAACCGGAAGGATGCCATTAAGAAAACAGTTAATAAAAAATCAATGGTTATTACCGAAAAAGGTATTATAAATGTTTTATTAATAAAGTAATAGTTAATCAGATTAATTACTATTAAAAAAAAACTACCAGTAATAGATACCTGAAAAATACGTTCAGTATCTTTTGCTCCAGAAAATCTTATTATTCCGGCATATGATCGGAAAAATAAAAAAGTTATCGATCGTATAAAAAGTACTAAAGGAATAATAAAACTTAATCCATCATAATAATTAGGCGGTATTTTAAAGTTAAATCGTAGTAAAAAAGCTATAGAAATAGAAACAGTACAAATTGAAAGATCAATAAGAAAAACGATCCATCGTGGAGTATAAGATTTTGGGAATGGAAACATACTTAATAATTAATGATTTATCAATATACAGCAAAATTAATGAAAAATATTGCAGCATATATCATTTTAATCCGTCTTTAAAAAAACAAAAATCAATTAAAATCTAAAATTATGAAAACAAGTTATTTTAAATTACTGATGGTGTGCGTTTTACTTTTTAGTGGTATAATGGTTAGTGCAAATATGCCAACTAAACAAGATCAAAAAAAAGAAAATAGGAATGTAGGAGTTTATAGTGGAATTACTCTATCTGTTCCTGCAGATTTATACCTTACACAAGGTGATAAAAATGAGTTGATTATTGAAGGAGATGCAGACATTCTGGAGAAAGTTATTACTGAAATGGAAGGTTCTGTTTTGAATATTCGTTTCGAAAACTGGTATAATAACAGTGGGAATAAAAGAATAACAATTTATGCTACAACAAAAGATATTAATAAAATATCTGTTACCGGTTCAGGTAAAGTAATTTCAAAATCTCCAATTTCTTCAAGTGAGTTCGATTTATTAGTAACGGGAAGTGGGTCAATAATTATTGATAATTTAACTGCAAAATCTGTTGAATCAACTATTACTGGGTCAGGAAGTATTCTTTTAAGTGGAGGTTCTAAAATTTCATCTCTGGAAGCCGAAATAACAGGTTCTGGTGATTTTAAATCAGAAAATATTGATTTTGTAAATGCAGACATAGATATAACTGGATCAGGTAGTTTGCATGTTTATGTTTCCGACAAACTAGTAGCAAATATTACAGGTAGTGGAAAAGTTTGTTATAAAGGTAAACCGGTAATCAATGCAGATATTACAGGTAGTGGAAAAATCGTGAATGAAAATTAATATTGTTTAATACAATTTATAGATTCACAATGCATTGTGAATCTATAAATTGTATTTTTATTTTCTAATAATTTCAATCTCTCCTTTTACTCCAATTCGAATAATGCTCGAAGGTGTTGATTTTGAAAAATCATTTTGCCTCCATTTTACCACATAATCTACAGAATCGATAATTTCGTTACTTATTTCATCGTAATTTTTTGGAGTAGTTTCGCCACTTATATTAGCAGATGTGGAAACAATTGGTTTTCTTAACTTTTCAATTAGTTTTTTATTAAAAATATCTTTAGAAACTCTTATCCCAATTGATCCATCAGCTGCAATAAGGTTTGTTGCAATATTCTTAGCTCCGGGATAAATAATTGTTAATGGATTTTCAGTTAAATCTATCAGATCCCATGCTATTTCAGGCATTTCTTTAATGTAGGAAGGAATTTTATTTTCATTATCTAACAGTATAATCATGCTTTTACTATCATTTCTTTTTTTTATTTGATAGATTCGTTCAACTGCTTTTTCGTTTGTAGCATCGCAACCCAAACCCCAAACAGTATCGGTAGGATATAAAATAACTCCTCCACTTTTTAATATTTCAATAGCTTTATTTAAATCTTCAATCATAAATATTCTTAGTTTATCTTCCCAAACATTTTTATCATTTTGTGTTTTCTGAACCACGAAATATTTCTTTTATCAGGCACCGGGTTTGACTTCAGATATGTAATTAATGTATCTACAACTCTTTTTGATGATAATCCATCGGTATATGGATGATAGTTTTCAATTATCCACTTTCGCTCATTTTCAAATGTGTCATCAACAAAAACATTCTCTACAGATGAACATAATTCATTTGATTTTGTAATATTTTGCCAATGAATATGTTCTGAATTTGACCGATAAGTAATTACAGGTTTGTTGAGTAAAAGAAATTCATAAACTACAGATGATGTATCACTGATCATTAAGTCTGATAAAATCAGATATTTTGTAATATTATTATCTTCAACAATTCGAATGTTTGAATTATTCTTTATAAGAACCTTGTATTCATCAACTATTTTTTTATTCATTAAGTCGTGAAACTTAATAAGTACTAATTTCTTTTCATCAGCAATTTTTAAAATTTCGTTTTTTAATTCAATAGCCGATGTTAGTGATGGTGAGAATGTAGGAGCGTATAAAATTATTTTCTCTGTACCCGATTCGGATAGCAATTGATCTTTCTCTTTAGTAAAAGAATCTTTTTGATTAAATAAACTGTCTAGTTTTGACCACCCTGTTTCAATAACTTCGAAATCTTTGAATTTCTTTGCTAACTGAATAAACCGATCGGTAAAGTATGGTCCTTGTGTTAGGTAGAGATCAAAATAATGCCGAATCCTGAAATGACCTTTTTTTTCTCCTGCTAAGCCATGAAAAATTTGAACTTTTAGTCCTTTTAAATAATGTGGCACTTCATTTCCGGGTACAATAATTACATCATTATCGAAATCAGCAACTTCTTTAATTTCTGAAGTAAAAACACATGATTCTTTGTATGGGAAATGAGCCAGTATTTCTTTTGGGATGTACCATAAAACGGGCATTCCACGAAGTAATAATTCGTCGTTTAATGGTTTAAGAATACCAAAAGCATAAGGATTTTTACAAAAAAGAGTCGTTTTCATTAAAAAAACTTATTGGCATTTGCTAAATCTTCAGCAAAGTCAACTTCAACACATTTAAACTTTGAAATATCGATTGCCTGAACTTTTATTCCATCAAGCTGAATAGCCATTTCCAGACCTTTTTCGAAATAATCGTTATTGGCACATTCTTCAAGTCTTTTTATAAAGAAATTAATATCCTTTGATGATATGAAGTTTATACCAACAGCTTCTCCTAAACCATTTTTAACAGTTTTTGAAATTTCTTTAATAAATCCTTTTGAGTCAAGTGTATATTTTACTTCCTCGTCGCTAACTTCTTGGTTATTAACAGATACAAACGATTCGTTTTTGTTTATATATGGAGTGAGTAATTCCATTAATTTTTTTTCGAAAACAACATCCCCATTTAGCCAGAGCACCGATTCAATATGATGTTTTTTAAGAGCTTTTAATAAACTTTTAGATGTATTGGTTTGATCGAAAAATTGATTATAAATAAAACTTGCATCCGGTAAACTCTCCATTATCAATTCTTTTTTAAAGCCTACAACAACATTTATGTTATCGAAGCTAAAATAGGTAGATAGGTTTTCAATTTGTTGCTCGAGTATAGTTTTTCCTGATTTTAGTGGCGTTAATGGTTTTGGAAATGGATTTCCTAGTCGGGAACCAATACCTGCTGCTAGTATAACAATTTTCATCTGTAAATAATTTTATATGTTAAACAATAATATTGGGTAATGGGTATAAATTATAAGGGTATATGGGGTGTAGACAAATCCTATATATCCTTATACCTATATACCATATACCTTTATTTTCATTTTTGGTTGTGTTTGCCAAATAATGGGTGTTTCATAATATTAGTTTTTTAAATATTTTTAATGTGATTAGGATGCAATTGTCGGATTCTTTGTAGATTTTCTATTCTCGAATCGACCTTTTACACGTAAATTCATTTGTCGTAATTTAATATACTTTAGAAAAACAGTATACGATGAGAAGGAGCTTATAACAAAACCATTATATCCATCGAGAATTCCCAAACGAATGAAATATGATTTTAAAAACCTCCAAATCGCATGAAACAATATTGTTATTATACTTGCTCTTTTACCTTTTTTGAAAGCTTCTTCAGCTGCTATTGTTGAGAATCTATTTGCTTTATCAATATGGTCGTCATAAGTTGATAATACCCAATGCAATAAATCACCTTTCAAATGTTTTTTTGTTGCACCTTTACTTTGGATAAATCGATCATGTGGATTTACTCCTCCCCAAGAACCTTTTCTTCTATCAAATAAACGTAATTTTTGATCCGGGTACCAATTAGAATGATGTATCCACTGACCGCAATAATTATTAAACCGATTAAAGTAATAACCATCGTATTTCCAGTTTGCTTTAACTTTTAAAATTGATTTCTTAAGTTCCTCAGAAATAGCTTCATCGGCATCAAGTGAAAGTATATAATCATTCGATGCACATGTTAATGCATAGTTTTTCTGTTCAATATATCCATCGAATTTGTGTGTTGAAAATCGAACTCCATGTTTTAAACAAATTTTCTCAGTTTTATCCGTGGAAAAAGAATCAACAACAACAATCTCATCAACAATAGATTTTAGAGAGAGTAAACATCGTTCAATCTTTTTTTCTTCGTTATACGTAATAATAACAGCGGAAAGCTTTATCATTATTTGGTTATAATATTTTGGTTTAAATGCAAATTAAAAGTTGAGCAAAGATAAATATTTTATTAAGAACACGGATTTTTAAAACCAATAGTTTAACTAATTATTGGTTCTGGAATACTAAATTATTCATAAATAATAATTAAAATTGTAGGTTCAATTATTAAACAAGGGTTAATCTTTTTATGTCAAAACCGATAAAGCAGCCAAATCTTACAGATAAAAATCTTATCAGAGCCCGAAAAATTTTATTCGATGTTGTTGATTTTCTCGATGCTGAAGGAATAAACTATTGGCTTGAAGGTGGAACGCTGCTAGGAATTGTTCGTGATAAAGAATTACTACCCTGGGATCATGATATAGATCTTTCAATTTCTGCAAATGATGCGGAACGGTTCTCTCAAAAAAAATTCAAACTTTATAAAAAGGGATATCGAGTAAAACAAAGAAAAGTTCAAAATGATGTAGGTGTTTTTAAAAAAGGACAATATCGTATTTTTAAAGTAAAAAAAATAATTCCTTCTTTGTTAAAAGAAATCTTCCCAATAGCTCATAAGTACATGGTTGTTGCTGATATTTTTGTTAAAACCAGCGATAGTCAATATACATATTGGCAAGCAATGGAAAAAATTATGCGTGTCGATAATAAATATTATTCTTCGTACGAAACTGTTGAGTATATAGGAAAAAATCTAAAAGTACCTTTCGAACACAAAGCATATCTAACCGAAAAATATGGAGACTGGTCAACTCCGGTTAAAAACTGGAGTTGTGGTAATGATGAAAAAACAGTTATAGGTGATGCTTATAAATAAGTTTTTATAAATCTTATTTTTTATTTAACAAACCAGCAATAATCTCAATAGGGTCATCTATAGAATTATAAAAACAATTTTCATATATCCTTTCCACATCATAGGTAGGCTTTAATAGATTTTCTTTAATTAGATCAACAATATTATTCGTCTCATCATCATAAATGCTTGCGTTTTTCATGATATTCATATTGTCAGGCATTTTAACAATCTTTTGATAATCATGTTTGGCAATAATTACTGGTTTTTTAGTTACTAAAAATTCATATACTACAGACGACATATCTCCTATCATTAAATCTGATATTGCAAAATCATTTAATGTATCTGCATTTATAACATCTTTAGAATTTGAGAGATATACATTTTCAATAGAATTATTTTTAAGCCATTTCTTAAATTCTTTAGCAAGTTTCATTTCATTTGAATGAAGTCGAATAATTAAATTAAACTCTTTAGAAATTTCTTTAGCAAATTTTTTCCCATATTTCTCAAAGGTGCCATTCCCAAATTTCCAAGTTGGAGCATAAAGAATATTTTTTCTGGAGGTATCCTTTATTTTTAATCTCTTTAACTCTTTATCTCTTAATTCATACAATTTCTGATACTGTTCAAATTTAAAAAAACCAATTTTCTTAAATTTTGACTCGGGAATTTCATTTGAAGATTCTAAATATTTAATTCTATTCTTTGGAGAGGATAACAATATAACATCATATTTATTTAATCTTTCAATTGATGATGGAACATCGTCTATACCCACAGGTTTATCACTTATACCATGCTCTAAATAAATTGTTTTTCCTTTGTATACACTGTTTAAATCAAGTCTGTTACAACAATAAATGATAGTCCCGTTTAATTTCCAATGTTTTTCTGGTTTTATAATTTTAACCGGAGGGGTATTTAGAAATGTAGTAAATTTAAAATGATTAAAAAAAGAAGGTTTGTTATTATTATTTTTAAATATTCGTTTAAAGTCTAAATATTTCTTAAAACTGTTAACAACAAAAGTTCCTCCTAACTTCTGATATATTGGTAAGGCATAAGATAACTGATAAACTTTATTGCCATAATAGTAAATTTCCAAAACTTAATCCTTTCTATTTTTTACAAATTTTTAATTCTATGATTTTTGATTTTAAACTTTTTAGTAAAGTATTCAAATTATACCACCTTCTATATTTTGATTAAATAATTTTTTTAGCAATTAAATTTTCAAGAATATTATTTCTTTTTAAATAGGTTCTAATCAGTTTTAAGTCTGGGTGGAAATCAAGTTCCGACCAATCGTTTTCTTTGCATAACGAATAATTAACTTTAAATCCTTTGTCAATAATTCGCTGGATGGCCTTCAGATAAAAAACATTTCTGTTTTCAGGATCCCTCACCATTTCATCCAGCATGTCGGTATAAATCTTTGGACCTTTATTAGAAAATTTTATCATTCCAATAGATTCGCCATTGGCTTTTTTAGAATCTATTTTTTTACTAACTTCCAGTATATTTCCATCTTTATGCACAACTTTCATGTCATCGTCATCATATTCTTTTTTTTCATCAATTACCATGGTAATATCATTTTTGCTTTTGAGCAAATTTTCAACAACTACAGGTGAAAAAATATCATCCCCATTTATTGAAATAAATTCTTCGTTCATAAAATGACGGGCCATCCAAACAGAAAGTAAATTGTTTGAAATGTCAAAGAAAGGATTGAAAACCGTTTTAATATTTAGTTTACCCTGATAATCTTTAATTTTTGCTTCAATTTGTTCAGCTTTATAACCAACAATTATTACAATATCTTTAATATTATTTTCTGAAAGGCTGTGCAACTGAGTCTCGAGAAGTGTAAGTCCATTACCAATTTCAAGAAGACTTTTAGGTGTGTTTTTTGTTAAGGGATACAATCGTTCTCCTTTACCTGCAGAAATTAAGATAGCTTTCATAGTTTATTTTTTTCAAAGAAAGTAAATATGAATAAAATTATCAATTTTATTTTACCTTCCAATTTTTTCTTTTTTGAATAAATGATAATAACGATTTACAATCTTAATTATTCTTCTTCGAAACCGACCCCACAACCAGTTCTGAAAAATAAAAAGATAATAGGGTTTATTTTCAAATTTTGAATAGTATTGGATTATTGATTCAGCTTGTCTTTTTGTAGCATTCCCGTCGGGTTGAAAAACTGTATAATGAAACAATTCATTCCTTTTCTCTTGATATTTATCTTGTTGAAGGTTTTTATTTACATATTTTAAAATATCTTCACTTTTATAAATAACATCTCCGGCTTGCCAGGCATAAGTATTTGAGCTAATATTGTCAGAAGGAGAATAGTGCTCTGGTGAAGGATTTGCAAAAACAATAGGCTTATCAAAATGAAACCATTCGTAACAAGCAGTAGAAATATCTGAAATCATTAAATCCGACTGATACATAAAAGGTAAAATATTATCATCAATTTTTGTTACAACGTGGTCTTCGGCTTTAAGTTCTTTAATCAAATGATCAATTTGTTCATAAATATCGCCATCTTTTCGTTCAAGTTTACTGTGATATTTTATAATCAGATTATAATTCTTATAAAGTGATTTAATTATTTCTTTAGCCCACAAATAAATTGAAGTTTCTCCGTATGGCGAAAACTTAACAAAGTTTTTAGTGTGTTCATCAGATGCCCATGTAGGTGCATAAAGAATTGTTTTACGATCATTCGTAAATAAGGGAATTACTTCAAGTTTGTGATTAATTAATGGATCAAATTTAGGATAACCTATAATATCCCATTGAGGTATAAATTTAAGATATCCAGATTTTTTTACTTTATCTCTTGTTTTTTCACCTGGAAACAGTACAAGATTATACATTAAAATGAGCAGAGATTCAACATAATTTTTATCTGATAAACCACCATGAAATATCTGAACAGATTTTCCAAAATAGAGAGTATTAAATCCTGGATAAATTACCATTCGGATACGGTGTTTAAAGAGAATCTTTCTTGCCTGATTGTTATTTTTTACAAGATATACCGGGAAATTTAAATCGGGGTATTTTTTCAGAATGTAATTATAAATTGTTTTATTGCTTGTAATTATTATTCCTCCAAGTAATGGCAGTAGCCTTAAAACAGGAGGGAAATGTTGAATATCGGTAATTAGAAAATAAGCAATTTTTAAAGATTTTAAATTTTTTGCAGATTTGTTCATTGCACTAAATCAAAAGATATTAATAGATAAAATTATTATTTTATATTGTTAGACTTCTAAACTACTACATCATAATCTCTTAAAGCATCATTTAAAGATGTTTTGAGATTTGTTGATTCCTTTCTTTTGCCAATAATTAAAGCACACGGAACTTGATAATCACCGGCATTAAATTTTTTGGTAAAAGTTCCGGGGATAACAACCGATCGGGCAGGAATTCTTCCTCTGTACTCAACAGGCTTTGGTCCTGAAACATCCAATATTTTTGTTGATTTTGTTAAAACAACATTTGCTCCCAAAACAGCTTCCTGTTCTACATGTACGCCTTCAACTACAATACAGCGTGATCCAATAAAACAATTATCTTCAATAATTACAGGAACTGCTTGTATTGGCTCTAATACACCTCCAATACCAACTCCTCCGCTTAAATGAACATTTTTACCAATCTGAGCACATGATCCAACCGTAGCCCAAGTATCAACCATTGTTCCTGCGCCTACATAAGCTCCAATATTTATGAACGATGGCATCATAATAACGCCTTTAGAAATATAAGATCCATAACGAGCAATTGCTTGTGGTACAACACGAACACCAAGTGCTTCATAACCGGTTTTCAAGTCGATTTTATCGTTAAACTCAAAAGGACCAATCTTGGTTATTTTTGTATCTCTAATTGGAAAATATAAGATCACTGCTTTTTTTATCCACTCATTTAAAATCCATCCATGTTCGGTAGGTTCCGAAACTCTAATTTTTCCTTTGTCGAGCAATTCAATAACTTCTTCAATGGCTTTTCTGGTAGGTTTTTTCTCGAGAAGTTCTTTGTTCTCCCAAGCTTTTTCTATAATATCTTTTAAATCGGTATGCATTTCTTGCTTTATTTAAACTAAACAAAACGAATAGTTGTGTAAATATAGCAAAAATTAAGTTTATATGTATTGCCGGTATTAATGGTTTCGATTTTGTAACCTAATCATATAAATTAAAAATACATATTGAAAGTTAAAGATTGTTAAACAACGAGCTATTTAAATAACTCTGTTTTATATTTACTTTCTAAAATGAAAACAAATTGCATCAATTTACTTTTAAAAATATTTTTTGGGTTGTTATAACTTTACTTGTTGTAAGTCAGGTTAGAGCTCAGGAGGCCGATTCTCTTTCGATATTTTATGGACAAGTTGTTACCGATGACAATAAGCCAATTGCCTTAGCTCATATTATTAATATCAATACAAAAAGAGGAATTGTTTCTGATACACTAGGGTTTTTTAAAATGAATTCAAATCCAAATGATATACTAAACATTTCAGCTATTGGTTTTGAGTATTTTGAATATCAAATTCCTAAAACAATTTCGAATGACTATTTCAAAATTCACTTAAAACGCAAGTATTATCAAATTCCTGAGGTTACTGTTAAATATTTTGGAACATACAAAGATTTTGAATACAAAGTAGTTCATCTAAAATTGGAAGATAAAAATGCAATAAACGAATCGATAAGAAAATCATTACCTCATTTAGAAAACCCGGTGCCATATGAACCAACACTGGGTTCTCCTGTTTCACTTTTATATGATGTGTTTAGTAAAGAAGGAAAAAGTCGCAGAAAATATCAGGAAATAATGAAGAATGAGCCGGTAAAAAAACAAATTGAATTAAAATATAACCCCGATATTGTTAAAAACATTACAGGACTGGAGGGAGATGAATTAAAAGAATTTATGGATATGTGCAATTTTACCGATGAGTATATTTTAAATACAAGCGATTATGTTATTTATTCAACTATTTTTAGAAATTACGAAAATTTTAAAAAAACAAGAATAAAACAGAATGATTCTATAAATTAGCACAAAATAATTCATTATGAATCAAGTATACCCATCTTTTAGCGATATTGAAGAAGCATATCAACGAATAAAGCCTTTAATAAATAAAACTCCGGTTTTAACTTCAGGAATGATTAATGAAATTTTTTCAGCTGATATCTATTTTAAATGTGAAAATTTCCAAAAGGTAGGAGCGTTTAAATTTCGTGGTGCTACAAATGCTGTTCAACTATTATCTGATACCGAAGCCAGAAAAGGAGTAACAACACATTCATCAGGCAATCATGCTGCAGCATTGAGTCTTGCCGCTCGCCAGCGGGGAATTCCAGCATACATTGTAATGCCCGATAATGCACCTGAAATAAAAAAAATAGCTGTTAAAGGATATGGGGCAAAAATTACATTTTGTGAACCAACTTTAGAAGCACGTGAAAAAACACTCGAAAAAGTGCAAAATGAAACCGGAGCAACATTTATTCATCCTTACAATAATTTCAATGTAATTAGTGGACAAGGTACCGCAGCTCTTGAGTTATTAAAAGAATATCCTTTTCTCGATATTATTATTGCTCCTGTTGGTGGTGGTGGATTGTTAAGCGGAACAGCTATTTCGGCTAAAGCAATGAATCATAAAATTAAAGTATATGCTGCAGAGCCTTTAAATGCTGATGATGCATATAGATCATTTAAACAAGGAGTAATAATCCCTTCAGTAAATCCAAAAACTATAGCCGACGGACTTTTAACATCTTTGGGTTCAATTACATTTCAGGTTATTCGTGAAAAGGTTGATGATATATTTACTACCAAAGAAGAATCAATAATTCAAGCAATGAAACTAATTTGGGAACGAATGAAAATTATTGTTGAACCCTCGTCGGCAGTTCCATTAGCAATTATTATTGAAAATATATCTTTGTTTAAAGATAAAAAAATAGGAATTATTATATCAGGAGGAAATGTAGATTTAAATCACTTGCCTTTTTAAATCACATCTATTTGTTTTGTAAAGAAAAGCTCGCCAAAACCGGGTAGTGATCGGAAAGTACAATTTCCGGAATTGAAAACTGGTTGCATGTAAAATGCGAACTAAATAAAATATAATCAATACGATACGATGGAAATTTGCCAAGATAAGTGTTCCCAATACCTTTTCCTGATTCTTTAAAAGAATCGTTTAAATTTTTACTAATCTTTTGATATGTATAAGAAACAGGCGTATCGTTAAAATCTCCACAAACAAATACCGGGTACGGAGAGCTTTTTATATGAACAGCAAGAATTTCTGCTTGTTGCGAACGTTTAATAAATGCATCTTTTAACCTTGTTGATATATCTCTTAATTCTTTTATAGTTTCTTCTTCATCCGACGATTTATTACTGGCTATAAACGAATAGTTTTTTTTATTAAAACGAATAGATTGTAAATGATTATTAAAAACCCGAATGGTATCTGAACCAATAACAATATCGGTATATATACTTATATTTAATGTATTGTTAAACTTTATTAATCCTCTGTTTATTATCGGATACTTACTGTAAGTTGCAATTCCATAATTGTATTTTCTATTGCTTTTCGAATATGCAATATGTGTATAGAATTTATTATTTAACTTATTTTTTATCTCGCTTTCTGTTAGCGTGGATGTATTTGTTAAAAATTCCTGAAAACAAATAACATCTACAGAATTTTTATTTATAAAATTAAAAATCTTATCCGATGAATTAGTGTCTTTATTCCAGTTGTAAAGATTGAAAACCCTTACATTATACGAAAGAATATTTATTGAATTTGAAATTTTTTCTACTTTGGAATTCTTCAATGGAATTTGAATAAACGAATCCAGATGATTCCATCCAATTAAGATTGAAATTAAAGAAATAAGAAAAAGCTTATTTAGTCGAAAAAGCCAAAATAGTAGATACAGAATATTAATAAATAGAAATATCGGATAAGCCAATCCAAAGAATGCAAGAAACCAAAAGTTTTCAGGATTTACATGAACAGAAACGTATGATAATATTAAAGCACCTGAAAACACAAAATTCAGATATTTAAATATCTTGTAGATAAGATTTTTCAAAACGGATTTTGATATATTATCGGAATTAATATGAAGCTTTTTATTTCCCAAAAAATTAATGGTTTATATGCTTGATTGTTTGTGCTTCCTTGAAATAAGTATTTAAAAATAAATAGCTCTTATTTACTATTTTTAAAAAGTGTTTCTTTTTCTTGTTTTGAAAGACTATCGTAACCTGATTTAGCAATCTTATCTAAAATTTTATCTATTTCTGCTTGTTTCTGAACTTTAGATTTGTTGTATTCAATATCATCAACCGGGCGTCTGTAACTTACTTTAATTTTAGGACGTGGTTTAAAAACAGAAAAAAGCATATCCATTATTCGATCAAAATATTTAGTCAGATTTTTTCCTTTTTTATATTGTAAAATATAAAAATATCCAAAAAATGCACCTCCCAAATGGGCAAGATGTCCACCTGCATTCGTTGATGCAATACTTATTACATCGATTAAAATTGTTGCTAATGCAATATATTTTAATTTTACTGCACCAAAGAAAAGTAAGTAAATGGTATGATTTGGTGCATAAACCGAAACAGCAATTACAATTGCAATAACTGATGCAGATGCTCCTAAGGCAAACGATACAGGTAAAATTTCAGTAAATAATGGAAAAATATTAAATGTAAGTATATAAACAAATGCTCCTGCTATACCTCCAACAATATAAACACTTAGTAATTTTTTATTGTCGAAATAGTGCAGAAAAATCTGACCAAACCAATACAACCATAACATGTTAAAAAGAATATGAAGAAAATCAAAATGTAAAAACATGTAGCTAATTACTGTCCATGGTCTGTGAATTAGTATCGAAATGTCCGCAGGTACTGCTAGCCATGTTACTAAGGAAAATCCAGATTCAATAGTAAACAATTTTAAAAAAACATCAAATAATCGAACAATTAAAAAAATAGAAAGATTTATATAAATTAATTTCGTAAGAGAACTACCGCTTTTAAACGATTGTTTTATTTCATCAACAATGCTCATGTTTATATTTTAAAGTAAATAATTTAAAAAAAGTTTTTACTTTTCGAGTTCCAGTATTTTATAAGAATAAACCCAAACAACATACCTCCTAAATGTGCAAAGTGAGCGATATTACTACCCGGTTCTGTTAAGCCAAACCACAATTCCAAACCACCATACATAATAACAAACCATTTTGCTTTTATCGGAATAG
>Ga0154355_1087_pt3 | contig 25068 bp, 24 predicted proteins | sample RifGroA2_FD_115883 | JGI IMG/M metagenome (GOLD analysis project Ga0154355, IMG submission 115883) | Bacteroidetes bacterium GWA2_31_9b
GCTGTGCACAAAATTGCTTCAACATATATAAAACAGGGTAAATTTGTAAGTCTATTCGGTGGAGAACATTCCGTTAGTATTGGTTCGATTCGTGCATTCAAAGAAAATTTTAAAAATCTTACCGTTTTACAATTTGACGCTCATGCAGATTTAAGAAAAGAGTATGAAGAATCGGCATGTAATCATGCCTGCGCTGTTCATGAAGCTCAATTTACGACCAACCTGGTTCAAATTGGTATTCGAAGTATGGATGTTGAAGAAAAACAATACATGAAAAAAGAAAATTGTTTTTTCTCACATCAAATTCAAACCAACCCAAATTGGATGCAGGAAGCATTATCAAAAATTACAGATACTGTTTTTATAACCATAGATCTTGATGTGTTTGATTCTTCAATTATGCCATCAACAGGAACGCCCGAACCCGGAGGGTTAAACTGGTTTCAGGTTGTTGATTTTATAAAATTAGTAGTTCAGAACAAAAATGTAGTAGGTTTCGATATTATGGAACTTTGTCCAAATAAATCGAATAAAGGACCTGATTTTCTTGCAGCAAAACTCTATTATAAAATATTAAGTTATCTTTTTTCAAAATAATCGAAGATTTAACCACAAAGGAAACAAAGTACAACACAAAGTACACAATGAAAAACGAAAATGGATATCGAAAAAGTTTTTAAAATAATTTTAGATTGTTCTTTTAAAGTACATACTGCTTTGGGTACTGGTCTTTTGGAAAGTGCTTATGAAGAATGTTTGTTTTATGAAATTCAAAAAACAGGATTAACTGTTGTAAAACAAAAAGCATTACCATTAATCTATGAAGAAGTAAAATTAGACGCGGGTTATAGAGTTGACTTACTAATTGAAAACATGGTTGTTGTAGAGATAAAATCCGTCGAAGCACTAGCAGATATTCATTTGGCTCAAATACTTACTTATTTAAAACTATCTGGTTGTAAATTAGGATTGTTGGTAAATTTCAACGTTAAACATTTAAAAGATGGAATTAAACGAGTAATCTTATAAATCTTTGGGGTACTTAGAGAAAACCTTTATGTCCCTTTGTGGTAAAAATAATTTAAAATTTAATTATACTTATACTATGAAAAGAAATACAATATCTCAATTTATCGAAGAACATTTTTTGCATTTTAATGCAGCCGCATTAAAAGATGCAGCCGTTGGTTACGAAAAGCATCTTGCCGAAGGTGGTAAAATGATGATTACTCTTGCAGGAGCAATGAGTACAGGCGAACTTGGTAAAAGTCTTGCCGAAATGATTCGTCAGGATAAAGTACAAATCATTTCATGCACAGGAGCAAATCTTGAAGAAGATTTAATGAATCTGGTTGCTCATAGTCATTATAAAAGAGTTCCAAATTACCGCGATCTTACACCTCAAGAAGAATGGAATCTTTTAGAAAAGGGCCTTAACCGGGTAACAGATACCTGTATTCCTGAAGAAGAAGCATTCCGCCGTTTACAAAAGCACATTTACAAATTATGGAAAGATGCAGATGATAAAGGTGAACGATATTTACCTCATGAATACATGTATAAAATGATTCTTTCAGGAGTATTGGAACAATACTATGAAATCGACCGAAAAAATTCATGGATGATTGCTGCTGCTGAAAAAAATCTTCCAATAATTGTTCCGGGATGGGAAGACAGCACTATGGGAAATATTTTTGCTTCATACTGTATTAAAGGTGATTTAAAACCATCGACTATGAAATCTGGCATTGAATACATGACAACACTTGCCGATTGGTATATTAAAAATTCAGGTGGTAAAGGTGTTGGGTTTTTTCAAGTTGGTGGTGGTATAGCCGGTGATTTTCCAATTTGTGTTGTACCCATGTTGTATCAGGATATGGAAATGCATGATATTCCTTTCTGGAGTTATTTTTGCCAGATTTCAGATTCTACAACAAGCTACGGATCTTATTCAGGAGCTGTTCCTAATGAAAAAATAACTTGGGGGAAACTTGATATCAACACACCAAAATTTATTGTTGAATCGGATGCAACAATTGTAGCTCCTTTAATATTTGCCTGGATTTTAAATTGGTAAAATTTGATAAATCATTAAAATCAAAAACCCTCGATTTAATCGAGGGTTTTGTTTTTATAATTTTAGTTGAAAAACTCTATTCCGATTATTGAAATATCATCAAAAATAGCTAAACTTCCTTCAAGAATGTTTTGGCTCTTAACAATTGATTGAATATTTAAATCAATCTCATCATTGTTTGCTAAACATTCTTCTATAGCTTGAGTTCCAAAACTAACTCCATCTTTTTCATTAACCAGTTCAACTAGACCATCGGTATAACAAAAAAGCTTTGAACGTTGATCGATTTCAAGAGAACCATGATTTATTGAAGGTATTTCTTCGAGCATTCCCATTCCTACACTTCCATCACGCAAGTAAACAAGTTCTTTGTCTTTTGTTTTGTAGAATATTGGGGGGTTATGACCTGCATTTATATATTCAAGCTTTCGTGTTTTGTAACTGTATTTTGCAATAAAAAGAGTGATAAATTTTTCACCTTTCGCACTTGCCATAACACGTTCGTTAAGTCTTGTAATTATTTCAGGTAAAGGAGTTCTTGCATTAAAGAGGGCTCTGAGGTTAGCTTGAAAATTCGACATTAGAAATGCAGCCGAAATTCCCTTGCCAGAAACATCAGCAATACAAAATCCAAACTCGTCATCACTAAGTTTGATAAAATCGTAATAATCGCCACCTACTTCTAAATGGGGATGATAGAATGTAGAAACAAAAATCTTATCATTGTGTGGTAAATGATCATTATCAGGTATGAGCATTGCCTGCATTTTTTTTGCAAGTTCAAGCTCTTTTCGTAAAGCTTCTTGTTGTAATGACTCTTTATATAAACGAATATTTTCTATTGCAACAATAATAATATTCGAGAGCGTTTGAATAAAATGTAAGTGTTTAATTGTAGGGCTAACACCTTCGCTTTCTTCTTCAATATCTCCAATAATAACATACGCTATTGGAACATTGTTGTTAAAAACGGGAATAATATTATCAAATACTCTAAGCGATGGATTAGGAGATGCAGTAATAAAGGAGATTTCTTTATGTTCAAGCAAATCTCTTTCTACACTTATTTGGTTCACAATTTCGTCAGAACAACCTGAACGGAGAATTAAATTCCATCCTTTAGTATATTTAAATATCAGTATTTTACCAATATTTAAATCTTCACGCAAAATAATTTCATATCGCTTAAGTAGTTCTTCTGTTGGTAGATTAGCATTAATTGATTTAGTAACTGCAAGCAAGGTATTAAGCTTGAATGTAGAAAGTTTCAATCTGTTAATTGATGCTTTACCGGAAATATCCATTTTTCAGAAATGCTAATTAATTATTCTGAATAAATATAAAAAAAACTATTCTAAAGTAAAAATTTACTTTACTCTTTCACTATATGATTTATCGCGGGTATCTACTTTAATTCTTTCTCCGGTAACAATAAACAAAGGAACCATAATTGTAGCACCTGTTTCAACTGTAGCTGGTTTAAGAGCATTACTTGATGCAGTATCTCCTTTTATTCCGGGCTCAGTATATGTAACTTGCAAATCAACAAAAGGTGGTAATTCGCAATATAAAGGTGTTTCTGTTTCAGCATGATAAACTGCTTCAACTTGCTGTCCTTCTTTTAATAAATCGGGAGCATTAATTAATTCTTTGTCTAACGAAACTTGCTCAAATGTTTCAATATGCATGAAATGGTATCCCATGTCATCGCTGTATAAAAACTGATAAGGTCTATGTTCAATGCGAACAGTATTAATTTTAACACCTGCATTAAATGTGTTTTCGATAACCTTTCCTGTTTTTAAATTTTTAAGTTTTGTTCTTACAAATGCAGCACCTTTTCCTGGTTTTACGTGCTGAAACTGAACTATGGTGTACAAGTCATTATTGTACTCCATACATAATCCATTTTTAAAATCTGCTGTTGTTGCCATAAAAAAAATTTAACAAATTCTTGATGCAAAAATAATGTAAATCATTATAATAACTATTTTATAGATCTTTTTCTTTCGTGTTCTTTAAGATAGATTTTGCGTAAACGAATAAATTTTGGTGTTAATTCAACAAATTCATCTTCCTGAATATATTCGAGAGCTTCTTCGAGTGAAAATTTTATTGGTGGAGCTAATCTTACTTTATCATCGGTACCTGATGCACGAATATTAGTAAGTTTTTTTGTTTTTGTAAGATTTACAACTAAATCTCCTGCTTTTGTATTTTCACCAACTACTTGTCCTTCGTAAATTTCTTCCATTGGAGAAACAAAAAAGCGACCTCTGTCTTGAAGTTTGTCCATAGCATAAGCAATAGCTAATCCTGTTTCCATTGCAATTAATGCTCCAACACTTCGTTTTTCAAAATCACCTCTGTAGGGTTCGAACGATTTAAATCGATGCGCAATAACTGCTTCACCAGCAGTTGCTGTCATCATTATATTTTTTAATCCTATTATACCACGTGAAGGCATATAAAACTCAAGTAATGTACGATCATTCTTGCGTTCCATATTTCGCATTTCGCCTTTTCGTTGTTGTATAATCTCAATAGCTTTTCCGGCAAAATTATCTGGTAAATCAACTGTTAAATATTCAATTGGTTCACACTTTTCACCATCTATCATTTTAATAATAACGCGTGGTTGACCAACTTGTAATTCATATCCTTCGCGACGCATTGTTTCAATTAGAACAGATAAGTGTAAAACACCTCTTCCAAAAACAGTAAATGAATCGGCTGAATCTGTTTTTTCGACACGTAATGCTAAGTTTTTTTCTAATTCACGATCAAGGCGATCTTTTAAATGTCGTGAGGTAACAAATTTGCCATCTCTACCAAAAAAGGGCGAATTGTTAATAGTAAATAACATGCTCATTGTTGGTTCATCAATTGCAATAGGATCTAAGCCTTCAGGGTTTTCATAATCTGCAATTGTATCACCAATACTAAAATCTTCTATTCCTACAAGAGCACAAATATCTCCGGCTAAAACAAAATCTGTTTTCTTTTTACTTAGCCCTTCGTAGGTTAATAAATCTTTAATTTTTGTTCTAACAATTGTTCCATCGCGTTTTACTAATGATACTTGCATTCCTTGTTTAATGGTTCCTCGTAAAAGTTTACCAATAGCTATTCTGCCAACATAAGGAGAATAATCAAGAGAAGTGATTAGCATTTGTGGAGTACCTTCAAATGTTCTTGGTTCTGGAATAAATTCAATAATACTATCCATAAGGGCAGTAATATCTGTTGATGGTTTTTTCCAATCATTCGACATCCAACCTTGTTTTGCTGAACCGTATATTGTTGGAAAATTAAGCTGATCTTCGTTTCCATCGAGATTAAACATCAACTCAAAAACTTGTTCCTGAACTTCTTCAGGTCTGCAATTTGGTTTATCAACTTTATTAATTACAACTATTGGTTTTAATCCGAGTACAAGTGCCTTTTGTAAAACAAAACGTGTTTGAGGCATAGTACCTTCAAAGGCATCGACAAGTAATAAAACGCCATCAGCCATATTCAATACTCGTTCAACTTCACCACCAAAGTCAGCGTGTCCGGGAGTATCAATTATGTTTATTTTATAATCTTTGTAGATAACTGAAACGTTTTTTGATAAAATGGTTATTCCTCGTTCGCGTTCCAAATCATTACTGTCGAGGATTAAATCGCCTGGGTTTTCATTTTCGCGGAAAAGTTTCCCCAGCATTAACATTTTGTCAACCAGGGTAGTCTTTCCATGATCTACGTGTGCTATAATAGCTATATTTCTTATTTTTTGCATGATCTAAATTTGAGCGTGCAAAGGTAGGTGATTTTTAATATTTTAATTCATAAAGCTATGAATTATTTTTGTGAGTTAAAAAATTAGTCGAATTGCATTAAAAAATCTTCTTATAAATTTAATATTTATGTATGCTATTAACAATCAGTATATATTTTAATTCGATGATTTATTTTATAAAACTTTTAAACCAAACAAATGCCTCTTCTTCAGTGTTAAATAATTTTAATGGCATTCCAAATTTATTTGTGGCCTGTATAATCATATTTATATAATATTTTTTAAATACATTCCCATCAAAAATTGTAGCAGCTCGTTTTAATCCATGATCTATTGCTTTGGGAATCATTACTGTTTCAAACCATTTTCTTGTTTCAGGTGATACAACTCCCTGATTTCGAATATCTGACAAAAAATTATCTACCTGATGGGTTTTGCTAAAATCTATTAAAACCTCAAATGTATTTTGATATTCTTCGTTAGTAGGCTTTTTCTTCCAAACAATAATTCCTACTTTAAGAATTGATTCGTACGAAATTTCTGCATAATCAAACGCTGCAACTATCTTTTTCATTTTTCCAGGTTTTATTTAAAATACAATTTATCCTATAAATACCTTATTTATATACTGTAATTATCAAATATAATAAAAAACAGATTGTGATTAGGTTTGTTTTATTGAAAACAATAAAAAAACAATAAATACAGTATAATTAAACAAAAAAATTGCCCTTTTAATAAAATTTTAGCAAAGTTTTTTTTGATAAATAAAAAAATATATAAATTGCACTTGGTTTTAAATTTCAAATCTTATACTTTTATTGATATATATACTACGATCATAGAAAATTTACATTTAATACTTCGCAATACTATTTTTATTAATCAATTATTTACTAACAAATAACCAATAATCAATTAAAATGAAATCGAACAAAAATTTTCATAAGGTTAAAAAAATTAAACCTATTGATGATGGAAGTGATTTGAAAGGGAAGAAAGTTTCCGCAATTAAAAAAGATAAATATTTTAAAAAGGAAATTTTTGACGAGATTGACGAGTTTGAAGATATTGAAGAATATGATCCGGATAAGGATTTGGATGATTTTGAGGATGAAGATTATATCGATGAAGAAGGAGAAGAAGATTTTAATTATGATAAAGAAGACGACCATAATTAATTATTAAATTTTGATTTAATCAAAAAGAGCTGCAAATCAATACAGCTCTTTTTTAATAGGAGAATTTTATTCATCCCATTTCGAGACCTTTCCTCCAAGTGATGTTTTAATTTCTTCAAATTCCGGCTTACCAAAATAGCTTAAACTTGCTCCTGTATTAATTGTAGCATATAATTTCTTGTTAACCGTGATTTCTGCTTTTCCTTTTGTGTTCATCTTAATTTTAGCATCATCGCAAATTAAATCTGTTGCAGATAAAACTCCTCCATTATTAACAAAAGAATCAATACTTTTCGACTTGCCACTAATGTCAATTTGAGCACCCTGATATGCATTCAGAAATAAAGTGTCTATCTCTGCTTTTAAAATAACCCTAGCCCCACTTGTTGATGTTATTGTTAATTTCTCGCATTTTAATGTGTCCGAAAATTTGATTTCAGCAGAACCATTAGCAGATATTTCTTTTAAATCTGTATAAAAAATTGTAATATAAATAAATTCATCTTTAAATAGGTTTGAACTTATTTTTATGTCAAGCTCTCCATTTTTAACATTTGATTTTAATTCGATTAATGGAATGTTTTCTGATTTGATTTGGAGTAAATTATTTTGTCCGGCTTTCATTTCCACTTTAATATTTCCAAAAACATCAATTTTATCGAATGGTTCAATTTTTCTTTCTTCACTATTTTGTGAAAACCCAAGATGTGAAAAAATTGTAAGCAAAAGTATTATTATCACTGATTTCATATCAAAATCAAAATTTTAAATTTTTATTGATTTTTATTTTTTTGATTAAAAATTGTTGTTAAGTGATCCAGTTACTAAAATTTAGTTAAAGTAATTTTTTAATATTTTCGGTTACAACATGACCATCGAATAGCTGTATTATACGATGAGCATATTCAGCATCAGAAGGTGAGTGAGTAACCATTACAATTGTTGTTCCTTCTTTATTAAGCTCTGTTAACAATTTCATAACTTCTTCTCCATTTGCAGAATCGAGATTTCCTGTAGGTTCATCGGCAAGAATGAGTTTTGGATTAGCAACAACGGCTCTTGCAATTGCAACACGCTGTTGTTGACCACCCGACAATTGTTGTGGAAAGTGTTTTCTACGATGTGAAATTTTCATTCGTTCAAGCACTGTTTCTACCATTTGCTTTCTGTCAGTTGCTGAAACTTTAAGATAAAGTAATGGCAACTCAACATTTTCGTAAACGGTTAGTTCATCAATTAAATTAAAGCTTTGGAAAACAAATCCAATATTAGCTTTACGCATTTCGGTGCGTTGTCTTTCTTTAAATTTTGAAACTTCAACATCACCAAACCACAGTTGACCATCTGTTGGATTATCAAGTAATCCAATAATGTTTAATAAAGTAGATTTCCCACATCCTGAAGGACCCATGACAGCTACAAATTCTCCTTTTTGTACTTCCAGATCGACTTTATTCAGGGCTGTAGTTTCAATTTCGTCAGTTCTGAAAATCTTTACGAGTTGTTTAGTTTTAATCATAATTTTAAGTGTTAAATATTATTAAAATACGTTTTATTCATATCGCAATGTATCAGCTGGATTTTGCATTGCTGCTTTTATTGCCTGGTAAAAAACAGTTAACAATGATAACACTATTGTAAATATTGGGATTAGGATAAACATCAAATAATCAAGATTTACCCGATATGAAAAATCTTGAAGCCATTTGTTCATGACGAAATAAGATATTGGCCACGAAATGATTGATGCAATAACAATAAGCTTAAGTATTTCTTTACAAAAAATAAATACAATATTCATTGATGATGAACCAAATGTTTTCCGAATTCCAACTTCCTTTTTACGTTGTTCGGTCATAAATGAGATTAATCCTAATAAACCAAGAAATGCTATTAAAATAGACAATATCGAAAACATTACAAATACACGACTTGTTCTTTTTTCAGATTTATAAAGTGAATTTATATGATCATCAAAAAAGAAATATTCAAATGGATAATCGGAAGTAAAACCCTCCCAGGTTTTTTCAATATTTTGAATTGTTTGGTTCATGTTTTCAGGTTTAATTTTTACACAAACAACACCTTCCCAGTTCCCAGGCATTAACGTAAAAACGGCAGGTTCAATTGTTGTATGCAACGATTTAAAGTGAAAGTCTTTAACTACACCTATAACTGTTAACGGACGTATTTCGGTTTCACTTGTCGGATGTAAAATTCTTTTCCCCAATGGATTATCAAATCCTAATGATTTTACTGCAGCTTCGTTAATTACAATACCTTGTGAATCGGTAGGAAATTCGCGAGAAAAAAATCGACCTTCTTTAAGTTTAAAATCAAATGTTTTCTCAAAATCAAAACTTATCCATGCTTGATTTAAAAGGTATGTGTTGCTTGTTGGTTGGCCTTCTAAAAAGAATGCATTATTTGAAAAATTCTCTCCCGGATAAGTATTTGCATTTGTAACATTTATTACACCTGCAATATTTTTTAACTCCGATTTAAATGATTCCATCTTATTTTTCAATGCATCCGACCTTCTTATCATTACAATATTTTCTTTATCAAATCCTAAATCTTTATTTAAAACATACTTGAGCTGATCAAAAACAGTATACGTTGACAATAAGATAAATACAGAAACAACAAATTGAAAGATCACTAAAATTGCTCTTAATATTCCACCCTTAACCCCTAATTTTAGTTTTCCTTTTAATACTGCAATTGGTTTAAATGATGAGAGGAAAAATGCAGGATAACCTCCGGCCATAATACTTACAAGGATAATTGAAATAGTAAATAATGGTATGGTATATAAATTTCCGAAAAAGTCAATCTTTAATGGTAATTGCACAAGGCTATTTAAGTTTGGCATAAAAAACTCGAGAATTAACAACGCAAAGAATAACGCAAGAGTACATATAATAAAAGCTTCTGTTAAAAATTGGGCAACTAAATGTTTTTTCATAGCTCCAACTACTTTTCGAATACCAACTTCTTTTGATCTTGAAGAAGCTCTAGCTGTAGCAATATTGGTAAAGTTTACACACGCTATTAAAAGAATAAAAATTGCGATTGAAATAAAAATATAAACATATATGATATTTCCATTTGCTTCAATTTCATACTGTAAATTTGAATGCAAATGAATATCGGATATTGGTTGAATAAAATACCCGAAATAGTTACCAGAACTTGCAAATTGTTCCATATTTATTCCAAGGTATTGTTCTATTTGAGGACCAACATATTTTGGTACTAGAGATTGTAATTTTTCTTCGAAAGCCTTAGTATCTGTTCCTTCTTTTAGAACAATGTAAGTATAATAGTTATGAGAAATCCAAAATGTATTATTACTTCCTCTAAGGGTATTTAATGAGCCAAGTAACTCAAAATGGAAATGAGAATTTTCAGGGACATCTTCCATTAACCCAGTAATTTTGTATAAAATTGAATCATTCTCTACTTTAAGAAGTTTGCCAATAGGTTCGTCGTTACCAAAATATCTTTTTGCTGAAGATTCTGTTATTACAATACTTCGTGGTTCGTTTAATACTGTTTTGGGATCTCCTTTTAATAACTTAAAAGAAAAAACATCAAAAAAAGTAGAATCGGCAAATAAAAAATCTCTTTCGTTTATCTTTTTATCTTCGTACCGAATTAACCAATCTCCCGATTCTTTAATTCTGCAAGTATTAAAAACTTCAGGATAATCATTGTGCATAGCTTCAGCCATAGGAGCTGCTGTAATTGCTTGATTTATCTCGTTATTCATCATCATACCTTTTACACCAACTCTGTAAATCTGGCTAGCCTGAGTATGAAACTTATCGTAACTTAATTCAAATTTTACAAACAAAATAATATAAATACTTGCTGCAAGGCCTATTGATAAACCAAAAATATTTATGAGCAGGTATTTCCAGTTTTTGAAAACATTACGGATTGCTGAGAGAAGATAATTTTTAAACATAAACGAAATTTTAAATTCTTTACACTGTGACGCTTAAGTTTGAACCCAAGTTACAAAACAAAACGGGAAACTTCTAATAGACGAAAAAATATATTGATTGATGCAAAAAAGCCGTCAAAAAAAATTTTGACGGCTATAAAAATTTAAAAATTCTCTTATGGATTTATTCAAATAAAAAATCGAAATCGTCTTCTGAGCCAAGTTCCCGGGGTTCTTCTCCATGTTTAAAAATACGAGCTTTTCGAGATCCAATTAGTTTTACTTCGGCATCTTCAATTTTCAATATAGAACCTTCTCTTAATCCAACAACATAAACATAAGGATTAGCAACAAGGAATTCTTGAATACGTTGTTCTCTTGTTTCACCGGCATGACCATCGGGATGAGCATCCAGATAATGAGGATTGATTTGAAAACGAACAAGGTTAATTGCATGAAAACTATCGGGTTCTACAATTGGCATATCGTTGGTTGTGCAAATAGTTGGACATGATAAGTTTGATCCTGCGCTCCAACCAATGTATGGTTTACCTTTTAAACATTCGTACCTGATTGTTTCTATAAGGTCTTGTTGCTGAATTAATTTTAATAATTGAAACGTATTTCCACCACCAACAACAATAGCTTCACAATCTTTTATTGCTTGTTTTTTATCCTGATAAGAATAATTATGAATTGAATCTACTTCATATCCTAATTCAGAAAATCGTTCCTGAACTTTTTTCTGATATTCGTCAAAAGAAAAAGTAACTGCAGCATAAGGTATAAAAAGGATTTTTTTTATTTTATTACCCAAAAATTCTTTAATGTATTGTTTTGGATAGTCAAGATATGCTTCGCCAGCATTTGTTGAATTACTAATTAAAAGGAGTTTCATGATTATTGGTTTATTAAATATTGACCGATTAATTTTATAAATATAGATAAAATATATTATTTACAAATGTACTCCTACAATTAGAACATCATCTATTTGTTCATAATTTCCTTTCCATTCATAATATTTTTTTTCAAGAACTTTCTTTTGTTCACTCATTGTAGAGTCTTGTATAGAAAGTAAAAGTTGTTTAAATGGATTTATTTTGAATTTACGCCCATCTTTACCTCCAAACTGATCAATATACCCATCGGAGAAAATGTAAATATTATCTCCTTTTTTAATTGGTATTTCATGATTCGTAAACGATTTTTTTTCCAATAAATGTATACCTATAGGCATTCGATCAGCTTTCAAAGTAATAATTTCATTGTTTCTATATAATAAAAGAGAATTGTAAGCTCCAGAAAATTGAAGAATATTGGTTTGATGATCTATAACACAAAGAGCAATGTCCATTCCATCTTTGGTTTCATTTTCTCTTCCGGTTTGATGTAATGATTCTTTAATATAATCACGAAGATGATTTAGAATAATATTGGGTTTTAGTTCCAAATCTTTATTTACTATTTCGTTTAAAAAAGCAAATCCGAGCATACTCATAAATGCCCCGGGAACTCCATGTCCGGTACAATCAACTGCAGCAACAATAGTTTTACCTTCTTTTTGCGATATCCAGTAAAAATCGCCACTTACAATATCACGCGGTTTATACAATATGAAATGTTCAGGAATAATACCTGAAATAAATTCGGCAGGTGGAAGAACTGCAGATTGAATACGACTGGCATATTCAATACTATCTGTTATTTGTTTTTTCTGGTACGAAAGTAATCTGTTTGCAAAACGGATACGATTATTTTGTTTAAAAAGAATAAGTAAAAAAAAGAATATCGATAAAAACCCGGTCAGAAGTGTAATTGAAAAATATCGTTGTCGCTTAATTTTTAGTTCATTAATGATTTTTTCATTTTCAAGGTTTGAAATTTGTTGTTCTTTTTTCTTTGTTTCGTATTTTGTTTGAAGTTCTGCTATTTGCTTTGTTTTTGTTTCACTGAATAAAGAATCCTGGTATAGCTTATGTTGTTCGAAATAATTTAATGCCTCAGGATAATTATTTAACTCTTTATTAATTAGATATAATGACAAATAGCTATCAGAAAGTTCTAGCTTTGCTTGTGTTTGTTTTGCCAGAATTAATCCTTCATTTGTATATTTTAAAGCATTTTCATAGTCGTTTCGTGATAAATACACATCGCTAATTAAAAGTAAGGTTGAAATTTGTTCGTTTTTATTTTCTAATTCCTGTTCAATTTTAAGAGCTTCAAAATAATATTTTAAGGATTTATCTTTTTGCCCGATAATATTTAAAATTTCAGCAAGATTTGCTAAAGCCATTGCCTCCTGTCTACGATAACCCATCTCTTTATACGTTTTATAGGCCATTTCAAAATAATTACTCACATTATCATAATCTTCCAAATAATAATTTAATATACCTAAGTTATTATATACAAGAGCCATACCTACCTTATCATCTAGCTTTATTCTGAGTTCAAGAGATTTGTTGTAATATTCACCACATTTTTTATAATCTTCTTGTCTGAAATATAATAATCCTAAATTAAGATATGTTTTAGCAATGTTTAAAGAATCATTTAATGTATCGTAAATTGTTAGGCATTCAATATAGCTTTCCATTGCATCATTATAATTACCCATTTTTTCATGAGTAACACCCATATTATTTAAAGTTGTTGCTAAAGACGTATTATAATTATGTGAAATATAATACTCCTTAGCTTTATTTAAAAATTGAAGCGATTTTTCAAATTCGCCTATAATATTATAATATTTACCATAGTTTAAAAAAACATGTGCTTCCCATTTATCATTATTTAATTCTTCGGTTAATAAATATGCCTGATCTAAAAACTTTTTTCCATCGGCAATTTTTCCATTTTCATATTTTTTATAAATTTCAATTAGCATTTCTATTTTAACTGTGTCGTTTGGTCTGTTAAGTTTTTGTATCAAACTGTCTATTTCCTTTGACTGGGAATATAATAAACCGGGAATTATTAAAAAGAGTGTAATATAAATATGTTTCATATAAATTATAAATTCAGGTTACTAAAGATACAACATTTACAGAAATGTTAAATAGATGTTCAATAATTGTAATAATTAATATAAATATCAAATTAAAAGAATTAAAAAAGGCTGCAAAAATGATCTGCAGCCTCATCAGTTTTGATTTATTTTATTTATTCAAACGATAATGCAATTCCTATAGAAAATGGATACAATTCAGGACCTTTATCTTTTTCAAATAAAGATGTTAAATAATAATTACCATAAATTAACCAGTCACCTACACCTATTCTTGCAGTAAGTCCATATTTTAATGGAGACAAATTATAATCATCGCGTTTTTTATCTTTGTTTTCATCACCTTCTTCTTTATACACAATCTTTGTATTTGAACCTAATTTTACTGCTCCAACAACTCCTGCTGAAATAACTACTCCTTTATTTTGGCTTGCAGATGAATGCCATTCTAACAGGATTGGAACTGTTGCATAAGTTGTTGATAACTTCGATTTTTCGACATTAACATCTAAGTACGTGATTTCATCTGTAACAATAACCCCTTCAGTATTCTTTTGAATTGTATTGTTATTATCAAAACGATAGTAATTCCATTCTAGACCGAGACCTGTAACAATTCCAAATTTATTATTAATTAGATTTATACTATACTGAGCAAAATTTAAATTCATATTCCATGATTTGCCTGTATTTAAATCCATAAATTCGTTATCAGCATTTCTACTTAAAGAGAAATCCTTGTCAAGATAATTACTCATTCCAACTGAAAATCCAGACCAAGATCCTTTAAAACGATTTTCATCATCACTCCAAATAGTATGTCTACAATCTCCGTTCTTCTGTACAAGGATTTTTGTTCCTTCATCTTCTTCAATAATTTTAACTGTTTTTCTCTTAAATCGGATATTTGTTGTATCTGAATTTAATTCATTTTTCATTTCAGTTAAGGTAGAATCACTTTCTTGTGCAAATGCACTTAAAGTAAATAAAAAGAGTATTGCTATTAAAACATTTGTTTTCATAATTTTATTATTTTATATTAATAAATATGTTATTTTAAATGTGTGACGATTTACAAGATAAAATTGTTACAGGAGTATATATTATTTTTTTACAGGAGATGAAAATGCGATGAGTTTTGAATCAAATTCTACTTTATCTAAATTACCTTGAGCATCAACTGTTTTATTTAATTGCATATTACTTCCAGTGATCCTATTGATTCCTTTTATTCCAAGTTGTGCAATATCCCAAATATTAATTTTATTATTATTAGAGTTATTTTCAAAAACCTTTTTGTTAACATTCATAATAATTAAATCTTTTATAGATTTGCTGTTATTATTCGATGAAATAGAAACGGATTCTGTTAAGTCCAATAAATTTGTCTGCACAAAGGTGCCTTCTGGTTTTTTATTTGGTATTCCTTTATTAACGGGCTCTAATTTTGATATTAATTCTATCTTCTCATTTTCAGTATTCATAGAAATATTAGCAATATTTTCAATTTTAACTTTATTTGTAGATGTATATTTTATTATATCACTGTTATTTATGCTAATGTTATTATTGACTTTTTCATTATCAGTATTTGTCTTTATATTTTCATCTAATTGTGTTTTAGATTTGTTTTCTAAAATAAATCCAACAGTTTCATTGTTTTGATTTAGCTGATTATTATTTGGTATTAATAGTAAAATTGAAAACAAGATAACAATTGAAGCAGCTACAGCATAAGAATATATTTTTCTTTTCTGCAAAAAATACAATGAGGTTTTATGTTTTAATTTTTCTTTATTTTCATAATGAATAGAAAAGTCGGGAATATTCTTAGTTTTTTCATATAAAGAATATACACTATTTATTTCAGGATTTTCTACTTTAAATTTATTGAATTCTATACATTCCTTCTCTGACAAATCTCCTTCTAACCTCCCAATACACAATTCATCAATATTTGAATGTTGGTTAGATAATATTGAATTCTTATAAAGAGTGTTTTTATATAAAAATCCAGTTTCTTTATAATTGTAAGTAAAAACAGGAATTAGAACACTATTTCCATATTCATTTAATAATTTAGGATTTGATTTTAAAAACGACATTAATTGCTCAGTTAATTCCTCTGATAAATTTCCTTCGAAATAATCAAGTAAATATGATTCGTAATTATGTATGTTTATATTATTCATTTAGCATTAATAATTAAATTAAAGCTTCAATACTTCCAATCGATTTTTTCAAAGCCAATCTACCTCTATAAATGTATACTTTAACCTGTGATTCCGACAAACTCGTAATTTCTGCAATTTCTTCATATGAATATCCTTCGTAATCTCGAAGTAGAATTACTGAACGTTGGATGTCGGGTAATTTTTTAATTAACTCATTTAATACTTCACCAATATTATTGTAATCATCTAAATACGTACTACTAATACTTTCAATATTATCAACAGAAGAAATTCGTTTACTTTTTCTGATATTATCAATCATGTTGTGATAAGCAACCGTAAACAAATAGGATTTTACTTTTTCAAATGAAACTTCGCTTGATCTGACCCAAAGTTTTTCAAATGATTCCTGAACAATATCTTTTGCCTCATCTTTATCTTTAATATTCTTTAAGATGAAACGATAAACATTGTCGGAATAAAGATCAACGCTTTTATTATATTCTTCAACAGTCATTAATAAAATTTACTTCATTTTCTTGAATAAGACGTTTAACTATTTAAAAAGTTACAGGGTAATTAAGTTAAATAAGAAATTATTGTATTATTTTTAGCTTCCAAATTTAAAAAAGGTTAACAATGAAAAGAGGACTAATAATTATCATTTGCGGATTAATGTTTTTAAATTCATGTAAAAAAGCGAGCAATGAAAAAGAAATAACTTCACAGGATCATCTCACAATGGCAGTGTTGTGGTACCAGCAATCAGCTGAAATGAAGGCATTATATTATCAGGGTTTTAATCTTGCCAAATTAAGATTAAACGAAAAAGTAATAAATTCAAAATTAAATAATAAAAAAGCTGTAGTTGTTGATATCGACGAAACCATGCTCGATAATAGTCCTTTTGAGGGTAAATGCATTGAAACCGGGGATGTATTTACAAATGAAAGTTGGACTAACTGGACAATGCTGGCAAAAGCTAAAGCATTACCAGGAGCGGTTGAATTCTCAAAATACTCAGAATCGATGGGTGTTGATGTATTTTATATCTCAAATCGTTCAATAAGCGAAAATGAAAATACATTGAAAAACTTACAGGCAGAAGGATTTGCGTTTGCCGATAGTTATCATTTACTGTTGAAAGAAACCGACAGTTCAAAAAAATCACGAAGAGAAAAAGTAAGTGAGAATTATGAAATTATTTTACTTATTGGAGATAACCTGGGTGATTTTTCAGAAATTTTTGATGACCGAAGTCAAAATAAAGGGTTTGATCTTGTAGAACAATATAAAAAAGACTTTGGAAATAGTTTTATTGTTCTCCCTAATCCGATGTATGGAACATGGGAAAAACCTATTTACAATTTTAAAAGAGATCTTCCGGAAGAAGAAAAATATAAATTAAGAAAATCGAGTTTAATAAGTTATTAAGCTACTTTTCTAAGAACATAATTAATATCTCTATTAAATTTTCCTGCTTAATTGGTTTGGAAATATAATCATCGCATCCCTCATTTATACTATACTCCCTTTCTCCTGAAAGGGCGTATGCTGTTTGAGCAATTACAGGAACATCTTTATTTTGGGCTTTTATAAGTTTTGTTGCTTCATAGCCATTTATTCCGGGTAATTGAATATCCATTAAAACAATATCAATTTGGGGGTTTTCTTTAAAAAGTGTAATAGCTTCTTTTCCTGATTTTGCCCAAAGGATATTGATTCTTGTTGAACGCAAATAATTTTCAATCAATATAAAATTCGAGGGAGTATCTTCAACAACCAATAATTTTTTCATGCTCCAATCAATTAATTTCTTCTCATGATTAATATATTGATTTGGAGTTAACGATTTATCCATTTCCTGATAGGGTAAAGTAAAATAAAATTCAGAACCAACCATATCTTCAGAATCTACTCCTATTTCACCACCAAGCATGTTTACAAGTTTCTTAGATATTGCGAGTCCCAATCCGGTTCCTTTATAAATTTTTTTTCTGTCATCATTAAGTCTATTAAACCGATCAAAAATTGAGTTGTGATTTTCTTTAGGAATACCTATTCCTGTATCTTTAACAAAAAATCGAAGCAATTTGCGATTTCCAACAGTAATTTGTTTATACCCAAAGCTAACATACCCCTTATCTGTAAATTTTATAGCATTATTCAGTAAGTTATTCATTATTTGTCGGAAACGAGCATAATCTGTATAAATAGCCAAACGATCTGAATTTAATTGGAGTTCAAGATTTAAATCAAGATGCTTAATCTTTAAATTAATATCCTGACTAAAAAGCTTGTACATATCAGATAAAATATCGTTAACAAAATGCAACGATTTATTTATAGTTAACTCGTCGGCTTCAATTTTTGATATATCAATAATATCGTTAATAAGGTTTAAAAGATCATTACTACTAGCTTTAATTAGGTCATTAATTTCTTGCTTTTCGTCATATGTAATTTCGGAATTAATTAACAGATTAGTAAAACCAGTAATTGCATTCATCGGGGTTCTTATTTCGTGCGACATGTTAGCAAGAAAAGCAGATTTCAATCGATCAGATTTTTCTGCTTTTTCTTTTGCATTTTTAAGTTTTTCTTCAGCTATCTTTCTATCAGTAATATTTCTGCTAAATGTAAAATTATATTCTTCCCCCTCGAATTCTCTAATGTTAAATGCTGCTTCTACAGGTATTTCTGTACCTTGTTTTGTTTTATAATATATTTGGATTACATACGATTTGTTTTTCTTCAGTTGTGCCCAGTATTCATGCCAAACATCCTGAGAAAACTCTTGAACAATATCAAATATTGATAATGTGGAAAATTCTTTTTTGGAATACCCTAGAAGATTACAGGCTGCATTATTTGCATAAATAAACCGGCCATCTTTTCTCATCCAAATAATTGCATCAATTGCAAGTTCTATAGAAACCTGGGAAATACGTAACTCAGCTGTTTTTTTATGAACTCGCTCATCAAGAGTTTTGTTTATTGTTTGTATTTTCTTGCTTTTTTTTCGAATTTGTCTGTTTTGAAGGATTAAAATAATAAGAAACACGAGGGATATAATTAATACCAGCAAAGTAAAAATAAACTGAAATCTTTGTCTAAGAAATTTTTTTTCCTGAGCTATCACCTCATTTTCGAATTTCAACCTGTTATAAATCGTTTTGTAATCAGCAATTTGCTGATTCGATAATGATTCTAAAATTGAATCTTTTAAAGTGCTATATAATTTATAGTATTCTATTGATTTTTTATATTCTTCTAATCCGGAGTATGCATTTGATAAAAGTTCAAAATTTACGATTAGCCTATGTTTAAGATTATTGGTTTCAGCAATTTCTTTTCCAAGAATTAAATATTTTATTGCTTTTTCATATTCCTTTTTCTGATTGTATACATTTCCCAGATAATTATAAATTTCAGTTATTCCATTCGGGTTATCAATTTCAATAAAAATTTCTAAAGCTTGAAAAAAATATTCAAGTGCTTTGTCAAATTGATGGGCTTTACTATATGCATCACCAGTATTTCCCAATGAATTTGCATATCCCAGGAGGTTTTTATTTTTCTTTTTGATTTCTAATGATTTGTTTAAATAATCTAAGGCTAATGGTAGGTTTCCTTTTTGACTAAAAATCATTCCTATATTATTATAACACATTGCTTTACCTTCATCATCTTTTAGCTGATGGTATATTTCCAATGCTTTTTGGTAATTGTCAAGGGCAGAATTTTGATTTCCTAAATACAGATAAACATTTCCAATATCTTTTAGGGCCTTTGCAACATTATACTTATTATTTTTTGTTTCGTAATAGTATAAGGCTTGTTGAATATAAGACAATGATTTTTCGTAGTTGTTAAATCTGATGTAAGTTAACCCTAAAAAATGATTCGATTCTGCAAGAACACTATCTTCTAACAATTGTGGGTATTTTTCAAGTATTGACGAAAAAATTTCTAAAGATTTAGTAAATTCAAAATTATGATAATACAGTTTGCCAAGTAAAAAATTTGATTTAACAAATTCTTCCTGATTTTTTATACTATCGGCTATACTCTTTGCTGATTTATAGAATTTTTCTGCTATTTCAAAATTTGTATGCTCATTTAAAAGTCCTGATTGAATATAGATACTAATTCTTTTTTCGGCAGGAATGTTTTCAAGACTATCAGAATAATTCGTTTGTGAATTACATGAAAAGTAACAACCAACTAAAACGATTAATATGAGCAACTTAATAAAACTTTTCATTAGAAAATTTATCAAATATGAATAATTCTTTGAAAATTAAGCATTTCTTTTTTTGAATGGAAAAATTTGAGATAAAAATTTGTATTTATGTATTAAAAGTTTTTATTTTGACCAATCGGTCAGTCATAAAATAATTTTAAATTAAAAATGACACCAAGAACTTCAGAAAAGTATATTGAAATTCGTTCAACATCCAAACAAAAGATAATGGATGTTACTCTTGAGCTTTTTGCAAACGAAGGTTACTATCAAACATCTATAAGTACTATTGCTAAAAGAGCAGGTATATCAAAAGGATTAATGTACAATTATTTCGATAGTAAAGATGAATTATTAAAAGCTATTGTTTTTAATGGTATGGATTCATTAATTCAGTTTTTTGATACGAATCAGGACGGGATTTTAACACGAGATGAATTATTAGGATTTATATCCAACTCCATAACAAATATTAAAGAAAATATAGTTTACTGGAAATTATACTTTTCATTAATGGTTCAACCAAATGTTATAAAATTATTTGAGAACGAATTAATAGCGATGATTGATCCTTTTTTTAAAATGTTATATATTTATTTTGAAAGCGAAGGATACGATGACCCAAATGCTGAAGTTCGATTTTTTCAATCACTACTTGATGGAGTTGGATTAAGCTATGTTTCAGATCCCGATAATTATCCAATTGATGGAGTTGAAAAGAAAATAATATCTATGTATTCTAAAAAATTCTAATTATGATAAATAAGTTAAAACTAGTTGCTTTATTTACGGGTTTAGTGATAACAATACCTGCTTTTTCTCAAAATGCCACCGAAATAATTAAAAAAGCTGATGAAAAGTGGAATGGCGAAAAATCAAGTGAAAGTTATATGGTTATGACCATTGTTAGGCCAACTTGGGAGCGAATGATTGAATTTAAAAACTGGACTAAAGGTAAAGACAATGCTTTAACATTAATAGCCGCTCCGGCAAAAGAAAAAGGACAAGCATTTTTAAAAGTGGGTACCGAAATGTGGAACTGGATGCCAAGTATTGGCAGAATGGTTAAACTACCACCTTCAATGATGGCAGATGGATGGATGGGATCAGATTATACGAATGATGATATTTTAAAGGAATCGTCTATTGTAGTTGATTTTGATCATAAAATAGTTGGTTCAGAAACAATTGATGGCTGGGAATGCTGGAAAATTGAGCTTATTCCTCATGAAGATGCTGCAGTAGTTTGGGGAAAGATTATTAAATGGATTAGCAAGGATGAATATATTCAAATGAAATCGGAGTATTTTGATGAGGATGAATACTTAATTAAAACAGAATTCGCCTCTGATGTCAAAATTATGGATGGAAGAAAAATTCCCGGTAAAATTGAAATTGTACCAGCAGATAAAAAGAATCAAAAAACGGTAGTAATAATTAATACAATGAAATTTAATATTCCGATTGATGATTCTTTCTTCTCTCAACAAAACATGAAAAAAATAAGATAAAAAATTAGTAATTGTTGATTATAAATCTTTAATTATGAAAAACATACGTTTAGCGTGGCGAAATCTTTGGCGTAATAAAAGAAGAACTTTAATTACTGTTGCCAGTATTTTCTTTGGTGTAATTATATCAACCTTAATGAACTCAATGCAAGATGGTACTTATGCCAATATGATTGATATGATGGTTAAGCTTTCATCAGGCTATATTCAGGTTCAGAATCCAGAATTCAAGGATAACAAATCGATTAATAATGTTTTTTCTCCTACTCAAGATCAATTCCAAAAAATTACTGAAATAAAGGAAGTAACAACTGTTACTCAACGATTAGAATCTTTTGCTTTACTCTCATCAGGACCCAATACGCGTGGTGGAGCTGTAATTGGTTTTGAACCCGAAAATGATAAACAAACCTCAAATCTACAAAACTGGATTTCACGAGGAGAATTCATAGAAAAAGGCGACAAAGGAGTACTTGTAACATTTAATGTAGCCAAACATCTAAACCTAAGCGTAAATGATACAATTGTTCTAATAAGTCAGGGTTACCATGGAGTAACTGCTGCAGGAAAATACCCAATAAAAGGAATACTAACATTTAGCACTCCGCAAATGAATAATATTGGTGTTTTTATGGATTTACAAAATGCACAACAGTTGTTTTCTGCCGAAGGAATGATAACTTCAATTTTGATTATGGTTGATGATTATACCAATGTACTTTCGGCACAGCATAAAATTTCTGAAATAGCAAATGGCTCTCTTGCTGTGTTAAACTGGAAAGAATTAAATCCTGAGTTGGTTCAATATATTGAAAGCGATAAATACAGTGCTTATCTTATGCTTGGAATACTTTATATTGTTATTGGTTTTGGAATTTTTGGTACTATTATTATGATGGTTGCTGAGCGCAAAAGAGAGCTGGGTGTTATGGTTGCTGTTGGAATGCAAAAATATAAATTGGGAACAGTTTTATTTTATGAAACCATTCTTATAGGTTTAGTTGGTGTATTGGCTGGATTTGTTGTAAGTGTGCCAATAATATTGTTCTTAGTTCAAAATCCGATTACATTACCTGCCGAAATGGCTGAGATTTATGCTCAATATGGATTCGATCCGTATTTATTCTTTGGTACAGCACCGAATGTTTTTATAAACCAAGTTTTAACTGTATTAATAATTACACTTGTTGTATCGTTGTATCCCATTTTTAAGGTTAAGAATCTGATTGTTTCAAAAGCCCTGAGGGCATAGTAGAATATTAATTTAACAATTAAAACTATGATTTGGTCAGTATCGTGGAGAAATATATGGCGTAACAGAACCAGAAGTCTGGTTATAATTATAGCTATTACTCTCGGTGTTTTTGCTGGTGTTTATACTATTGCTTTTATGTTTGGATGGGTAAACCAAAGAATTAAAGCTGTAATTAATACTGAGATTTCACACATCCAGATTCATCAGTCGCAGTATCTTGAAACAAACGAGGTGCATGATTATATTCCCGATATCATTTCATTACAGAATGAAATTAAAAATTTTCCAGAAGTTAAAGCTATATCATCACGAGTAATTGCTACTTGCATGATAGCATCAGCCGAAACAGGTGCAGGTGTTCAGCTTGTAGGAATTGACCCCGAAAACGAAAAACAGGTAACTAATTTATATACAAAAGTAATTGATGGTGCTTATTTCGAAGGAGTTAAGAGTAATCCAATAGTTATTGGTGCGAAACTAGCAGAAAAATTGAAGGTCAAAGTACGATCAAAAATTGTAGTTACTATTACTGAGATGGATGGAACGATTACTGGTGGAGCATTCCGTGTTGCTGGAATTTACAAAACTGCAAATTCAGCCTACGATGAAATGAAAGCATTTGTTAAAGTCGATGACCTTTGCAACTTGCTTAAAATTAACGAAAAGGCAGGACATGAAATTGCAATTTTACTTAACGAAAACAAACTGGAAGATCAGGTTTTAACAAAGCTGAAATCTTCATATTCCGACTATCAGATTTTAAAATGGACAGAAATTTTACCTGATATGAAAATGATGACAGAAAGCATGAATCTTATGATGTATATTTTTGTTGGAATCATTCTTTTGGCTTTAGGTTTTGGTATTGTTAATACCATGTTAATGGTTATATTAGAGAGAGTTAAGGAATTGGGAATGTTAATGGCTGTTGGGATGAATAAGATAAGGGTTTTTAGTATGATAGTGCTCGAAACCATATTTCTATCGTTAACAGGAGGAGTGTTTGGGATTCTCTTGGCATTGATTTTAACAGCTTTAACTGCCAAAACCGGACTAAATTTAAGTATTTGGGCTGATGGTTTAAACTCACTTGGTTTCGATGCAATTATATATCCTGAAATTGGATTTAAAGATGTACTTGTTGTTGCATTATTGGTTGTTTTAACTGGAATAATCTCTGCAATTTACCCGGCACGTAAAGCAATTCATCTAAATCCGGCAGAAGCATTGCGTATTGATATGTAAATTGAAATACGAACGTAGAATTATGATTAACGATTTAAAAAACAAAATATGAACTCTTCCGATTTGAAAAAAAGAACAAAAGTGTTTGCTTTAGAGATAATAAAACTTGTGAACTTACTACCACAATCAAATATATCACAAATCATATCAAAACAAATACTTCGTTCTGCAACATCAGTTGGAGCAAATTATCGTGTAGTTTCTAGAGCAAAATCAAATAAAGATTTTATAAATAAATTAAAGATTTGTGAAGAAGAATCTGATGAAACAATATATTGGTTAGAACTAATTGAAGAATCAGGATTACTTAAAAACGAACTAACTGAGAAATTAATTAAAGAAGCGAATGAGCTTACTTCAATTTTTGTAGCAAGTATAAATACTACAAAGAAAAAATTAAATCAAAAATCGAACATCTAAAATCAAAAATAATATGAAAGTTTTAGAATTAAAAAATCTGGTAAAAATCTATAATGATTCGGAAGTAAAAGTTAAAGCTGTTGATGGAATAAGTCTAAGTTTCGAGCAGGGAGAATTTGTTGCTATAGTTGGACCATCGGGTAGTGGAAAAACTACGCTATTAAATTTAATTGGTGGTCTTGATTCAATTACCGAAGGTGAAATAATTAT
>Ga0154355_1139_pt5 | contig 23638 bp, 17 predicted proteins | sample RifGroA2_FD_115883 | JGI IMG/M metagenome (GOLD analysis project Ga0154355, IMG submission 115883) | Bacteroidetes bacterium GWA2_31_9b
AATCGATTTCTCATTGATGAGTTAGTGTATTGTGGAAAAATCATAGCAAATGGTGATTTAATTCTGGGAACAAATAATGGAGGCTTCATAATTGTTAGTAATACGGGAATAGTTAAAACAAAAATCAATAAGGATGTGGGATTACAACATAATAATGTACATGCCATACATATTGATTCTGACAATAACTTATGGCTTGCTTTAAATAACGGAGTTTCACGTTTCGATATATCAACACCAATAACTCAATGGAATGAGTCTTCAGGAATAGGTATTATTGAATCAGTAATTCGTTATAAGGAAACTATTTATATAGCTACACATCAGGGTATTTATTACTTAAAAAATAACAAAGTATACAAAATACATAATAGCAATACTCAGGCATGGGCATTAATTATTTTTAAATTGTCTGATAACAAAGAAATTTTATTAGCTGGAACATCAACAGGAGTATTTAAGATTGATCAATTTTCTTTAGTTGAAACTGACTATAAACAATTAGTTTACAATTTATATCAATCAAAAATAAATAAGAACCTGTTATTCCTTGGTACTAATAACGACATGAGTATATTGGAATATAATGGTTCAAAATTTAAAAACTTAGGATCAATACCACATTCAGGTATTAGTATAAGATCTTTTGCCGAAGACAATAAAGGTGAAATCTGGTTAGGAACTTATCGTGATGGAGTTGTGCGAATAACTCCATCAAATAATATCCTTGATCCTCAAAAAATAACACATTATAAACTTGAGTCAGGATTACCATCTTTAAAAAATGTACTGATTTATTTTTTAGGTGATAAAATGATTTTTGCTACTGAATTTGGTATTTACACTTTTAATTACGAGAAAAATAAATTTGTTGAGGATGCTCGGTTTAAATCAATGTTTCCTTTTGAACAAAAGGATGTTTTTTCAATAATTGAGGATTCGTCGGGGAATTTTTACTACACTCAACTGGTTAATAAAAGAGAATCAATAGGTTATGCTATTAAAAATACGAATGGAACATTTATCTTGAATTCTAAAATTTACAATAAAATTCCGGAAATGATGATTCGTAGTATTTATCTCGATTATGATAATTCATTATGGATTGGTGGTACTGATGGTTTATTCAAAGTTGATGAGCCTGAAAATATTGATTTTAATAAAAACTATAATGCATTTATTAGAAAAGTTACAATCAAAAAAGATTCATGCATATTTTATGGAAATTACTTCACAGAGGATAATGGTAAAAAATATTTTTCATTTAATCAGAATAATTCATTAAAGTATAAAATCAAATTCAATAACAATAGCATTAAATTCTGGTATGCAGCACCTGAATTTAGTAACGAATCTGAATTGTATTACCAATATAAGTTAGAAGGATTTGATGATAACTGGTCCGATTGGACAAAAGCTACCCTCAAAGAATATACTAATTTATGGGAAGGTACTTATACATTTAAAGTAAAAGCTTCGAATATTTATGATATAAAGAGTAATGAAGCATCGTTTCGTTTTACAATTCTTCCTCCATGGTATAGAACCATAGTGGCATATATTGTATATCTGATTTTATCCATTTTACTTATTTTTATTGTAGTAAGAATCAGTTTGCGTCGTTTAAGATTCGTAAATATTGAATTAGAAAGATTAGTAGAAAAGCGTACATCTGAAATAAATAATCAGAAAGAAGAAATACTTATTCAGTCTCAGGAGCTGGAATATCAGAATACTGAATTAGAAAAATTGTCAATTATTGCCCGCGAAACCGATAATGCAATAGTTATTATTGATGCTAACGGTAAACTTGAATGGATAAATGAAGGGTTTACAAGAATGTATGGGTATCATTTAAATGAGTTAATTGCTAAGTATTCAGATTCTTTCCTTGATTTTAGCCAAACACCTAATATTAAAGAATTATTCGATCATTGTGTTAAATACAAAGAAAGCAGAATTTATGAATCGTTGAATATTTCAAAGTCTGGACAAAATATATGGGCACAAACAACAATTACACCTATTGTTGATGAGAATAATAAGATATTAAAAGTTATTGCAATTGATTCAGATATTAGTAAAATAAAGTTAGCTGAAACTGAGGTTTTACAACAAAAAGACGAAATTCAGCAACAACGTGACTTTGCTCATCAGCAAAAACAATTTATTGAACAACAAAATGTTGAACTAGAAAAACACAGAACCCGATTAGAGCAATTGGTACGCGAACGAACTGCCGATCTGGAAATTGCAAAAGAAAGAGCCGAAGAATCTGATCGATTGAAATCGGCATTTCTTGCAAACATGTCGCACGAAATTCGAACACCAATGAATGCGATTATTGGATTTTCAAACTTACTGAACGATTTAGATCTCGGGGCTGAAGAAAGAGAAGAATTGCTTCAGCATATTGTTCACAACAGCAATACACTTCTACATTTGATCGACGATATTATTGATATTGCAAAAATTGAAGCCGGACAACTTACTATTGATAAAAAGAATTGTGCAATAAATACTATTTTTCAAGAATTATATGAAACTTTTTCTGAACAAAAACAAAATCAGTTGAAAAAAGATGTTCAGCTCAGAATGTCATTAGGGGTTGAGAATCCTACTTTTTACATTTATACTGATCCATTAAGGCTACAACAAGTAATTAGTAACTTAATTGATAATGCACTCAAATTTACCGAAAAAGGATATGTTGAGTTTGGATATACACTCGAAGATAACAATGAGAATCCTACAGTTAGGTTTTATGTTAAAGATTCGGGCATTGGGTTATCTAAAGATCAGCAGGTTCAAATCTTTAGCCGTTTTACCAAAATAGAAAACGATAAAAAGAAACTGTATCGTGGTGCAGGACTTGGCCTTGCTATTTGTAAAAGTATAGTTAAACTTCTCGATGGTGAAATATTTATTGACTCAGAAATTAATATAGGATCAACATTTTATTTTACAGTACCTTATATAAAAATAGCCGAACGTGAAAAATTAATTAAAGAAACTCTAGAAAAAGATGATAATTTCAAATGGCCTGGAAAAACAATTCTTATAGCCGAAGACGAAGAAAGTAATTTCAGATTTTTGGAAATGTTACTATCTAAAACTGAGGTAAAACTATTACATGCCGAAAATGGAAAAGTTGCAATCGAAATGTATCAAAAAAACGAAATAGATTTGATTTTAATGGATATTAAGATGCCTGTTATGGATGGTCTCGAAGCTACAAGGAGAATTAAAAACATTGATAATGAAATTCCGATTATTGCTCAAACAGCTTTTGCTATGGAAAATGACGAAAAGTTGAGTCTCGATGCTGGATGTAATGCTTATGTTTCTAAGCCAATTCGGAAACACAAACTTTTTGATTTGTTAAACGAATATTTAAAATACGAATAATCACTTTTCAATAATTGTAATAAATTAACAATTAATTTAATGTCAGAAATTATTCATAAGATTTTCAAAAAATTAAATAATATTATTACAAGTAATTTTGAAGGTGGATATGAGTCTGAACCCGTAAGAAAAGCTATTATTATTAACTTGTTTGCAATTATCGGCTTTGCTTTTATGACCTATTTTGGTATACAAACTTTACTAAGTTATAAAATTTGGTATTCATTAATTCTATTCGGGTTTGCAATTATTACTGTAGTAAATTATATATTTCTTCGTATTTCCAAAAATTTCATAGTAGCAGGTCATGCTTTGGTTATTTTGATGACTGTTGTTGAGTTTTTCTTTATTATTAGTGGGGGCGTAGATAAAACAGGTTTTCTTTGGTATTACACGTATCCAATATTGAGTTTGTTTATTTTAGGGTTAAAAAAAGGATCTCTGTATATTGCTTTTTTATTTTCTATAACAATAGGATTATTCATAATTCAACCTGATTTTTTCCCAGTTTATAATCATAATTTAATTCTGAGATTTGTTTCTTCTTTTTTAGCAGTATCACTTATGGCAATTGTATTCGAATTTGTAAGGTCGGCAACCTATAAAACATTTACAGATGCTGATATAAAAAAAACATTTTATTTAAATAAGGTGCTTGAGCAACAAAATGAATTAGAACAACATAAAAATCATTTGGAAATTTTAGTTCAGGAAAGAACAACAGAACTCGAAATTGCAAAAGAAAAAGCAGAAGAGTCAGATAAATTAAAATCCGCATTCTTGTCAAATATGTCCCATGAAATCAGAACTCCCATGAATGCAATTATTGGATTCTCAAATCTGATCATTGATCCGGGAGTAGATCAAAATTTAAAACGTGAAATGGTTAATCACTTACTTAATAGCACAAATTCATTATTACATTTAATGGAAGATATTATCGATGTTTCAAAAATTGAAGCAGGGCAAATGATAATGAATATTCGTTCGTGTAATATCAATACAATAATGGAAGATCTTTACGAATCTTATTCGGAAAGGAGAATTGAGCCAAATAAAAGTCAGATTCAATTTATTTATGAAAATAAATTTTCTAATGAAAACTTAAACATTTTATCCGATTCATCTCGGATAAGACAAATACTTTCAAATATTCTCGACAATGCATTTAAATTTACAGAACATGGTGAAATTCGATTTGGGTATGAAAAAATAATTAAGGATGAAAAAGAATATTTAAAGTTCTTTGTAAAAGATACAGGAATTGGACTAAACGAAGATCAAAAAAAATATATTTTCCGAAGGTTTACTAAAGCAGAAATTAGTAAAAAGAAACTTTACAGAGGTGCCGGATTAGGTTTAAGCATTTGTAAAAATATGGTTGAGATTTTGGGAGGCGAAATTTGGTTCGAATCAGTTATTGATATTGGTTCCACATTTTATTTTACACTACCTATCGATACAAATATTCAAAATACAGCAATTCAGCAAGTTAAGAATGAGGTTCCTGAAAAAATAAATTGGATTGATAAAAACATACTTATTGCTGATGATGAAGATAGTAATTTCTTTTACTTAAAGAATTTGCTTTCAAAAACAAATGCATTACTCTATCATGTAAAAAATGGACAAGAAGCAGTTGATTTTGTAATCAAGAATAAAGTGGATTTAATTATAATGGATATAAAAATGCCGGTAATGAATGGTTTGGAAGCAACCCGAATAATTAAAAGTACGAGAAAAGATATACCAATTATTGCGTTAACAGCATTTACTTTGGAAAATAACGAGAAGATTAGTCTTGATACCGGATGCGATGCTTATATTACAAAACCATTGAAAGAAATAAGTCTTATTAAGTTATTAAACGAGTTTTTTATTTGAATTTGCATTTAGCTAAATTAAAGTTTAATTGTTTTAATTTTATAGTTAATGAACTAGGAGTAATTATCAGAAAAAAAATCAAATGAGAAAGCACAATCAAATAAGTATAATTATAGCTTTGGTTTTCATAATTACAGTTCAGAATAATTTACTTGCCCAAATAAAAAGCCTTGATCCTGAAAAGGCAATTACTCAATATAAAATAAGATCATGGACTATAGATCATGGATTACCTTCAAATGCAATTAGCCATATTATACAATCTCAAAATGGATATATATGGATTGCTACATACGGTGGTGTTTCCAAATTCGATGGTATAGATTTTACAAATTATACATCACAAAACAGTAAAGCATTATTAACCGAAGCTGCTAAAGAAGTATGCGAAGATAAAAATGGAATTGTTTGGATTGGAACACAAAAAGGAATTTCATTATTTAAAAACGACAAATTATGTCGACAAAAAAAACTTGAAAGTCTTGATAATTCAAATATAGAAGCCATTTTTGTTGATAGTAAAAATCAAGTTTGGATTGGTACAGAGAATGAAGGTTTATTCAAATATGTAAATGATAGTTTAATTCATCTTAAAAATCTAAAAAGTTTTACTACAAATTCTATTTATTCAATTTTTGAAGATGCCGAAGGAAACATTTGGATAGGTACAATTAAAGGTGAGCTTATAAAATATAGAAATGATATTTTTACTCCTTGTGATATGAATAATTCGGCTGATGAAATATTCTCATTTTATCAGGATAGCGAAAATATAATTTGGGTTGCTACAAGCAATGGAGTTTATACTATTGAAAATGATAAATTGCTGAAACATCCATATATAAATACACGATTTGTTGAGAATATTATCGAAGATGTAAATGGCTATCTCTGGATTTCATCTAATGCTTTTGGAATATACAGGTACAATAAATCGAATCACCAAATTGAACATTTATCGGAAATAAACGGTTTACCTAATAACCGGGTAATAAAAATAATATTCGATAAGCAGGGAAATCTATGGGGAGGAACATACCGAAATGGATTATTTCAGATAACTGATGGTAAATTTACATGCTTTTCAAAATCGGAAGGATTATTTTCTAACGTGAATACTGCAATTTTACAATATAACGAGAATGAATTTTGGGTTGCAAACGAAGAAGGTACTATTGATATTATTAAAAATGGACAAATAACTAAATTAAAAACCAAAGCACCATTTGTAAGTCCACAAATTAAGCACATGTATAAAGATTCTAAAGAAAATATTTGGATTAGTACGTATGCTGGTTTATTAAAAATCAACAAACAGGAAGAAAAGATTTACAACACGAACAATGGTTTTCCCGATAATTTTATCAGAAAAACACTTGAAGATGGCAATGGAAATATTTGGGTTGCTTCAAATCGTTCAGGATTACATAAAATAAATTCAAATGGTAAAATTCTAACGTTAAATACCAATAATGGATTAAGTTCAAATTATGTAATGACTATTATTCAATACACTCCTGATATTATTATTACCGGAACAAAAAATGGAATCAATTTTATTCAGAATGATTCGGTAATCAAACAATATACAATGGACGATGGATTACCTGATAATATGATTTTTAATATATACAAAGACAAAGACAATGTTCTTTGGATTTCGACAAATACAGGAATCTCAAGATTTGAGAACAACTCATTTACAAATTATACGATTGAGTCAGGTTTACACACCAATAATGTATTCGATATTATTGAAGATAATCTTGGATGCTTCTGGATGCCAGGACCAACCGGAGTAATGAAGGTTTCTAAACAGCAACTAAATGATTATGCTACCGGAAAAATTACAAAAATTGAATATTTATTCTACGATAAGAGCGATGGAATGAAAAGTAGTGTTTGCCTTGGTGCAACAGAATCACTAAAAGACTCAAAAGGTAACATTTGGTTCTTAACTGCTGAAGGAGTAGCTCAAATTAATCCGGAAATAAAATTTATAAGTAATGAATTACCTTCTGTTTTTATCGAAAACGTTTACACAAGCGATTCATCATTCAATTTAAATAATCCAATAAATATACATTCAAAGTATAATCGGTTTAATATTAAATATACCGCAATAGATTTAGTTTTTCCAGAGAAAATACAATTTAAATACAAACTTGAACCATTTGAAAATGAATGGATTGAGGCTGGCAATAAAAGAGCGCTATCATATACAAACATTGATCCTGGTAATTACACATTTAAAGTACGTTCAACTAATAGCCATGGAGTTTGGAATAATGATTATGTTTCTATTGATATTAAAGTTTTACCTGCCTGGTATCAGACAATTTTATTTAAAATAGCCCTAATAGCATTCGTTTTTGGTGGAATATTTCTGTGGATCAGATTTCGTATTTATAGAATAAAAATTCAGCGAAATATTCTTGAAAAACAGGTAGAGGAAAGAACAAAGGATTTACACAATATAAATACACAGCTAGAGGAAAAACAAGCCGATCTGGAAGTAAAGCAGGAAGAAATTACAGCACAAGCAGAGCACCTTGAAATTGTAAATAAAGAACTTAAAAAACATAAGGAAAATCTCGAACAATTAGTTAACGAACGAACAATCGACCTTGAAAAAGCAAAAGCAAAAGCCGAAGAATCTGATCGCCTAAAATCAGCTTTTTTAGCAAATATGTCGCACGAGATTAGAACCCCAATGAATGCGATTATTGGATTTTCAAACTTGTTAATCAATACTGAAATTGATGATCAAGCAAAGCAAGAAATGGTTTTACATATTACAAATAATAGCAATTCACTTTTAAAGCTTATTGAAGATATTATTAGTATATCAAAAATTGAATCAGGTGAGCTTAAAGTGAATTACCGAAAAGTAGATATTAACAAGATATTAAGTGATATTTATGAAGATTTTGTAATTAGAATTGATTCTTTCAAATTAGAATCAATAAAGTTCTTTCTCGATAATGATATTAATATTAGTATTCTGGAAATAAACACTGACTCATCTCATTTAAAACAGATACTTTTTAATCTAATAGATAATGCTTTTAAATTTACAGAAAAAGGTGAAATTCATTTTGGCTATAGAATTGATGACAATAACAATATCCAGAATATTACATTTTATGTGAAAGATTCTGGAATAGGCCTTTCCGAAGTACAGCAAACACAAATTTTTAAGCGTTTTATAAAAGCCGAAATATCAAAACAAAAATTATATAGAGGAGCTGGTTTGGGATTGGTTATTAGTAAAAATCTTGTTGAAATGATGGGTGGTAAAATTTGGGTCGAGTCAGAAAAAGATAAAGGATCAATATTCTATTTTATTTTACCAATTAGTAACTAATAAAATAAAAATATATGCCTGAAAATAATAGTATTAAAAAATATAATTGGAAGAATAAGACAATCTTAATTGCTGAAGATGAAATTAGTAATTTTAGGTATTTAGAGATGGTTTTACATAGAACAGAAGTTACAATATATTGGGCTAAAGATGGCATTGAAGCAATTGAATTATGTAAAAAGCATATACCTGATTTAATTCTTCTTGATATTAAAATGCCGAATATGGATGGATTGGAAGCAACTCGAATAATTAAAAGTTTGTTTCCCAAAATTCCTATTGTAATTCAAACTGCTTATGCTATGGAAAACGATGAGCAAATTAGTTATGAAGCAGGGTGCGATGCATATCTTTCAAAACCTATTCGTGCAACAACACTTTTACAGATTGTGGGAAATTTTATTGATATTTAGAAAGATTTAATTACTTTAACAATCTATGAATAAATCTGGTGAATCGATAAACCAATTCTCTGTCAGCATTATCATGTTGATTTTTTTACTTTGTTTTTATTCAGGTTTAAATGCTCAGGATAACGAAGTTATATTCGAAAAACTCACGTTAAAAGATGGATTATCACATAATAATGTATATACCATAATTCAGGATAATACAGGATTCATGTGGTTTGGTACACAGGATGGTTTAAATCGTTACGATGGATATAAATTCATTATTTACCGTCACGATTCAACAAATCCAAATTCATTAAATACTGGAAATTTTGGTAAAATATTTCAGGATTCGTCGGGAGTATTATGGTTTGGTACTTATGGAGGCGGTCTTGACAGGTACGATCCTAAAACCAGTAAATTTAAACATTATTCTCATCAACCCACCGATTCAACTAGTTTAAGTAATAATCAGATTTTATATATCTATCGCGATAAACTCAAATATTTATGGGTTGGAACAGCAAATGGAGGATTAAACAAATTTAACGAAAAAGACGAAACATTTACACGTTATCAGAATAACCCGGACGACCCTAAAAGTTTAAGTCATATTCGGGCAAAATGTATGTGCGAAACCCCAGATGGAACATTCTGGGTTGGTACTGGTGATGGACTCAATAAATTCAATCGAAATAATGGAACATTTGATCATTATAAAAATAACCCTAAAGATATAAACAGTTTAAGTTCAAACACTATTCAACATATGGTTGTTGATAAAGATGGAATAATCTGGATTGCAACACGTGAAGGGGGTTTAGATAGATTCGATTCAAAAACAGAACAATTTATTCATTATAAAAATAATCCAAACGACCCAACAACCATTAGTGATAATAAAGTTGAATATATTTTTATTGACTCATACAATCAGTTTTGGATTGGAACATACGAAGGTGGATTAAACAAATTTGACTCAAAAACAGGTAAGTTTATCCAATATAAACACAATCCGAATAATAGAGAAAGTATTAGCAGTAACCGTATAGAATATATTTTTGAAGACCGATCGAAAGTATTATGGATAGCAACACGCGGAGGAGGAATTAATAAGCTAGACTTAAAACCTGCCAAATTTAAAAATCTTGTAAATAATCCAAATAACACAAATTCATTACCTCCCTTTAGCGTTATGGCAATTAAAAGCGATAACAAAGGAAATCTTTGGATTGGAACCGATGGAGGAGGTTTGTCAAAATACAATTTTGAAACAAAAACATTTACTCATTTTCATCATAATCCGAAAAACCCAAATAGCTTAAGCGATAACAGAGTGTGGTCAATTTATATTGACAAACAGGGAGTTATCTGGGCTGGTACTTACGTTGGCGGCCTTAATAGAGTAGAGAATGTAAACGGTGTTTACACATTTAACTCGTATATGAAAGATTCAAGAAAATCTGATAACATTAGTAGCAATCAGATAAACTCAATACTTGAAGATTCGAAAGGCAATATTTGGATAGGAACAGCAAACGGATTGAATAAATTGGTAAAAACAGATAATCCTGCAAATTATACTTTTAAATCGTTTTTTCAGAATCAATCAGACAATAATTTAATAGTTGATAATTATGTTGGCTACCTTTATTTGGATAAAGGTGGTAGAATGTGGATTGCAGCTTATTATAGCGGTTTGTTTGAGTTTGATCCTATTAACGAAAAATTTATTTCCTATTCTCCCGAAGGATTAAAATCGTCAGAATTTATTAGTAATATTCATGCTCTAACAGTATTCGAAGATCACTTAAACCAATTGTGGATAGGAACTGAATCGAACGGATTGGTTATGTTTGATAAAGAAACGAAAAGCTTTATTCCACATCAAATAAATGAAACATTTCTTGGAAGTATGATTGTTGGAATGCTCGAAGATGATATGAGCAATCTCTGGATTAGTACATCGAGAGGTATTATTAAATATTCGCCATGGAATAATTCAATTAATAAATATACTTTCACCGATCAACTCGAAAGTGGAGGTTTTAACCGAAACTCACTTCATAAGTCAGCAGATGGAACAATGTATTTTGGAAGCAATGCAGCTCTTAGTTATTTTTATCCCTTTGATGTAACAAATAATCCATATATACCTCCGGTTGTTATAACTGATTTTAAAATCCAGAATAAATCAAACTGGAACGATAATTTGCTATCTCAATATATGTTATCTGATTTTAAAGGAGAGCTCATATTATCACACATCGATTATTTTTTCACAATAGAATTTTCAGCACTTGATTATACTACACCTTCTGAAAACGAATATAAATATATGCTCGAAGGATTTAGTAATGAATGGATTGACGCTACTCAGCTTCGCATGGCAACATTCACAAATCTTGATCCTGGAGAATATACATTTAAAGTTAAAGGATGTAATAACGATAAAATATGGAACGAAAAGCCTACTGAACTTAAAATTCGAATTATTCCTCCATTTTGGAAACGTACTTGGTTTTATATTCTGGAATCTATTTTAGGGATTTTTATTATTTGGTTTATTATTCGATTCAGAACTCAAAACCTGATAAAAGAAAAAAAATCTCTTGAGGAAAAAGTGATTGAACGTACAAAAGAAATTAATTCACAAAAAGAAGAATTGAGTTCACAGGCCGAAAACCTCGAAATTATTAATAAACAGCTCGAAGATCATCAAAATCATCTTGAACAGCTTGTAAAACAAAGAACCGAAGATCTCGAAATTGCGAAGAATAAAGCAGAAGAATCCGATCGTTTAAAATCTGCATTCCTGGCAAATATGACTCATGAAATTCGTACTCCGATGAATGCAATTATTGGGTTTTCGAATTTGCTTGATGATGCTGGTACAGAAGATATTAATAAAGAAGAGTTAATACCGCTTATCATTAAAAATAGCAATGCCCTGTTAAATTTAATTGATGATATTATCGATATTGCAAAAATTGAAGCTGAGCAATTAAAAATTGTTGAGAAAGAAAGTAATATTCAATCGGTATTTGCTGATTTAATCGATAAATTTTCTGAAATCAATTTGGGCAATTCGTTGGTTAAATTAGTAGTAAGAGAAGAGTTTCTGAATAAACCATTAGTTATTAAAACAGATCCTTTCAGATTACAACAAATTATGTCGAACTTAATTGGCAATGCATTTAAATTTACAGAAAAAGGTACTGTTGAATTTGGATACAACTTGCAACATACAAATCAGCAAAACAAAATTTTGTTTTATGTTAAAGATACAGGAATAGGATTAGCACCTGAACAAACCCATACAATTTTTAACCGCTTTACCAGAATTGAAGATAACCTTAAGAAAATATACCGTGGAGCAGGATTGGGTTTAGCAATTACCAAAAATCTGGTTGAAATGATGGGTGGTAAAATATGGGTTGAATCTGAAATTAATAAGGGCTCTGTATTTTATTTTACTCTTCCCTATAAATTTATTGATAGTGAGGTTAAAAAACAACCTATTTCTGTAATAGCACCATCAAAATTTCGATGGAACGAAAAATGTATTTTAGTTGCTGAAGATGAAGAGAGTAATTACAAGTTCCTCGAAATGATTATTCGTAAAACAAATGCCGAATTACTTTGGGCTAAAACAGGAAAACAAGCTTTAGAGATTTGCAAAGGAGATTATTCAATTGATTTAGTTTTAATGGATGTTAAAATGCCGGAAATGGATGGTGTTGAGGCTATTAAGGAAATACGAAAATTTAAAAAGAAAATTCCAATTATTGTTCAAACAGCATACGCAATGCCCGAAGACAAAGCATTATGCATGGAAGCCGGGGCAAACGATTTTATTACAAAACCAATTGGTACAGAAAAACTTCTGAGTATCATGAATAAGTTTCTTATGAGCTAAATAAAGGGAGTTACTATTTAATATATTGATACTCAATTAGGTTTTTTTGATAAAAGCTTCAGCGGAGATAATCCTTTTAGAAGATAAGATTAATGAAGAAAAACGTACCAACTACAAATAATTTAGATGTAATTCAGCTATACAGTGCTTAATATATCAGTAAGTTATAGCTAATGCAATGAAACTGTGAATCTGAACAGATAAGTTCTGAAACCAAATTATTTTATTAACTTTGCTTTAGTATGAAAATAATTAGTCAACATATTGACCAGATTGTTCAACTTTGTGAACTAAACAAAGTTAGAACTTTATTTGCCTTTGGTTCTGTTACTACTAATAGATTTAGAAAAGACAGTGACATTGACCTCGTTGTTGACATTGATGAAAATGACCCTATCTCATATTCTGACAAATACTTTAATCTGAAATTTCAACTTGAAAATTTATTAAAAAGACAAATTGACCTTCTTGAACAGAAAGCGATAAGAAATAGATTTTTAAAAAGTGAGATTGACCGAACCAAAGTCCAAATCTATGGAAATTGAAGTAAAAACCTGGCTAGAAGATATTAAGCAATCAATTGATGAAATTGAAGAGTTCTTACCTGAAAAAAGAAACTTTTTTGAATTCCAGAAAGACCTTAAAACTAGAAAAGCTATTGAAAGAAATATTGAAATCATTGGAGAAGCTGTAAATAGAATTATGAAAGTTCGCCCAGACATTAAAATTACTAACGCAAGAAAAATAGTTGACACTAGAAATAGGATAAGTCATGGATATGACACAATTTCTATTGACATAATTTGGGCGATAGCTGTTCAGGATTTAAAGAATCTTAAGAATGAAATCAATATTCTATTAGAAGAATAAATTGCAATAGCTTTAATAATAAACCAAAAACACGTGTTATATCCAAATAATTTCGAAAAGAAAATAGGATTCGATAAAATCCGCGAAATGCTCAAAGGGGGTTGCTTATGCAATCTTGGCTGGCAAAAAGTCGATAAAATGTGCTTTTCGTCTTCTTATTCTGGTGTTGAAACCCTTATTGGACAGGTTAACGAATTTAAAAACATCATGTTAATGGACAATGATTTTCCATTAAACCATTTTATTGATGTTACTGATGCTATTAAAAAGATTCGCGTTGAAGGAACATACTTTTTACCCGAACAACTTTTCGATTTAAAACGATCGCTAGAAACTATAAAAGCACTTTTAAATTTTTTCAAATCGAGAAAAGAAGAGAAAAAATACCCCTATTTACAATTGTTAACTAACGATGTTAAGCTATATCCATACATTTTCGAACGTATCGATTCAATAATAAATAAACAGGGTAAGATTAAAGACAATGCTTCGCAGGAACTGAATCAAATTAGAAAATCTATAAACGAGAAGGAAAGCCTTGTTTCACGACGATTACAAGCAATATTAAAAACTGCACAAAAGGATGGATATATTGATCAGGATGTAACTCTTGCTATTCGCGATGGACGTGCAGTTATTCCTGTTGATGTTACTCACAAACGTAAAATAAAAGGATTAATTCTAGACGAATCGGCTACAGGAAAAACGGCTTATATTGAACCTGCAGAAATTGTTGAACTAAATAACGATATTAAAGAACTCGGATATCAGGAACGACGCGAAATTATTAAAATACTTACACTCTTTGCTTCCGATATTCGACCCTATATTGATGATCTGTTATTTGCTTACGATTATATGGGAACTATTGATTTTATAAGGGCGAAGGCTATGCTTGCCATTAAAATTAATGGTGTAAAACCAATTTTTAATAACAGGCCAATGGTTCAGTGGAAAGATGCTGTTCATCCACTTTTATTTCTGACATTTAAGTCGGAAGGCAAGAAGGTTGTTCCATTATCAATTATTTTGAACACCGAAAATCAACGAATTTTACTTATTTCAGGACCAAATGCCGGAGGGAAATCAGTATGTCTGCAAACTGTTGGTCTTTTACAATATATGTTTCAATGTGGCTTGCTCGTTCCAATGGGTGAGAATTCTGAAATAGGATTGTTCGAAAACCTATTTATAAATATTGGCGACGATCAGTCGATAGAAAACGACCTGAGTACGTATAGTTCCTATTTGCTAAATATGAAAAATTTCATTCGTAATGCAAATAGCAAAACACTCATACTAATCGATGAATTCGGTTCAGGTACAGAACCTATGCTTGGTGGAGCTATTGCTGAGGCAATACTCGATAAACTCAATCAGAATAATGTTCTAGGTGTTATTACTACACATTATACCAGTTTAAAACATTTTGCATCATCTACCTTTGGAATTGAAAATGGCGCTATGCTTTTCGATACCGATAAAATACAGCCATTATTCAGGCTTTCAATTGGTGAACCTGGAAGCTCGTTTGCTTTTGAGATTGCTCGTAAAATTGGATTGCCCGAAGAAATTCTTCAGCAGGCAACTTTAAAAATGGGTAAAGATCATATCGATTTTGATAAAAACCTGAAAGATATTATCCGCGACAAGCGATACTGGGAAACAAAACGGGAAACTATCCGCAAATCGGAAAAAAATCTTGAAGAACTCATTGTAAAATATACAGCTCAGATTGAAACTGCCGAAAAATCGAGAAAAGAAATTCTGAATAAAACAAAAGCCGATGCTCAGTTATTATTGGCCGATGTAAACAAAAGAATAGAGAATGCAATTTTCGAAATCCGTGAAAGCCAGGCCGATAAAGAACGTACAAAAACCATCCGTAAGCAACTTGATGATTTTAAATCCGAAGTAAATGATATTGATTTAAACGACGAAGAAAAGGTAAATAGAAAGATTGAGAAACTTGAGCATAGAGAGAAATATGGAAAACCAAAACTTGTAAAAAAACCAAAACCAGTTGTCGAAAAGAAACCCGAGCAATTCGAAAAGGGAGATAAAGTAAAACTTATTGGACAAAATTCAACAGGCGAAGTGCTCGATGTAAATGTCGAAAGCATTATGGTTGCTTTCGGGAACATGATTACTACAGTTAACTTTAAACGGCTCGAGAAAATATCAGACAAAGAGTACAAACGATTAAATCCTGTTTCCGATTCACAAAGTGGCAATTCGTGGGATTATAGTGAGAAACGACTCAATTTTAAATCTGAAATTGATGTACGCGGAAAACGTGCCGACGAGGCGCTTCAAATGGTTCGGGATTTTATCGACGATGCTATTGTAATTAATATGGGTTCGGTAAGAATACTTCATGGTAAAGGCGATGGTATTCTTCGTCAATTAATTCGCCAATATCTTGACACAGTAAATGTTATCAAATCTTCTCACGATGAGCATATTCAATTTGGGGGATCAGGAATTACGGTAGTCGAGTTTGAATGATCATATTTTTTTGTAAATTTGGGATAAACTAAATCCTAAGCATCTTGATTCTAATTTATACCCAAAATACAACAGCACGGCTCGAATATATCTTGAAATTTGTTTTTGAAGATATGTATAAAGTCGAATATCAGGTTACTACTGATATGAATCGATTTGAAAAATCAAGCCTCCCTAAAATTAATTATTCTTCTGACCCAATTCCCGGCTCATTTCATATTATACCGGTAGAATTGTTATTCGAAACCGATATAATACAAACAAAAATTAATGTTGAATCATGGAATAATCAGAAAATATTTTTTCAAACAAAGTCAAAAGATTTGCCTTTCGACATTCTTGCTGCAAGCTTTTATTTAATTAGTCGATACGAAGAATATTTACCTTTTAACGCCGATCAGCATGGGCGATTCGAAGCCAATCAGAGTTTAGCTTTTAAAAATGGATTTCTGTACGATCCAATTGTAGATCAGTGGGTTTGCATGCTTGCGGGTTTATTGCATCAGAAATTTCACGATTTTAAAGCCTGTGAAAGAGAATTTAAATTTATTCCTACAATCGATATCGACAATGCTTATGCTTATTTGTACAAAGGAACTGTTCGTACTATTGGTGCAGCCATGCGCGATTTGTTTAAGATGGATGTAGCCGAAAATGTGAAACGGTTTCAGGCACTTGCAGGCGAAAAAGATCCATTCGATACATATAGTTATATCGATTCGCTTCATGCTCAATATGGTATTAGTCCGGTTTGGTTCTTTTTAGTAGGAAACTACAATACATACGATAAGAATTTACCTTTAGATAATGATGCATTTCAATCACTAATAAAAGAGATTTCACAACGAGCCGAAGTTGCAATACATCCATCGTACGAGTCGAATCAAAGCTTTGAGCAGCTTAAAAGTGAGTATGATTATTTATCAGGAATAATTGGTAAACCCATTACCAAAAGCCGTCAGCATTTTTTAAAATTGTTGTTCTCAGAAACATATCAAAACCTGATTAAACTAGGAATTAAAGAAGATTATACGTTGGGATATGCTTCCGATGTAGGTTTTAGAGCTGGAACATGTACTCCGTTTATGTTTTACGATTTGTACAACGAAATTGAAACCGAACTAAGAATATTCCCTTTTCAGGTTATGGATGTTACACTAAATCAGTATTTAAAACTTTCGGTTGAAGAAGCAGAGAAAAAAATTAAAGAGTTAATTGATAAAATAAAAGCAGTTAACGGAACTTTTATTTGTTTGTGGCACAACGAATCGTTAAGTGATCATGGATACTGGAAAGGGTGGGAACCTGTTTACAAGAAAATGCTCGAAGTGGTGTTTCAGAAGTAATGTTTTATAGAGAACGATAATTCATCTCTAATTTTATTAAATATGTTAGAAATAAGAATTTAACTATGAATAAGTTTAAAGAAATAAAAGATATCATATTATCATCTCTAATTCAGTATAAACCAGAGATGGTTGGATTGTTTGGATCATATTCCAGAAATGAAAAAAAAAAGGATGGTGACATAGATATTTTTGTAAAATTTAAAGAAACATTTTCATTGCTCCAGATAATTCGAATTGAAAATGAACTTTCACAAAATCTTGGTAAAAAAGTAGATTTAGTTACTGAAGGTGCAATAAAGAATAAGAGAATAAAAATCGGAATACAAAAAGATTTAAAAATTATATATCAGGCATGAAAGATGATTTGGCATATATTGAGCATAAGGATAAATTCAAGAATATTTTTTTGTATATTTATTGTTCCGATAGGAACGTTCTGTTTATAGAAATTACGGCATTCCTGACAAATTAAGCCTCGTAGAGGCGACCTGTAAAAGAAAAATATTTATTTCATGCATTTGCCACGGATAAATGAATTAAAAACTCACCGATTATGGATAAAAGCGTTAATACTACAATAAACCAATATATAACATTAATCAAAAAGAATCATAAAGGGATTAAAAGAGCCATTCTTTTTGGTTCATATGCCAAAAACAATAAGAGACAGGATAGTGATATTGATATAGCATTAATATTTGATAAATTGAATGACAATGATAAGTTTGATTTACAAGTTCAACTCATGTTGCTTGCTTCTCAAATTGACTCACGAATAGAACCACACCCTATATCAAAAGAAGATTTTAATTCTAATAGTCCGTTTGTTATCGAGATAAAAAGAACAGGAATTGAAATAAAATAATTCGTAAAATTGAATTTTAAATAAATATTAAGTTCAAAATTATTTTATACAAAATTAAGAATTTGAGTATGACAGAGTTTATGAAATTCAGAAAATGGTTAATTTTATTAACAGGAATACTTATAATAATTATTTTGACTCAGATTAATTATGACAATTTATCATTTAAAACGAATAAAACGGTATATATTATGATAATTAGTGGACTAGGCTCCATTCTTGCATTGTATTTATCCAATAAAATTGAAACGAAAAAGAACAAAAAAACTCAATAATATTATATTTTCTCAAGTATTAAAATGTCTTGAAAATCCAATGAGTCAGATTTAGATCTTCCACTCCAAAAACCAAAATGTTTCGATTTAATTCTTAAACCGGAGTTCTTAATAATATTTTGTAAGTAATCAAATTTGTAGGCTACATTTGCTTCTGGTACCTTTTCATCCATAAGAATATAGTTTCCTTTATCGTATAAAAATTTAAAATTCTTGTTTTGGTTTTTAAAATCAATTGAATCTACAGGATCAATAAAAAATGTAACAAAACAAATTCCTGACGTTTTTAAAACCCGATTAATCTCAAACAGATAATTTTCAACATCATTTGGAAGCATGTGTGTAAAAACAGATGTTAAAAAAACAAAGTCGAAATAATTGTCTTTATATGGAAATTTAAATTTTGAAGCATCCTGTTCTGTACTTAAATTGTACAAACTATTTTTAAGATCGATATGCTGGAAATTAAAATTGGGGAATTTAGGTGAAATTTTTTTCTGACACCAATTAACTCCTTTTTTTACTATGTCAAAACCTTCATATTTTCCTTCTTTTGATAAATATCGAGTTAATGGAATAGCCATTCTCCCTATACCACTTCCAATATCCAGAACATAGTTATCAGGTTTTAAATTTCCCAATTCAATAAAATAGTTTAGGAAAGTTTCTCCTTGTTTTAAAAAATTCCCTAATCCTGTAAAAATTAATCCTTTAGGTGGAAGTAGATATTCTTTATTTGATCGAAAACTATTTACAATATCAGAAGGTAAAAAATAAACTCTCCGAACTATTAATCTAAAATTGGGAGATAATAAATAATATATTTTTCTTAAATTAAAATTCATATATAATACCAATAAATATTTATTTTGATAACTACACCTAATTTAAGTGTCGAATTAAAAGTATATTAATTTTTTATATAAAATTATTATTTACATATTTATTCAATTAATTCGTTGAAAACTTAATTAAAAAAACATATTTAAAAATAACTTCAAATGAAATAAATCCGATAATTCTTTTTCTAATTATTTCAAGACAGAATTTAAATAAAGTATTTTTATACTTTATTTAATAATAGAATAAAATTGGAAATAAAATTGGAAATAAAATATCTAAAACACAATCAAATAGTTAAGCAAAAGTGGGATTCTACAATTGAGAATGCTAAAAATGGATTGGTCTATGCTCTTTCGTGGTATTTAGATATTGTTTCACCCAATTGGGATGCATTAGTTGTTGGCGATTATGAAATAGTAATGCCATTAACTTTTAAAACAAAATATGGAATAAAGTATTTGTATCAGCCTGTTTTTACTCAGCATTTAGGAATATTTTCAATAGAAGAAATTACAGTTAAACAGGTTGAAAGTTTTGTTAATAAGATTGCAGAAAATTATAAATTTGTTGATATTCAATTAAATTCAGCTAATCCTGTATTAAATAATAAATTTTTCGAATTGCGTGATACCCAAATAGTTGACATTTCAAAATTATACAACGAAATTTTCTCAAACTATTCTAAAAGTCTTAAAATTAATTTACAAAAGGTTTTTGATTCGGAATTAATCATTAATTCTATTGGAAATAGTTCTGATTTTATTAAACTAATGAGAAAAATGTTTGATACAAAGAAGGTTGATGGAATATGTTTAAATGATTATAAAAATTTAGAAAAGATTATAAACACTAGTTATAATAAAAATCTGGGGCAATTTTATTTTGGTTACCTGAATGAGGAGCTATGTGCTGCTGCTTTTTTTTTGAAATGGAACAATAGAACGATACTCTTTACAGCATTAAATGGAAAGGGTAGAGAAGTTGGAGCTATGTTTGGAATAATTGATAGATACATCCTTGAAAATGCAGGTCGAAATTTAATTCTTGATTTTGCTGGATCAAATATTACTGGTGTAAAATACAGAAATCTAGGATTTGGAGCTAAAAATATAACATATTACGCTTTTAAATTAAACAACTTACCAATTCCATTTAAATGGTATAAAAGCTAGATTCTATTCCTGATAAAGTCCAATTTTCTTAATACTCTGAGCAGGATTGCCTCCAATGATTTGATTTCCTTCAGGAAATGATTTTGTTACAACGGCTCCTGCTGCGACAATAGTATGTTCTCCTAATTCAACTTCGGGCAGAATAATACAACCGTTTGCTAACCACGAATTTTTTCTAATTATAATAGGATTTCCAGATAAGTATTTGTTAAAATTAAGTACATCATGATTCTGGCTAATAATTGAAACATTTGGCCCTGTCCAAACATTTTCTTCGAAAATGATTCCATTCCTCCCGTCAATATAGCATCCTTTTGCAAAACCTGGATATTTTGTTCCTCTCTGAATCTTCTTCGGACATTTTACTTGTGATGTAAAATGAACAGGCCATGGAATTTTACGGTTATAACCTATAACCTTTTGTTTATAAGCATATTTCAATAATTCAATTACAGGATAATTTGGATCATTGATATTTAATTCTTTGTAAAAGAATTTTAATAAGAAATAAAGAATTGATTTTAATATGTTTTTCATATAGTTCAAATGGCTTATTCTATTCGTTTTAAATACCAGTGTGCAATATACGAATTTCGACTTAATAATTTAGTTTCACGAAATGCAGGGTCTTTTCTTAATTCATTATAAATATCACTTAAAATTAATTCGTAATTTAAATAATCTATTTGGCTTGAAATTTTTTTTCTTATTGATTTAGGTATAAATTTTTTTAATCTTTTCCTTAATTTGTAATTCCTAAATTCTTTTGGTGTTAAATTAAACCCTTCTTCAAATTCTACATCATTTTGCTTAAAATATGATTTTAAAACATTGTTATACAATATTTTGCCAAATTTACATTCATATGGGATGTATTTAAAAAAATTAACAAGTTCATAATCCCAATAGGGCAATCTATATTCATAGTCAAAATAATTGTAAATATGTGCTACATTTCCTATAAACTTTGATAAATTTTCTTTCATTTCCCAATTTTCAAAAATACTGTATGCTTGTAATTTAGTATTGTTCTCACTAGTAGTTTCTAATTGTATCTTTATTTTTTCTTCTATTTCCCTTTTTTGTTCTAATGATAATTTAGTATGAATATATCTTTCATTAACAATACTTTTAGCAATTTTCTTTAAAGATGCTTTAAATTTTATAATTCCATTTTTATATAATTGACTACCACCTAAAAAATCACCTGAATACCCTGGAATAAAAATTGAATCTCTCGGTATTAATTTATTTTCTGTTAAATACTTAACTGCAAAATAATCCTGGAACATAAATGAGGATGAGTATTGAGAATAAAAATTGTAGTATTGAATAAATTCTTCTGTATTAATATATTTCCCAATATTTTTGTGATTATACTCAATAAATACCCAATTTAATCCTAGTTTTTTGGCTACTTTTTCAGATGTTATTTTTTCAGGGTTGTTTGTTGATTTTCCAAAAGTGTAACAAAGAATTTTTTCATGACCTAATTCTTTTAATTTGCATGCAATTAAACGGGAATCAAGTCCTCCACTCAAAGGAATAACTGCCATTTTCCCATTAAGAGACTTAACTAATCGATTAAAAGTTCTATCAATAATTTGCTTCGATTTGGTTTCCAGTTCTTCTTTAGTACTTTGATTTGGTTTGGATATGTAATAATTAAAATAGGATTCTATTGTTAAAATATTATTTTCAAATGATAAAAGTTCTCCCGATTGTGTTACTTGTACATTGTTTATTAATGTATTGTGACCACTAACAAATCCTGCGGATAAAAACTCGTTTTTAGATACCGAATTGAGCTCTTTTAGTTTAAGTTCTTTTAATATGAGATGAATGTCGTCAGATACATAAATATCATTGTCGCCTTTAGAATAAAAAACAGGAAATGCCCTTATAATATCATTTGCTAATAGAAAATCATTCTCCGATAATTTTATTAAAACAGTGAAGAGACCATTGGCATTTTCAACACATTTTAGTAATTCATCTTTTGTATTTATATTTTCGAATATATCCAGTAGTTTTTCCTTTTCAAAATAGTGATTGTCGGAATCAAAAAGAAATCCTTTTACAGAAATATTCTTGTTTGAATACCATTTAAATCCTTTATTTAAAACTAATTCAGCTTTAATCATTTTTGGTTTTATAAAATACCTTATAAATGAAAGAATTCCAGTAAATAGAACGATTATTATTATCAAAAATAATTCTAAATGCTTTTAAATAAAATTGGGGATCGATAAATAATTCAAACACATTTTTTTTATGTAAAGGTTTCTTTAAAATTTCTGAATTTACTGGTATTTTCCTTTTTATTAGTGTTCTGTAAGCATCTTTTCTCCATTTCATTTTAAAATCAGAGAAGTTAGAGATTTGTTTAAATCGTTTTAAAATTTCAGTAGAACCTAATTCGACAATTCCTTTTTCATGATTAATATATATTGGAACCAAATCAAATGTATATGAATTTTTGAATAAAGTAAGAATTAGAATAGCGCTTTCGTTTGTATGGTTGTATAGCTTATGAGAAGGGATATCGAAAATAAAATTTCCTAAAGAATAAAAAATATTGGTATTGTTTATTTTTTCAAACCCTTGCAATGTGTGTGAATGGTGTGAAATAATAAAATCGGGATTATTTTTTATTTGAATTCTTTTAAAAAGGTTTCGTTTTGTAGGCGAGGGGTAAAGTGTGAATTCTTCTCCCCCATGATGAAATATTATATTCCAACGACAATCATATTTTCCAAGAATATTTAAATCTTTCTTCGTGCTAA
>Ga0154355_1103_pt2 | contig 23293 bp, 22 predicted proteins | sample RifGroA2_FD_115883 | JGI IMG/M metagenome (GOLD analysis project Ga0154355, IMG submission 115883) | Bacteroidetes bacterium GWA2_31_9b
TAGTGATGGTACAACAGCTCCAACTGTTACAACAAATTCTGTATCTTCAATACTTGATAATTCAGCTGTTTGTGGTGGAAACATTACTTCAAATGGTGGTGCAACTATTACAGCAAGTGGTTTAGTTTATGCTAAAACAACTGCTCCAACTACAATTACAGGTACTGTTGTTTCTACATCTCCTGTTACAACAACTGGATCTTATAGTTTAACTATGAGCGGTTTAACAGCAGGAACAAAATATTATGTTCGTGCTTATGCAACCAATTCAAAAGGAACAAGTTATGGAACAGAAACTAGCTTTACTACAACAGGTACTCCTCCTATTACATATTGTACTTCGTTAGGTAGCAATTACAGTTATGAATGGATAGCCGGAGTTACAATTGGAACATTTACCAATACATCTACAGGTGCCGGTTATACAGATTTTACAAATAAAACTGTAACGATGGTTGCTGGTACAGGTTATGCTGTATCTTTAACTCCAGGATTTGCAAGTACAACTTACAATGAATATTGGAAAATTTGGGTTGACTTAAATGCTGATGGAGATTTTGATGATACAGGTGAATTAATTTTTGATGCCGGTGCATTAACTAGTGCAGTAAAAACTGGAACAGCTACTATTCCTTCTGGAACTACAGCAAAAACAACTCGCATGAGAGTTTCTATGAAATACAATGCTGCACAAACAGCTTGTGAAACATTTAGTTATGGTGAAGTTGAAGATTATACTGTTGTTATTACATCAGGAACAGTAGATACTCAAGCTCCAACTGTTCCAACAAACTTAACTTCAGCAAGTATAACCCAAACAACATTTACATTAAGCTGGACTGCTTCTACTGATAATTTTGGTGTAACAGGATATGAAATTTATCAAGATGGTACATTAAAAGGAACATCAACTACAACAAGTTATAGTGTTACAGGTTTAACTGCTGCTACTACATATGCATTTACTGTGAAAGCAAAAGATGCTGCTGGTAATGTTTCTGCTGCAAGTACAGCTTTAAGTGTTACAACGTTACCTACTATAATTACATATTGTACATCAAAAGGTACTAATTATACTTATGAATGGATTGATTATGTTGCAATGGGTGGTATGACAAATACAACAGCTGCAAATGCTGGTTACGGAAACTTTACAGCTACTAAAACTGCCACTGTAGCTTTAGGTGCAAGTACAACAATTAGTTATAGCGCAGGATTCAAGAGTACTAAATATACCGAATACTGGAGAGTATGGATTGACTGGAATCAAAATGGTACATTTGAAACTACCGAATTAGTTGCTAGTAAAACTTCATCAGTGGCTACTACTTTATCATCAACCTTCACCGTTCCTACAACTGCTTTAATAGGTGCTACACGCATGAGAGTTACTATGAAATACAATGCTGCACCAACAGCTTGCGAAACATTCAGTTATGGAGAAGTTGAAGATTATACAGTAAATGTAACAGGAAACACATTTGTAAAAACTGAAGTAATTGGTGACGATTTTGCTGACGAAGCTCCAACCAGTTTAATGGTTTATCCAAATCCTGCTAATGATTATATTACTGTTGGAGTAACTAATGGAACACGTGTTGGAACTGTATCTATCTACAATTTAAGTGGTGTATTAGTTAAAGTTGCAGATATTAATGGTGAAGAAAGAGAAATAAATATCTCTGATCTTTCAGCTGGAACATATATTATTTCTGTGCAAGACGAAAAAGAGACTTTAACGAGTAAAATTATTAAGCAATAATAAAATAATATAAGCTCTCTAATTTCATACTTTAATTTTATTAATCTAAATCCAGAAGAGTACCGAAATTCGGTACTCTTCTTTTTTGTCAAGCTATTTAGGATTATTTTATTTAAACTTCAATTCTTGAGAATAAAGAAAACTAAATAATTCAGGATAATTTATAATTTTGGGAAAAAAATGAAATGAAAGACTTCTCAATAATTTCTGTTTCTATTATTAATCTTTTAATCGGAATAAGATATTGCATTTTAATTTACAAAAAGGAAATTAAACCGGCATTAGCTATGTGGGTATTTTTTACACTTGCTGTTGTTATGAGTTTAATTACATATCTGGCTGATGGTAATTTCAGTATTTGGGACAATATTTTAAATACTACTGATATTATCCTTGTAACAACAGTTTCAGTCTTTATATTCATATTTGGTGATAAAAGTTCAAAATTTAATAAATTTGATTTGGGATGTTTAATTGCAGTATTAATTATAGTTGTTTTCTGGTTGTTTTCTAAAAATCATTTAGTTACAAACCTATTTATTCAAATTATACTTGTAATTTCATATTTCCCTGTTATAAGTAGGCTTTTTAAATCAAAAGAAAATACAGAACCCTTTTCTGTTTGGATTGGTATGATGTTAGCCCCGGTATTTGCTTTATTATCAAGCAAAGGATTATTAGCAACCATTTATTCTGTAAGAGCAATAATATGTGTTTTATTGCTCTTATTATTAATGACTAGAATTGAATTTTTAGTAAAGAAAAAAGTAGAAGTTAGTCAAAATGATAATAAATAATAAATTGTATGATTGAAAAACTATTATTTATATCGAATATCACAATTTTTTTCTATTTTTGCACCACAAAACACTAATGGTCGGTTGGCCGAGTGGCTAGGCAGCGGTCTGCAAAACCGCGTACGGCGGTTCGAATCCGCCACCGACCTCAAAGAAAAGAAGCCAAACAATACAATTTGTCTGACTTCTTTTTAATTCATATTCTTTTACATTAATTAGAGAGAGCATAAATAATCCCGTTATAATCTCCAAAGTATATTGTATTATTATTAATAACAGGTGAAGATAATATTGCTCCATATGTTTTAAATAGTAAATTGGAAAAAGAAACGTAGTTATCAAAATTATTTACTTGCATTTTTATACCTAATTCATTGTAATTTTTAATGTTAATAATTCCATATTCATCAAAAACGTTGATTGAATCTAATGCATTTTTTGTTGTATTATACTCCCAAATTATACTTTTTGTATCTAGGTTAATTCCATATAATCTTCCATTTGCAGATCCAATATAAGCCATTTCGCTATCAATTGCAGGTGAAGAAAATGTATATGAATTGGTTTTTATTTTATATTCAATATTTCCTGTAGATTTATTAATAGCATAAAAACTAAATGCATCGGATGAGCCGCAATATAATTTTTCTCCTATAGCAAATGAAGATGGCATCCAAGAACGCTCGAAATTTTTATTAGTCCAAATTGAATCACCTGTAGTTGAATTTAAACAATAAACCAAACCATCTCTTGAGCCAATATATAATTTATCGTTTTCTATTGCTGGTGATCCTTGAATTCCTAACCAACAATAATAGGTAGTATCTTTCCCTGTTTGATAATCCCAAATTTCATTTCCTGTATTTGCATCTAAACAATATACTTTACTATCAAAGCTGCCAAAATAGACTTTATTGTTTTTTATTGCAGCAGAAGTATGAATAGCTCCGGAACCCAAATATTCCCATATTTTTTTTCCTGTTTTTTTATGAATACAATAAAAAGTATTTCCTGAACCAACGTAAATTTTATTATCACTTATTATTGGCGATGATTGATAGAAATCCCAAAAATCAACTACAAATTGGTTTAAGTTAAAATAGTCTTTTACTTTATGAGCTTTTTCGCCTGTAGTTACAAATTTCCAAATCAATTTCCCATTGTTTTTATTTAATTTATATAAATATCCATCAGTACTTAAAAAGTATATAAACTTTCCTTCAATTGATGCGGTTGAATATATTGCACCATTAGTTTCAAATTTCCAATTACAAATCCCTGTTTTAGCATCAATAGAATAAATATTTTTATCTCCACTACCTATGAAAATGTTTTTATCATCATATGCTACCGAAGCATGTATTTCTCCATTTGTTTTAAATGTCCACAACTCTTTTGGAATTGTTTTTATAGGTACTGAATTATACACACCTGAATTATTTAAATCAGACCTAAATTTGTTTGTGGATGTTTCTTTGCAGGATATTAATAAAATTAGAATCCATAAAAAAATGATTGTTTTTTGCATATTATTCGTTTTTAAATTATTATTTTCAAATTAATGATAATCTCTTTGATAATTACCCTATGTTGATTTTATATGTTTTTTATATAGGGGATTTGATAGATTGTTAATCTATTAAATATTAAGATATTTAGTATGAAAAAAATTAATCTCTTATTTGTTTTATTCTTCTTTGTTATTACTATTTCTTTTACTCAGGAATCAAACACTTTAATTGTTGATTCCTTGCTTAATAAACTATGGCAGAGTGATGATAATTACCAAAAATCAAGAATAATAAAAAAAATTGAAAAACAGAATCCTGTATTTGATGATTTATTGTATTCAATTAAGAATAAAATAGAATTTTCAGATTATGTTAAAAAGGGATTTGTTGAATGGGAAAATAAAATAGATTCTATATTTCATTTCTGTATTGTTCTTGTTCCTAATTCGTATAATCCAACTAAAAAATATCCTGTAACTGTTTTTTTACATGGAGCAATTATGAATTTAAATCCTCATTTTGTGCAAAATATTGTAACACCAAGTTCATACAACCTTGATTCATTAGAAAAAATAATTGTTTATCCAACATCATGGATGCAAAGTTTGTGGTGGAGCAACCGGCAGGTAGAAAATCTTAAGTATATTATAACAAGATTAAAGCAAACCTACAATATTGACGAAAATAATATTCACCTTACAGGAATATCTGATGGAGCAACAGGTATTTTTTATCAATTAAATATGAATTCTACACTTTGGGCTTCTATTAAACCATATATTGGAGATCCAAATAGTACGGCAAATTTAAGTAATCATGAAATTTATTTAAAAAATTATAAATCTGTTCCATGGTTAATTGTGAATACATCAAATGATGAATTATTCCCTGCATCAGAAATTACTCCATTTGTTGACAAAATGAAACAGGAAGGAGCTTCAATTAATTATTATATTATGAATAATTTTGACCATGATTTAAAATGGTACCCATTATTAAAAGATACAGTACAATTATTTACTGAAAGATCTATAAGAAATCCTTTTCCATCTGAAATTTATTGGAGAACAGAAAACACTACAAAATATGGAAGAAATAAGTGGGTTATTATTGATAAACTTGGGAAAAATAAGAATCTTGATAATTCCATTGTTTTAACACCAAAATCACAAAAAGAATCTGTTTTTTCAGGATCAATTGATGCGAAAACAATAGGCAATACAATTTATGTTAAAACATTTAATGTAAAACAATATACCTTATTAATTTCGCCTGAACAATTCGATTTTAACAAACCAATTATTGTTTATACAAATGACAATCTCTCTTTTGAAGGTATAGTAGAAAAAAATTATAATGTTCTGCTTAATTGGTTTTCTAAAGATTTAGATCGATTAATGTTGTATGGTTACGAATTAAATATTCAAATTAAATAATAGAAATTATTTCAAGTATAGATTTATAAAGGAATCACATTTAATAATTCAATATCAAATATTAAAACAGAATTTTTTGGAATATTATCTTTAGCCGTATCTCCATATCCCAGTTTTGAAGGAATAAATAGTTTTATACTACCTCCTTTTTGAATTAAAGGAATACCTTCCTGCCAACCTTTTATTAATTCTTCTAAAACTAATGAGTTTCTTGTGCTATCGAAAATAGTTCCATCTAAAAGCATTCCGGTATAATTAACATCTACAATCGATTCAAGAGTTGCTGTTTCGCCTGCTCCCTGTTCAATAATAATATAATGTAATCCGGATTCTGTAGATTGAGCTGTAAGTGAGTTTTCCTCTAAATATTTTTCAATTAATTTAATATCAATTTTTAATTGTTCAGATTCTGAAATTTCGTCTTCTTCGCAAGCAGAAATTAAAAATAAAGGTAAAATAAACAATAAGAATATTTTTTTCATCGAAATCGTTTTTATAATTAGATTGTAAACATATGCAATTTCGTTAAAAGTGAAAACATTTTATGAATTTTTAACTTATCGAGGCATCTTTCCAAAAATATTCCATATTAAACGATGAAACTTATGGACACTTGTAACAGGTTCAGCAAACATGAATATACACTCTTTATCAATTAATTCTATTCCGTTTTCTTTTGCAATTCTTGATGTTTCTTTAGAATCCGACATTTGTTGAACCCAAATATGTTTAATACCTTTTTCAGATGCTTGTTTTAAAATCAAATCGGTTTCATTTTTTGGAGTTACTACAAATAATTTCTCAAATTCAGCAGGTAATTCTGATATAGATTTGTAACATTTAACTCCATCAATCTCATCAGCATTTGGATTTATAGGACAAATTTCAAATCCTTTTTGACGAAGCTCATTAAAAATTGCATACCCAAATTTTTTTGTATTTCTTGATACACCGGCTATTGCCATTTTTTTTGGTGCGAGAAACTGGCTGATACTAATTTTTTTCGACATACTATTTATTATTAAAGTGATAAATTTAATGAAATAATGTTATTTTAATTAAATCATTTTTTAAAATTATTTTACTAATTCTCATCTATGGCATCTACTGTTAGGTTAATAAATTCGGCTGTATCCCATCCCAATTCGCCTAGTGTTGTGTCATTTCCGATTCTCACTAATACAAGGTTTTTAGATGGTATAACAATAATATACTTTTGAAGTAACCCAACAGCCATATAGGTGTCTTCTGGAATTCGTAAACCAATATCATTTGGATATCTATGTGCTGTCCAAATCATATACCCAAATATGGATGAATTTTCTAAGGGAGGAGTATATGAATCTGTAACCCAGTTTTCAGGTAATAACTGATTCTCATCCCACAATCCATTGTTATAGTATAAAAATCCAATTTTTGCATAGTTTCGGGCAGTTGTTAAAATCCCCCAAGCTCCAATGGTATGCCCTTCTGGATCAACAGCCCAGTTAATGTCAGTAATCCCAATTTTGTTCAGAAGATTTTCTTTTGCATATTCAAATACCAATTGACCTGTTGCATTTTCAATAAGTCCGCCAAGAAGAATTGGCATTCCACTGCTATAATTCCATACTGTACCAGGAGTTTCAATTACCGGCTTGTTTAAAACATAATCGACATAATTTGTTGAGCTTGTTCGTAAATTTATAATATCGTTATCTCCACTTAAAAAAGACTCGTCTTCGTTCCATTGCATACCAGATGTCATGGTTAGTAAATGCCTGATAGTAATATCTTTTTTCTCAATTTGGGTATCGGGACTTTGCCATTGAGGGAAATAGTCAACAATTTTATCATCAACATCGTGTAAATATCCTTGTTTAATTGCTATTCCGGTAAGAGCTGCAACAAAAACTTTGGCAAGTGAATAACTTGGTAATTTTGTGTCAATTTTTGTTTCATTAAAATAATGCTCACAAACAATATAACCATCTTTAATAATTATAAAAGCATCAGTTTTTCTCTTATTATCAGCACAATAATCGTAAACTTCTGCGAGTTTTTCTGAACTCATTCCAACTTCCTCAGGAGTACATTCTCTCCAATCTGATGTTGGGAAATATGCCCCTTCGTAAATACCTTTTCCGAGAAAAACGGGTTTTGATTCTTCATCTTCAGAACAAGATAAAACGAGAATTGCTAAAGCATAAATAATCAATAAAATATGAATCTTTTTCATCCGTACAAAATTGATTTTTAAAGGTCGGATGCAGCTCGCATGTTGATCTCGTTCATGCAATTTTGTGTTTTTGTCAAAACATGCTCGGTTCATAGATTTAAATTAAATTATTTGAATAAAAGTTCAAAAGGCAATTCTTTACTAATTTCTATTTTTTCAGGAGAAACTTTTACTTGTAATGGAATAATTTCAACTCCTTTTTCATAAGCTATTTTAAGTGCTTTTGCATATTCGGGATCAATTTCTTTTGCTGGTGCAAAAATATTCACATCTGTACGTTGAATAATATATAGCATTACTGCTCGCATTCCCTGCTCTTTAACTTTAGCAAGTGTTTCGAGATGTTTTTTTCCACGACTTGTAACTGCATCGGGAAAATAATGCATAAATCCCATTTTTATATGTCACATTTTTTACTTCGATAAAACAAGTTTCTTTATCATTTTTTGCCATAAGGTCGAAACGGCTATCATCAAATGTTACTTCGCGCTGAACTTCTGTATATCCTTTTAACTTTTCAATTTTACCATCTCTAACCGATTCAAAAGCCAATAGGTTTGGATTCGATGTATTAATTCCTACCCAATCGCCATTTATTTTTATCATTTCCCATGTAAATTTGGTTTTGCGATTTGGATCATCAACAGGTGATAAATAAACTTCGGCATCATTTTCAATACAACTTTTCATTGATCCTGAATTTGTACAATGAGCTGTAATTATTTCATCCGAATCGAGTTTAATATCGGCCAGAAAACGCATATAGCGCTTAATAAGAAATCCATGAATTAATGGCTTTTTAAAATTCATTTTGTAAGATTGAATTTAGATTACTATATAGGAGTAAAATTACATTTTCATCTGCCAATGTGCAATATTAATTATCTTAGGAATAAACAATTTGAGTATTTATTTTGCACATTTATATTTAATATCTGAAATTTGTGCTTCCTCAAATAATAAATAGTTAAAATTATTTTGTATGGACTGTCGCGAAGGTTGTGCTGCCTGTTGTATTTATGTTTCAATTTCATCACCAATTCCCGGAATGCCCAATGGAAAACCTGCCGGTGTTCGTTGTATAAACCTTTCAGAAGATTTAAAATGTACTATTTTTGAATCGTCTCAAAGGCCAAAAGTATGTGAAGGGTTTAAACCAGAAAAACTTTTTTGTGGAGATTCTGCAAATGAAGCCTATTCAATTCTTGCTGGCCTCGAAGGAATACCAGTTTAGTTTTAAAAATTCGTTACCATTTTGATGAACCAGAACAACCATTTTATTGTTTAAGAATGAATTAAAACAATAATTGTTAAAATTATGACGAGTGATGATTTTTCGAAAATGACTCTTGCCGAAAAGGGACTTTTAGTAATGAACAATGGGAAACATTTAACCCAGATTCAAAAGGGAGATTATTTGCAAAATTTATATTCGCTGGAAGATTTTTTTATTGAAATATATTATTCAATCTCAACTGATAAGATTCACAAAATCGAAATTATGACCGATCTTTCAAGAATAAACCAATATATTGATGATATTAAAACACCTGTAACAAAGGAAGAGGAAATACAGTAGAATTAATTTCTCTTAAAACTTTGCTAAGTATAAAAATAATGTTTTGATAATCAAGATTATTATCTCAGATTTATCAAACCAAATCACAAGCGTCAGCAGGCATCCAGTGTGCATCTTTGCCATCCCATTTCACATTACAACCTATTGGATTTGTCGCCGAAATTGAAATTAGTTTACCCAATAAATGTTCGTCTAAGGCTTGTTCCAAATCATTAACTGTTATTTTTGCAGGGTCTTTCGGATTATCAACAGCTCTACCGGTATATATTAATTTCCGATGTTTATCAAAAACATAAAAATGGGGAGTACGTAAAGCTCCGTAAGCTTTTGCAATTTCCTGCGACTCATCGTGTAAATAAATCCAGGGAAATTTATGTGCTTTCATTCGTTCAACCATGTTCGGGAAACTATCTTCAATATATGTATTTTTGCTATTGGAATTAATCCCTACAAATCGAACTCCTTTTGGAGTGTATTTTTCAACAGTTTTGCGGGTAACTTCGTCCGATCCAATAACATAAGGACAGTGGTTGCAGGTAAAAAAGACTACCAATACATTTTCTTTGAAATCTGTTAATCCATATGTTTTACCATCGGTTGCAGGTAATCGAAAATCTGGTGCTTGTTTTCCTATTTGTAATGTAAATGCCATAATTGTATGTTTTTAGTTAAACAGATTTATTATGAAAATGTTTAGTGATAAAAGTTGATTTCAATCTAACCTGAGTGTGATTTAAGAATTCGTGTTAATACATTAATAAATAATGCTATAAAGAGATTTGTTGTAATGCTGAAATATTGGAATGATGCAAAAATGGGGGTAAACTCTAACTAATTTATTCCAGTATTCCATTTTTCCAATTATTAATAATTTTAAAAATAGGAGTAATAATTGGTTAAGTTAATCCTTACATCGAATTATTGAAAATCTAAATAAAAAAACCGCTCTCTTGGGAGCGGTTTCATTTGTAAAATAATTTCTTAAGTAAAAATTATTTGTGAACCTTCGCCACCGGCCATATTGTAAAATTCGCCAATAGTAATAACATCAATTACATGGTCGCTTAAATCTTTTTTCTCTAATTTAAACATATCCATTGCAAGTTTACAAGCATAAATTTCGCCACCACCGGCAGTAATCATATCTAAAAACTCATCAACAGGTGGAATGTCAAGTTTGTCCATTTGTCCACGCATCATTGCCGAAACTCCAGTTTCAACTCCAGGGATTAAACCGAGTAATGTTGGGAAAGGTAATCCCCCAGGCATACGCATTCCAGGATTTCCTACTGTAGAAGTATGCAGTTTATTCATATATTTCTTTGTAATTGCATCAAGACCAAAGAATGTAAAGAAAACTTTTGCTTCCATACCTTCCATAACAGCTCCGTTTGCCATTACTAAAGTAGCATAAACATCTTCAATTGAAGCTTTTGCACAAATAATTGCTACTTTTTTAACTTTTGTATCTTTTTTCTCAGTCATAATCATATCGTTTTATTAATTATACACAACTTGTTGGTTTATTAATTCCGGCAATTTTTGATGATAATTTTAATGGTCCACCAGGAAATAAATCGTAAAATCCTTTAATATCAACTATTCCTGATTTGCCAACTTTTCTGATAGTTAATCCTGATTGGTTTTCACGTATGAATTTTAATACTGCAATATGTTTGTCGGTAAGTTCAATACCTTCTTCTTTTGCAATTTCTTTAGCTATTGATTCGTTCCATTTCGATGAATCTACTAAATAGCCTTCTTCTGTAACTTCAATTGTTACTCCTGCATAGTTTTTTTGTGCCATAGATTTATTAATTTAAAATTATTTACTGTGTTATTTGTTTTGATTCTTTTACTGTATTTTTCATAAGAGTAAGCATAAACCCAAGACTCTGTTTTACTTCACGACTGTTTAGTTCACGGAAAATTTTCCAAAGTGAATATTCTTTTTCTTCTTCCATATTTGTTTTGCCGTAAGCAACAACAGCATTATCTAACAGTTTAGCCATTTGAACTATGAATTCAAAATATCCTTTTTGCTCAAATTCATGTAGTTTGTTTGTAAAATCTATTCCAACTTCTTTAATCATTGGACCAACGTCTTTTGCAAGATCGTTTAGACTTTCGAACAAGTCTATGAGTTGTGATATATTATTTACGTTTCGAATAAGCTTAAATGCAAGTTCTTTAATATCGTCGATGTTCAGTTCAATACCCTGTTTATCTAATTCATCAATAGCACTTGTAAATGCATCTTTACCTATAATCGACAGGTCTGAAACCAAATCTTCAATAACCTCGCTTTTTAATCGTTGTTCTGTAACATATTGCAGAACGAGATCAAGCTTCTGATTCATCTGGTTTATTTGTTCCTGTATATTATCTGTTTTAACTTCCATTGTTCAATAGTTTTAATTGATGATTATTTTTTCTTTCCTACCATTGACATTTCTGATTCTACAGGAAGCTCTTTTCCTTTTAGCAGAATGTGCCAGTAAATCCATCTGAAGATTACTTTTCCGTAATGGTTCATTTTTGTATTCTGTAATAAACCAAATGGCCCGATTCCGGGTAAAGGATAATTTCCTGGAAGTGGTTCTGTATCATAATTAAAATCAATAATAGAACCTTTTCCAAAACCTGTTTCAATATAACAGTTTGAATGTCCATCAAAATGAGCATGCATTTTTCGACCTTTAATTGAACTCAATAAGTTTTCGAAAACAACTTCTGAAGCAAAGTGAACAACCGAACCTGCTTTTGATGTAGGTATATTCGATGCATCACCAAGGACAAAAATATTTTCATGTTCTTCTGAACGCAAGGTTAGTTTATCGGTTGGAATAAAGTTGAGATCATCGCCCATTCCGCTTCGTTCTACAAAATCATCGCCTTTATTAACAGGGACAATAGTTAAAACATCAAATGAAATTTCACGGCCATCATATGATTTTATTTTTTTCTCTTTATTATCAACGCTTTCGAGATAAAAATCGGGAATAACATTTATATTTTTTTCTTTTAAAAGATCACCAAGCATTTTGGTTGCTCTTGGTTTTGTAAATGCTCCTGCTAAAGGAGTAACATAAGAAATTTCTACTTTGTCGCGAATACCTGCTTTTGTAAAATATTCATCAGCTAAAAATACAAACTCAAGAGGAGCAACAGGACATTTGATAGGTACTTCGGCAATATTTACAACCAATTTTCCACCTTGCCATGTTTCAAAAAATTCTTTTAATGCCAATGCTCCTTCAATGGTGTAAAAATCGAAAATATCTTTGTACCAGAGTTCCTCTTTTAGTCCGGGTGTTTCTTCAGGACTAACACGTGTTCCGGTTGCAATAATCAGAAAGTCGTAATTCAGAATCTGACCTCCTTCAAGTATTACTTTATTGTTTTCGGGTTCTACCTTGTTTATTTCGTTAAAAATCAATTTTACTCCTGAAGGAATAAAGTTGGCTTTAGGTTTTATAACATCGTCTCTTTTATAAATACCAAATGGAATAAATAAAAATCCGGGTTGATAATAATGGGTTTTGTGTTTATCAACAATTGTTATATCCCACTCTTCACGATCAAGAGCTTTTCTTAACTTGTTAGCCATTATTGTTCCACCAGTTCCTGCGCCTAATATTACTATCTTTTTCATTTTTTAATGTTTTTTATCGTATTTTTATAAAGTTCAATGCTGTAAAAGTAAACTTTATAAATATATAGATATCTTTATATGTTATGATATTTATCATGAATGATATATATCATTTTTAAACTCGGTTAGCTGGATATTATGGAATTATCAGTAAAAATAAATAATTGTAAAGATTGCATTTATCGTTCGTGGGCTTTTAAAAACCTTTCCGATAATGAATTGTTCTTATTAAATAGTAAGAAAACGGAAAAATATTTTAGAAAGGGAGAAAACATTTGTTTAGAAGGCGATCAGGTTACTTCATTTTTATATCTGCAAACAGGTTTGGTTAAGTTATATAAAACAGAAAGCAATAACCGCGAACATATTATTAGTATTGCAAATCAAAAAGATTTTATTGGTTTACTCAGTATTTTTTCAAATAAAGTACAGGTTTATTCGATTACAGCAATTGAAGATTCTATAGTTTGTTTAGTAGATTTAGAAATTATAAAGAATTTAATAAAGACAAATGGAGTATTTGCAATCGATTTTTTTGAAAAAATAAGTAAAGTTGCTGACTCCGTGATTAAAACCAGAGTTGATATTAATACAAGGCAATTGCGAGGAAGAATAGCATATATTCTCATGCAATTTTCAAAACAAATTTATAATTCATCAAAATTTAATTTACCGATAAGTAGAAAGGAAGTAGCTGAACTTATTGATATGAGTACCGAAAATGTTATTCGGGTGTTATCTGAATTTCGAAAAGACAAGATTATCCAAATCGAAGGCAAAAATATTGAAATATTAGATATGAAACGACTTGAAAAGATTTATGACCTTGGTTAGTGAACGTTTTTAAGATCTTTTATTTTCTGTGAAAGTTTAGATGCAAAAATAAAATTATTCAGTTCCACATTATCAGAATCAAAAATATCTTCTTTAGTACCTTCCCACCATTTTGATCCTTCGTATATAAATATCACTTTATCGCCAATTTCCATAACTGAATTCATGTCGTGAGTATTTACAATAGTTGTCATATTGTACTCAACAGTAATTTCTTTAATTAAATCGTCAATAACAAGTGCTGTGATTGGGTCTAATCCGGAGTTTGGCTCATCGCAGAACAGGTATTTTGGATTTAGAGCTATTGCACGAGCAATAGCAACTCTTTTTTTCATTCCTCCACTAATCTCGGCTGGAAATAATTCATTTGCATTAATAATATTTACTCTTTTAAGGCATTCGTTTGCTCGTTCTCTTTTGTCTGCATAACTTAATTCGGTAAACATATCAAGAGGAAACATTACATTTTCTTCAACTGTTGACGAATCAAATAATGCTCCACCCTGAAAAAGCATTCCTATTTGTTGCCGCAAACCCTTCTTTTCTTTAAAATTAAGATCGTTAAAAATAACATCATCATAGATTACTTGACCTGAGTCAATATCATGTAATCCAACAATACTTTTTAAAAGTACAGTTTTGCCCGAACCACTTTGCCCGATAATCAGGTTGGTTTTACCTTGTTCGAATAAAACATTAATATCGTTTAAAACCTGTTTATTATCAAACGATTTGTATAAGTTCTTAACTTCTATCATGAAAGCAACAATTGAGTAAGAATAACATTAAATAATAAAATCGAAATGCTGCTGTGTACAACAGCTTTTGTACTTGATTGGCCAACTTCGAGCGAACCTCCATACGAATAATAACCATGATATGAAGAAATTGAAGTAATTAAAAAAGCGAAAAAAGCACTTTTAATCAAAGCATAAACAATATAATAAGGTATAAAAGCATACTGAATACCATAAATATAGTCCTGAGAAGTCATAACTCCTGTTGCAATACCGGCAATCCATCCACCCATAATTCCAATAAACATACTTAACAAGCATAAAAATGGACTAAAAAAAATAGTTGCAACAACTTTAGGTAAAATTAAAAAACTAGCCGAATTAACACCCATGATCTCGAGAGCATCAATTTGTTCTGTAACACGCATTGTTCCTATTTCGGATGCAATATTTGAACCTATTTTACCAGCCAGGATTAATGCAACTATTGTTGATGAAAACTCTAAGAGTAAAGTATCACGAGCGGTGAGTCCGATTAAATATTTCGGATAAATCGGGTTTTCGGTATTATAAGCTGTTTGCATAGTTATTACAGCTCCCATAAAAAACGAAATTATTACAACAATCCAAATAGAATTTAAACCTAGCTTATCTATTTCTTTAATCGTTTCTTTGTAATAAATCTTTAGTTTTTCTGGTTTTGAAAATACATGTGTCAATAAAATAAAGTATTTCCCAATGTGTTGAAGCAAATTCATAGTTGAAATTTATTTTTACAAGCTACAAATATACAAATATTGTTAGCATTCGAATTATAAAGTAAATAACTAGAATTTTCATTTTTTAATCTTTAAATATATTCGTTTTGTTAAATTTGTGTTTTAATTAAAACAATTTGTAATGCAGGAATTAAATAAAAACAACTATTGTGTAATAATGGCTGGTGGTGTTGGTAGCCGGTTTTGGCCTTTAAGTCGTTCGAATAAACCCAAACAATTTTTAGATATTCTAGGTACAGGTCGATCCCTTTTACAAATGACTTTTGATCGTTTTAAAACAATTTGTCCAGTTGAAAATATTTTTGTGGTTACCGGTACTTCCTATGCAAGTTTAATTTCTGAACAATTACCTGAATTAAGTGACAATCAAATACTTTTTGAACCAATAAGAAGAAATACGGCCCCTTGTATTGCATATGCAAATTATAAAATATTTAAAATTAATCCGAATGCAAATATTGTTACTGCTCCATCGGATCATTTAATACTAAAAGAAAATGAGTTTAAAAAAGTGATTTTGCATGGTTTAGATTTCGTTTCTGATAAAGATGCACTACTTACTCTAGGTATAAAACCAAGCAAACCCGAAACAGGTTATGGATATATTCAATTTGATCAAAAAGAAAAAGAAGCTAAAAATCCATTGATATATAAAGTAAAAACCTTTACAGAAAAACCAAATAAAGAATTAGCTCAGGTTTTTGTTGATAGTGGTGAATTTTATTGGAATTCAGGTATATTTATTTGGTCGCTTAAATCAATTATGAAGGCTTTTAGCACATATTTACCCGAAATAGACTCTCTTTTTAAAGAAGGTTATAACTCATACAACACAACTGAAGAAGAAGCATTTATTTCAAAAACATATTTTGAATGTAGAAATATTTCCATCGATTATGGGATTATGGAAAAAGCAAATAATGTATTTATGTATTGCAGTAATTTTGGTTGGGCCGATTTAGGAACATGGGGCTCGCTTTATGAACATTTACCTAAGGATAAAGAAAATAACTCTATTCGAGGAGAAAATACATTTACTTATAATTTAGAAAATTGTATTGTTAATTTGCCTGATAATAAACTAGCTGTTATACAAGGGCTTTCTAATTACATTGTTGTCGAATCAGACGGAATTCTTCTCGTTTGTAAAAAAGAAGATGAACAAGAGATAAAACAATATGTAAATGATATTAAAATGAAAAATGGGGATCACTACTTATAGCTGATTTTACTTGAAAATACTCTCTTATTAACATTCTTGTTTTTACTACTTACACAGTGAGTTGATATTTTTTTACACCAATTTATAGCTCAATACTCTATTAAATTGTTAATTTCATCAAATTAGTATAACTTATTCAAGTCAAAAACGTTATACTCGTTAATAAATTTTATTGGAACCATTTAATGAAACGATATCTACTCATATTCCTTCAAGTAATTCTCTTAAACAGCTATTTATACTCACAAAATTGGGGCGATATTTTTTATATGGAAACGGATGCAGAATACTTGCTCGAAGAAAAAAAATATGATAAAGCCATTGAAATTTATGAAAGAATATTAAAAAAAGTTCCTAATAGTGCTTTTGTAAAGTTCAAAATAGGAATAACTTATTTAAAAACGGACGACCAACAAAGCAAAGCAATTCCTTATCTTGAAGATGCAGTTAAAGATGTTGCAAAAGATTTCGACAGCGAATCAATTTCAGAAACACGAGCGCCAATTGAAGCTCATTTATACTTAGGTGTTGCATATCAATATAATAATAGAATTGCTGATGCGTTAACATCATTTACCAATTATAAAGGTTTAATAGATTCAAATAATCAGAATTTTTTATTAGTAAATCAATATATTTCAAGTTGTGCAAATGCTGAAGAACAAATAAATAATCCCCAAAAAATTAAAACTACAAACCTTGGAGATTTAATAAACGATCAAAATTCAAATTTTAATGCTGTTATTTCAGGCGATGGAAATACAATGGCTTATACATCATACACAACGAATTATATCGACTTATATATTTCTACAAAGTCTGGGGCACAATGGGGTAAACCAAAAAATGTTACTGAAAAAGTAAGTAAGAAGTATTATTTAAAAACCACAGGTATTTCTTACGATGGAACTACATTATTTCTGGCTACAGACGATCTGATTGAGAATGATATTTTTATGAGTAAACTAGAAGGAAATGAATGGACAAATGCAAAAAAATTAGATAAACCCGTTAATAGCAAGTCAAACGAAACACATGCATCTATATCAAAAGATGGAAAAACAGTTTATTTCACCAGCGATCGTGAAGGAGGATATGGTGGTTTGGATATTTATAAAGTTGCACTCGATGAAAAAGGGAAATGGGGAGCAGTAGAAAATTTAGGTAATAAAATAAATACTTCATTTAATGAGGAAACGCCATTTGTTACAATGGATAACGAATATTTATTTTTTAGTTCTCAAGGTCACTCAAGTATTGGTGGATACGATATTTTTTATGTTAATTTAAATGGTTCTCAGGAAGTTGTAAATATTGGATATCCTATTAATACAACAGCGAATGATTTGTTTTATGTTCCTGCTGAAAACCTGCAATCTGGATATTTTTCAATTTTTGACAAGAATAGTAAAGGGAAAAAAGATATTTATATGGTTTCAGTTACTCCTGAAATTAAATTGAAAGGTAAAATAATTTATGATCCATCATTAACTTCTGTTAATACACCATTTACTGTTTCAATTATGAATACTGAGAATTTTGAAGTGATTCGTATTGATTCTACAATTTTTGATAATTTTAAAGTTGACTTAGCTCCTGGTAATTATAAGATTAGCATTGCAAATCAGGGATTTAATCCATTTGAAGAAGAAATAAATATTGATCAAAATTATACAAAGAATGAACTTTTATTTGAAGCGAATTTAAATCCAATAATTGAAGAAAGCCCAATTTTGGTAGCAGAACAAATAATTCCTCCAACAATAATTGACCCTGTTGTAGTTAATGTTTTACCTGAACCAACTGTTGTTGTTCCGGTAGAAGAAAAAATAGCAGTTGAAGAAGAACCGATTGTTGAACAAGTTAAAGAGGAAATTATTGAAGAAATTAAAGAAGAAGTAATAGTTCCAGTAGAAGAAAAAATTGTTCAACCGATTGAAGCACCAAAACCAAAATCTAAAGAACTAACAGATTATACCAATTCAGAAAGAAAATCATATTCAGTTCAGATTATGGCTCTAAAAAAGCCTGTTGATATTGATTTTTTTAAAAATTTAAATAATGTTGTTATAACATTATCGCCAGATGGTTATTACAGATACACAGTTGGTTATACTAGTTCTTATGCCGAAGCTATTGAGTTACAAGAAAGAATTGAACAAATAGGATATAAGAATACATTTATTAAAACAAATCCATTTATTTTAAATTATACTATTCAAATTATGGCTTTAAAAGCCCCAATTGATTTGAATTTTTTCAAAAATTTACCTGTAGTATCTGTTACCAAAGGAACCGATGAGTTTTACCGTTATACTTATGGTGCTTATGAATCAATTCCTATGGCTAAAGAATCGGTTCAAGAACTTATGAGTTTAGGATATAAACAAGTGTTTATAAAGAAAATGGATTAACAAAACCAATTAACCAATTAGTAGTTTGTTACTTGTTGTTCTTTTGTTATCAATTAATTGAATAAAATAAATTCCCTTAGGTAAATAATCAACATGAATTATTTTTATAGGTTCATTTGTGTCGATTTTCTCTTCGTATAAGATATTGCCTGTAATGTTTACAATTCTTAAAATAAAAATAACTTTCTCATTAAAATTTTCATCTATTTGTAAAGTAAAATGCCCATTGTTCGGATTAGGAAAAATTTGAAAAGTGGATAATGGGTATTGAAATTGATTAACAGAATTTAGAATAAGATGCTTAACTTCTGATGTTTCAGTGCATCCTGCAAAGTTGGTTACTTCAACTGAATAATCGCCATCTTGGGTTATTGTATATGTCCTGTTTACTTCACCTGAAATATGTGTTCCATTTAAAAACCATTTGTTTCCATATGGAGTATTTGAAATAAGTGTATTACCTGTATTGGTAAAGTTGGGAGCAGTACTGAATCCGAATACTTTTATATAATCAGAAACATATTTTATATATGATTCGTTTGCTATTAGAGTTACTGGTTTTAAGCCGGGTGCTGAATAAACTATTTTGTGAGGTCCTTTCCCGGTTGCTGTTTGAGGAATTGCAGTTTTGCCAAAGTCCCAGAACAGATTGTAAGTATTGTTCAATGATGTTGAATACTCAACAGTATCATAGGCACATACAGAATCACGATCAGCAAAAAAATCAACAGCAACAAATTTGCTATCTTCAACAATACGAATACTATCAATACAAATACCATATCCCCCTTCACCAGAACCTTCAAAAGCTATTTGTGCATTTTTATAATTTCCGGGTATTGAAACAAATACTTTTTGCCATGCCGGAACAGGATTCTCAAAATAACGTAATACGTTCCAGTTTAATGAATCATTCTCCCTGAATAGTACTTTTAATTTATGTTGATTATTATTAGCACTATCTAAATTTAAATAAAATGAAAGGATTGCTTTACTAGTAAGTTCAAGGTATAGCTTTGGGAAAATTAATTTAGCTTTATCACTGGTTGTTGTAAAAAAATAAGCATTATTGATTCCTTCAAAAGCTGTATCAATATAACCGGAATAACCTCCGCTTCTAAATGTCCAACCAATAGTATCATTTGTTCGTTCTTCATAGAAATTTAAAGGTATAAAACTGCTATCGAATAACTGAATATAAGGAACTACTAATGCATCCATAGCCCGAACTGTTACTGAATTTGATTTTAGAGATTCATTTTTAATAATGTCGTAGTATTTAGCTGTTATCCAATATGTGTTTACTGATCCTTTATAAGATTTTGTATCTGTATAGCTTGTTAAAACTGTCGAATCAAATTTTATATTGTTTTTATAAATGTAATACCTTTTAATTTCTGATGGGTTTGTCGTTTTACTCCAGTATAATTTAATTAATGTATCGGTTACAGAAGCTTTTAAATTTGAAGGAACTGTATCGTAAGGCAAAAACCCATCTATTTCAATTAATCCTGATTGAATAGGGTCAAGCCAATGTTTTAATTGATAAATTTCATTCTCATTGTTTTGCCATGCATGGTGAAATTGTTGGTAATAATCGTTGAAATTGTAAGTACAGTTTGCATCTCCGCCGGTTAAATCGCCAATTATTCGTTTGTTTTGATCAAACAAGGGAGAACCTGAAGAACCTCCTTCTGTTGTTCCAATATCCCAAGAATCAATCCACCAATGTGTAAACGCATTGTAATCCTGTTCGTAATTACTTGTTGTAGCTCCTTTAAATGATTTTGAAATTTTTTTTACATCTCCCGAAGGATGATGAATTGATGTAACTGATGTAGGATCTATTATATTTCTATTCCACCCTGAATAATATGGATAAAAAGATTCTGGTGGTTTTGAACTTAATTCTAATAAGGTAAAATCTAAGCTATTATTTAATGATGTTGCTTTAATTGTTGACCCTGATATTGTTTGATTGGTTGGTCCGTTTATGCCATCGCATGTTGGACTTTCGTAATTAAAATAGAAAATTGCTGCAGTAGCTTCATAAGCTTTGTCAATACAGTGATTTGCTGTTAAAAAATAAGGTTTCTCATCAAAATTGGTATTGTTAATTAACGATCCGGTACAAAGCCAACCATTCATAGTAATCTTGCAAACTGAATGTTTGTGAATTTGCCAGTCATCTCCTTCAGTGCAATTTATATCAACATTGCAACTGCCCGAACTTCCAAATCCTTTTGAGTTTTTTGAAATGTGACTAAAAATATTTTTATAGTCATGAGCAATCGATGAAATATGAATTTCTCCTTTAAAATCAACCACATTAGGTTCGAAATATTCAATTATTACCTCATCCCCTTTTACAGGTGCAGTAGCTAATACATAATCTGGTTTATTATTTTTATATGTAAATGCACCAATTGTATGGCTTTTATCATAGTTGTAAATAAATAGTTTTGAGCCAATTGGTAATCGGTAATAATCAAAATACACACCTAAAGAATATGCGTTAGTAGATTTAATTCGTATTGTCCATATTTTATCACCATTTTGTAATATCTCCAACCGTCCAGCATTATCAGGATCAATATCGACTTCAATAATTTCGGCATATCGCATTGATTTTAAACCCGATTGCTCATGTTCAATATCTTCGGTTTGCAATGCTTGAATATCTATTAATGGTAATTCAATTAAAGGAATTTCATCAGTGTTTTTTGTTAAAGTAAGAGGCATTCCCTTTTCCTGAATTTGACTTAACCCAGAAAAACAGTTGTGTAAAAAGATAAATAATAAAATGAAAATAGCGTAATTTCTCATTTTTAATTTTGAAAAGATTTATATCAAATGTACAAATAGTTTTCTCTCATTTCAACAAACATTATTTAATTTAGTTCGATAGAATATTTAAATTGATTTTTAGGTTTATGAATGAGATTTTTTGTTTCAAAACTGATCTCTAAATAAAACTGTATCCTAAGTTTTTACATCCCCGAATTTTATGTATTTTTAGCGTTTGTTAAATTTTACACAATGTACGAATATATAAAAGGTGAGATTCAGGAAATTTGTCCAACATATCTTGTATTAGAAAATACAGGAATAGGCTATTTTATTCATATTTCAGTGAATACCTACACAAAAATATCCGGACAAAAAACGTGTATGCTTTTTATACACGAAGTTATTCGCGAAGATGCTCATTTACTTTTTGGCTTTTATGATGAAATTGAACGGGAAATATTTCTTCAATTGATCTCAGTATCTGGTATTGGTGCAAATACTGCAAGAATGATGCTTTCCTCGTTATCTCCAGGCGAAATAAAATCAGCAATAATACAAGGAAATGTTCCTTTACTAAAAAGTATTAAAGGTGTTGGTGCTAAAACTGCTGAACGAATTATTATTGATTTGCGCGATAAAGTTGGAAAATTATCCGATAGTACAGAAATAATTGCTCATTTAGACAATACTATTAAAGAGGAAGCGTTATCAGCATTAGTAATGTTAGGTTTTCCAAAAGCTAAAATCGAAAAATTATTAAGCGATATATTAAAAGATATGCAGGGTCTTACTGTTGAAAATCTTGTAAAGGAAGCTCTTAAACGGGCTTAATGATTAATCTATGTTAATTGAGTGGGTATAAAATATTTTAAATACGTAATCCTCTTTTTTGTTTTTGTGCTTTGTACATTATATGTTGAGGCACATTTTTATAATATATCTTTTTATAAGAAAACATTTCTTTCTTCTTCACCCTCGTTTGTTCAACCTCCAGATACCATTGATTTAAAATTTCCTTTCAACGATGTTGAAGAATACAATCCATTTTTAACAAAAGAGAGTTCGCCATTATATTTAAACGAACCCGATAATATAGAAGAATCAGTAGAATACGACCCTGAAACAAACGAATTTATTGTTTCAAAAAAAATTGGTTCTGTAAATTACAGGCCATCTTCAAGAGTTGCTTATGATGAGTATAGTAATTATCAATTTGAACAATCAATAAGAAATTATTGGAAGCAGCGGTCGAAAGGAAGTGGTTTAAATACCCAAAATGGACTATTTCCAAATTTACGACTTGGTGGTGAAACGTTCGATAAAATATTCGGAAGTAATGTAATTAATATTGTTCCAATGGGTTCTGCTGAATTGATATTTGGTATAAATATCAACAAGGTTGATAACCCAATTTTATCCGAAGATCTCAGAAGTACCACAACTTTTGATTTTAAAGAAAAAATTACAATGGAAGTTAAAGGGAATGTGGGCGATAAAATAAAACTTGGAATACGATATGATACAGAAGCTACTTTCGATTTCGAGAATCAAACAAAACT
>Ga0154355_1116_pt4 | contig 22764 bp, 19 predicted proteins | sample RifGroA2_FD_115883 | JGI IMG/M metagenome (GOLD analysis project Ga0154355, IMG submission 115883) | Bacteroidetes bacterium GWA2_31_9b
AGTTTTGATGTTGTACTTGATAATGGATTACAAAAAACAGTTTACCCCATGAACCGTTCTTATTATGGCTTATTTGTTCCCAATAAAATTTGGCGACATATGGAAAACTTCTCTACGAACTCATTGGCTTTAGTTATTGCTTCAACCTCCTTTGACGAAAAAGATTATATACGTGATTATTCAAAATTTCTAAAATTCCTTCAAGATGAAAAGTAGTGTTTTTGATTGTTCTGTCATTGAATTGGCAAAAAATCATCATCAAAAAGGTAATATTTCTGTGGTTGAGAATAATGCGGAAGTACCGTTTTCAATTAATAGGATATATTACTTATATGATATTCCAGGAGGTGAGGACCGCGGTGCCCATGCGCATATAGAACTTAAACAATTAATAATAGCTGCAAGCGGAAGTTTTGATATTATTTTGGATGATGGAAAAGTTAAAAGGAGCATTACCTTAAACAGACCATATATTGGTTTACTGGTTGTACCCGGAATATGGCGTGAATTGATTAATTTTTCATCCGGAGCTATTTGTATGGTGCTAGCTTCTGAAGTGTATGACGAAAAGGATTATATACGAGATTATAATGAATTTTTAAATTTAAAAAACAATGTTTAACATACATCCAACGGCAGATGTGCAAACACAAAAAATTGGGGATAATACCTTTGTATGGCAATTTTGTGTAATACTGGAAGATGCTGTAATTGGAAGAAATTGCAATATAAATGCACATGTATTGATTGAAGGAGATGTGATTATTGGAAATAATGTTACTGTAAAATCCGGTGTCCAATTGTGGAATGGACTTCGGATAGATGATGATGTTTTTATAGGACCTAATGTTACTTTTACCAACGATATAGTTCCAAGGTCAAAAAAATATCCGGATAAATTTGAGCAAACAATAATTGAAAGAGGAGCATCTATAGGTGCTAATGCTACCATCATTGCAGGAAATAAAATAGGTGCTTATTCTTTGATAGGTGCTGGAAGTCTGGTTACTAAAAATATACCGGCTAACAGCATGTGGTATGGTAACCCTGCAAAACATAAAGGATATGTTACCAATGACGGCATTTTGTTGGATATGGATTTTAAAGATAAAAGTGGAAAAAAACATAATTTGAGTAATGATTAAATTTTTAGACTTACAAAAAATAAACGCGCAATACGCCGATGAGTTGGCGAATGTTGCAAAGAAGGTTATAGATAGTGGTTGGTATTTGCAAGGAAATTATGTGAAGGAATTTGAAAAAAATCTGTCGGAATATATTGGAGCTAAATATGCCATTTCTTGTGCTAATGGACTTGATGCCCTAAGATTAATTCTTCGTTCATACATGGAAATGGGTTTTATGGAAGAAGGGGATGAGGTTATAGTTCCCGCAAATACGTACATTGCTTCCGTTCTGGCAATTTCGGATAATAGATTGACGCCTGTTTTGGTAGAACCTTCTATAAACTCTTATAATTTAGATATTTCAAAAATTGAAGAGCATATAACTAAAAGAACCCGTGCAATACTTGTTGTACATCTTTACGGTCAAGTATGTTTCAGTGATGAACTCAAAGCACTTGCTGATAATTATAAATTAAAAGTTATTGAGGATAATGCACAAGCAATTGGGGCTAGATATGGTGATTTATTATCGGGTAATTTGGGCGATGCTGCTGGATTTAGTTTTTATCCAGGAAAAAATATGGGAGCTTTAGGTGATAGTGGAGCAGTTACAACTAATGACAAGGAACTTGCAAGAATAATAAGATCAATTGCAAATTATGGTTCTGAAGTTAAATACAAAAATGAATTCAGAGGATTAAATAGCAGAATGGATGAGATTCAAGCTGGATTTTTAGATATAAAATTAAAATATATCGATAAAGAGAATGAAATAAGAAGGCAAATAGCCAAATTGTATAGAAATAATATAAAAAATTCAAAAATTGTTAATCCAGAATTAATAAATAAGGATGAAAATTCACATGTTTGGCATCTTTATGTGATTAGAACAAAACACCGAAAATCATTGCAACAATATTTAAAGGAGAATGATGTGCATACCATAATTCATTATCCAATTCCACCTCATAAACAAGAATGTTATAAGGAATACAATAAATTATCTTTCCATATAACAGAATCTTTAGCAGATGAGTTATTATCATTACCAATTAGCCCAGTTATGACAGAACAAGAAGTTAATAAAGTTATTGAATTAGTTAATAAATTTTAATTTTGGAATGATAAAAAAGATTTGGTTAATAAATCCTTTTGCAATGCCTCCTAAATACGAAAATCGTATTCAGACATTGAAAAGAGCCCAATATTTAATTGAATTAGGATATGATGTAACAATTATTGGAGGAAGTTTTTTACATAATACGAATATTAATCTTATTAATGGTAAGGAAAAATTTATTGAAAGAGAATACAATGGTATAAAATATATTCATATTAAAACCTGTAGTTATAAAAAAAATGGATTTAAGAGGTTTTATAATTTGATTGAATTTCCAACAAGACTAATGTTACATGCAAAGAAGTTTGAAAAACCTGATATAATTGATATTCTTGGAACAATCCCATTTGGTAATATTTTATATTTTTTAACTAAAAGATTGAAAGTTAAATTCATTTTGGATATTGTAGATTTGTGGCCAGAATCGTTTGTAGGTGTTGGACTCATTTCTAGAAACAATCCATTGTTGAAAGTAGCATATTGGTCTGAGAAGTGGTTATATAAAAGAGCTGATGAAATTGTCTTTTCAATGGAAGGTGCTAAGGATTATCTTATAGAAAAAGGATGGGATAAAGATAATGGTGGACCAATTGATCTTAAAAAAGTTCATTACATTAATAATGGCGTTGACTTAAAAGATTTTAATGAACACAAGGAAAAATATGTTATTGATGACGACGATCTAAAAAATGAAGATATTTTTAAAGTTGTTTATTTAGGTTCAATACGATTAAATAATAATGTAAGATTATTAATTGATGCAGCTAATTTATTATCTAGATTTGATAATATAAAATTTCTTATTTATGGTGATGGTAACGATAGAGAAAGGTTGGAAAAATATTGCTTTGAGAACAAAATCAAAAATGTCATTTTTAAACAGAGATGGGTGGAGATTAAATATGTACCTTATATTTTAACTAGAAGTTCATTAAATATATTAAATTATATGCCAACAGATGTGTGGCGTTTTGGAGGCAGTCAGAGTAAATCTTTTCAATATATGGCAAGTGGTAAGCCGATCTGCTGCAATATTAAAATGGGTTATTGTCCAATTACTAAATTTAATTTGGGTATTGCAAAAGAATTTAAAGATGAAAATGAATATGCCGATGCCATTTTAAATTTTTATAAAATGACCGAGGAAGAGTATAATAAAATCTGTACTAACAACTTATTAGCTGCAAATGAATATGATTATAAGAAATTAACAAGTTGCTTTGAAGAATTAATATTAAAAAAATACATATGTCAGATATAGCAATTATAGGCTCCGATTCGTTCATAGCTTCAAATTTTATTTTAAAAAATGAAAAGAACTTTTCACTTCGTTTATTTTCAAGAAAAAGTTCTGGAAAAAATGACGAAATAATATTAAAAAATCTATTTAATATTACTGAGGGACATTTAAAAGATTGTAAATGCTTGATAAATTTTACTGCCATTGTTCACAAACCGGAAATAAAGGATAAAACCATTTATGAAGATATAAATGTAAAGTTACCAGTTCATCTTGCTAATGTTGCCAAGAAGGCAGGTATAAGGCTATTTATACAAATGAGTACAATTGCTGTGTATGAGGAGACAGAATATATCAGCGAGAAAACAAATGAAAATCCGTCGACAATATATGGACGATCAAAATTAAAAGCAGATAATCAGTTATTAAAGTTTCAGGATAAGGATTTTATTATATCGATAGTACGTCCACCAATGGTGTACGGAGGGGGAATTGCTCCTGGCAACATGATGAAGCTTATTAACGCAGCGCAAAGAGGCTTTCCAATGCCATTTAAAGGTATAAAAAATGAGAGAGATTTTATTAATGTAAGAAACCTGATTTTAGCTTTAAATACAATAATAGAAAATGGAATTTGCGGAATTATAATACCTACTGATAAAAAAGCAATTTCTACAGAAGAAATAATTAATTATGTAAGGAAGTATTCGAACTCAAGAGTTAGAATAATAAAGGTTCCGATATTTATTTTATCAATAATTAGAAAATTTAAACCCGATATTTACAATAAAGTTTTTGGTTCTCTTAAAGTTACATCTAACATTCCTGATACTTTGTATAAACCAATTTTTACATTAGAAGATGGTATTAAGGAAATGGTGAATTTAAGCTAGTAATATAAAAAACATGTACATATTATTAATTATTGCTTTTTTAATTTCTTTAATAGGTACCTATTTTGTTCGCAGATTGGCGCTTAAAAATAAGGTAGTTGATATACCTAATGAGAGGAGTTCTCACACCCGTCCAACTCCACGAGGAGGTGGCTTAGCAATAATAGTGGCATTTTACGTGGGTTTATTTTTTATTTTTTATCTTAAATTAATTGACAAAAACTTATTCTTCGCATTATTGTCTGGTTTTCCCTTAATAATAGTAAGCATAATTGATGATCTTAAAGATGTATCACCCAAGATAAGAATCTTCATACAATTTATTTCAAGCTTTTTAGTGATATACTTTATAGGAGGAATTCAAATTATTGATTTAGGCTTTTATGCCTTTACAAATAAATATATATTATTACCAATAAGTCTTATTGGAATTTTATGGTTTATAAATTTATATAATTTTTTAGATGGAATTGATGGATATGCATCAATTGAAGCGATTTTTATAGCTCTGGCGATATTCTTATTTACAGATAATATAGAATCATTGTTATTGATTTTTTCTGTAATTGGGTTTTTATTTTGGAATTGGCCAAAGGCTAAAATATTTATGGGTGATGTTGGAAGTACGATGTTGGGTTTTATCCTTATTGTTTTGGGGATTTACTATAATAATACTTTGCAATTTAGTTTTATTCATTGGTTAATCATTTCTTCGTTATTTTGGTTTGATGCAACAATTACTTTATTTAGGAGAATTTTGAATAAAGAAACACTTTCAATTGCACATAAAAAGCATGCGTATCAACGGATTGTATTATCGGGATTTTCACATCAGAAAACTCTAATATATTCAATATTAATAAACATTATAATATTGGGATTAACATTTGTTTGTGCACTATTGCCTAAATATATTTTAATATTTTTTACTTTGAATATTATATTTTTGTACGGAATAATTAAAATAATAGATAAAAAGTATCCTTTTAACTAAACCAATGGGGAAGTATAATAGATTGAATTATAATGAAACGATAATAAAAATCAATTTCTTTGCTGCTTTATTATTAGTTGCATTTTTGCCTTTTTCAAATCAATGGATAACCTATTTTATAGCTTTATGGGTATTAACATACATATTAGAGGGGAAATTAAAGTTAAAAACTAAAGAATGGAAAAATTGGAAGCTATGGCTTCCAATTTCAATTGTAATAATAAATATATTTTCAATATGTTTTTCATTTGACAAAGCAACATCATTCTCTATAGTTCAAACACTTGTTAGTTTAGTTTTAATACCATTGGTTTTTATATCAGTAAATAAGGTTTATCAATTTAAAAAAAATAGCATTCTAATTTCATACGTAATAGGTAATTTTTTATTAGTGTTATTCTTGTATTGCAATTTCTTTTATATAAATCAAGATGCTTTTCAAAATGATGAAATAACTCGTAACAGCTTATTAGGAATTTTCAATAGGTTTTCTTCAAATTATGTACATCACTCATATATTTCTCTTCACATAAGTTTAGCAATAGTTTTTGTTTTACATTTATTGGAAATAAACAGAAGGAGAAAATCAACAATTTTTATTTCAATATTCTTAGTAATATTATTTTCTTCTGTACTTATTTTTTTAAAGTCTAGAGCAGCACTACTTGTTTTTATCCTATTAACTTTTTATTTGTTATTTAAGTATTTAAATAATGTGAAATTTTGGATTAAGGCTTTAACTTTGGTAATAATGGTAATTGGTATTGGTTATGTGATAATGCAAAGTCGCCTAGCATCAAATATTAATTGGGTTTTTAATAAAATTGGATTGGAGGAAAAAAAGTATAATTTATATCAAAATGAAAATTTCGAAGATGGATTGAAATATTGGGATGCTTATGCCCCTGATACTATTACGTGTATCATTATAGATTCACCTTATGGTAAAGCACTCCGAATTAAAAGGGATATTGGACAAGGTTGGTGGTCACTAAGATATGTTGGTCGAAAAATCTATTATCACAAAGATTTAACTTATAATATATTCTTTAAGCTAAAAGTATTAGAGGGTGAAAAAATTCCCTATAATGTAAGATGGTGGGTCCAGCAAGGGGAATTCAAAAGCGATTTAAAATTATCAATAGATAGCTTAAATAATGGATGGCTTGATTGTAAAGCATCATATACTTTTATGAATGATTATCAAGATTTAGTCACATTTACTAATTCTGAATTAACAAATTCTTTATTTGACATTACAAATATTAGATTGACTTGTGATGATTCAACAAATAGGCCAATGTTTGTAGACCAAATTGAAGATATGCGTATAACTTTATGGAAAAATTCATTAATTGTGTGGAATGAAAAACTAATATTTGGCCATGGAATTGGAGATGCAAAATCCAGACTTATAGAGATACATAAAGATATGGTGATTACAGAAGCATATGAAAAAAAGTATAATAGCCATAACCAATTCCTAGAAACTGCAACACAAACTGGTTTTATTGGTTTAATAGTTCTCCTTTTAGTTTTTGCAATTCCTCTTTATCAATCTATAAAGAAAAAACAAGAATTATTATTCCTGTTTCTAGTGATCTGTTTTATCAATTTTATGTTTGAATCTATGCTACAGAGGTTAGCAGGTGTAGTATTCTTTGCTTTTTGGTATAGTTACTTGTGGTTTGTTTATTATAAGGATGAAAAAGTTATTCCAAATTCTTAATTTGGTTATTTAAATTCTTAATTATTAAGAAAAATAAAGCTAAAAAACCAAATATGATACCCCCTATTAATGTATATGAAATTGTTTTACTTACAGGTTTTTGATAAATGGTAAAATCCTGTATTATTCTGAAAGGTACAGCAAATTTCAAACTTTTTTCGCGATTTTGCTTTTCTTTAATTAGCTCTAATAGTTCGTTTTGAAATGATTTTTGTGAATTATAAATATTAACATCTGCATTATTTTGATTTTGAAAAATATTCATTTCTTGTAAAACTTCTATTTTCTTAATTTCTTCATCAATTTTTGAAATTAAATTTTTATTGTTTTCAATATAAATTTCAATTTCATTTTTTGCATAAGGTTCATTGTTAATATAATTTAATATTCCTTTGCTTAATTGTTCAAGTATTTGATTATTGTTTACATTCACAAATATAGTAAGATAACCAAGTTTTTTCTTTTCTTTTTCATCATAAGCACTTTCTGCTTTAATTTCTTTAATTGAAACCAATAAAGAAGAATCAATTTTCATTTTTTCACTTAAATAATTATAATTTTCATCTTTAATAATACTGTTTAAATTATTAATATATTCGATTATAAAATTTTCAGATATTGTATATGTGTTAATTACCAATGAAGATTTATAATGGTTTTGTGTAAAAAATTTTGCAGAAAAACCTAATGTTCCGCCAATAAAAACACTTAGAAATAATACCCAAAAATTTTTTTTGATAAAAAGAAATATTTTTAAAAAAAATTCCAATAAATCAATTTCATCGTTTCTTTTTTCTGATGTCATTTTTTATAAATTTAAATTACATTATTAAGTTATACAATTTATTTAGTTTAAATTTCACTTTATACTAATAAAGTCACATATTTAAAATTATATATTAATTTTTGAATTTACTTTTTTACTAATCTCTTTATTTATTAAAAACCCTAATGTTATAAAGCCAAATAAAAGAAATCCTGATAAAGTATATGTAGTTGCTCTCTTAATAGGTTTGCAAATTGAAAAATCCTGTATAATTCTAAATGGAGTCGCAAATTTTAAATGTTTTTGTAGTTCTTGTTTTTCTTTTATAAGTCCAAGAATAATATCATTAGATGATATACGTTCATTGTAAATATTTAACTCTGAAACATTTTGTGAATCAGAAATTCTTTTTTGTTTTAATTCTTCTAATTGAGTTATTTCTTTGTCAATTTTTTCAATTAACGCATTATTCTGTTCAATAAAAATTTCAATTTCATTTTTAACATAAATTTCACTTTTTAAGTATTTTTCGATACCAGCACTTAATTGATTATAAATGTCTCTATTAATTGATTTTGTAAAAACTTTTATATATTCTAAATCTTTTTTAGTCTTATCATCACTTATTTTTGTAGCTTCAATTTTGTTTAATCCTGAAAGTTTTTCTTTTTCAATTTCAAACCGGCTACTTAAATAATCATAATTTCTGTACTCTATAATATCTTGTAAACTATTAATATATTCAACTAAAATATCATTTTTAAGAGTGTATGTCTCAATTATCATTGTTGATTCATAATGCTTATTTGTGAAAAATTTAGCAGAATAACCAAGTGCTCCACCTATGATACTACTAATAAATAGTATCCAGAAGTTCTTTTTAATGAAAATATAGATCTTTAAAAATAATTCTAATAAATCAATCTCATCGTTTTTCTTTTCTATTGCCATTTATATTTTTTTTATTAAATTTCTTATTATAAACTAAATTGGAAATTAGTTTACAATATTATACAAATTTTGCATATCTTCCACTTTATTGGGGTAACCTAATTTTTCGTAAGAATAAATTAAATTGAGAATTAACTTTTTAATGATTTCAATATTTGAACAGGGTTGATAATATGATTTTTCAGGTTCTAATTTTTGCTGTTTTAAAAAGTAGTCAATTTCCCGTTTCCCAAGAACTGTTCCTTTGTTGTATGGATTAATATAAAATAGTACGTCTTTATTTTCCGATATTTCAGTATTGTATTGATCTATATAAGAAAGTATAAAGTTCTTAGGCATACTTACACCATAAATAGGTATATCGAGTGATTGTGCAATTGCAATATATATTATTCCAAGACTTACCGGATTTCCTTTTTTAGTCTCGAGTACAAGGTTTATATATGAATTTTGTGGAGCATAAAAATTTGAACTATTCCCCGAAAAGCCATACAATTCATAAAATACATGATTTAAAACCCTTGTTTTTTCTAATGCGGTTAAATTATTATTAATTTCTAACCAAATATCACGTTTAAGGTTAGCCAGTAGTTTTTCAATTTGCTCAAATTTTAAATCAGGATATTGATATTTAGTAATATAAAAAGCTCCTTCAAGTATATTTTGTGCCCCTTCATCTTTCCATTTCTTTAATTGATTTTGAATTGATGAGAATTGAATTTCCTGAATAAGATTTTCAATTCGTTCTTGAAGAATAACATTTAATGATGTTTCCCACACTTTTTCCAATTCAGGTATAATGCAAGGACCCTGATTAAGAATGTTTTTCGAAACATGCTTAAAAACCTCTTCATTGGGATCATCCAATAACTGTAATAATGCTTTTATTTTGTTGTCTATAGCCAATTTAGTCCGAATAAATAATCCTAATCTCTGGTAATTCTTTCTAAAACGATCTCAACCAATTGTTTAATAATCGGATGATAATCTTTACTAAATTCTTTTGATGATCTGTTTGCAATAATTGCACAAATAGTAATTGCATCGTGACCTAACAGTCCTGATAAACCAAAAATTGCAGAACTTTCCATTTCGTAATTGGTAATTTTCTGTCCTTTAAATTCAAATGCTTCAATTTTATCGTTTATGTTTTCATCTAGAATCTGTAATCGAAGTCTACGACCTTGAGGCCCGTAAAATCCGGGAGCAGAAATGGTAATACCTTTAATTATTTTTTTGTCTTCAAATAACTTAACAAGTTTTTCAGAAGCATTTACAACATAAGGCGATGGCAATAATTTATCCCAGTTTACATAGGTTTTGAATGCGCTTTCAAATTCTAAGTCAGAAATTGTATTTCTGTTTGCGTAAAAATTGAGCAAGCCATCGAAACCAATTGAGCGGGTACTCATTAACATCGAATCTACTGGAACATGTTTTTGTAATGAACCTGAAGTTCCAATTCGAATCAAGTTTAATGTACGATGTTCTGTTTTCTCTGTTCTTGTTTTTAAATCAATATTTGCAAGAGCATCAAGCTCATTTACAACAATATCGATATTATCGGTTCCTATTCCGGTTGAAACTACAGTAATACGTTTATTCTTATATTTTCCGGTGATAGTATAGAATTCGCGGTTTTGTTTCTTAAGTTCAATCGTATCAAAATATTCGGCGATTGTTTCAACTCTTCCAGGGTCACCAACTAATATTATATTGTCGGCAATGTCTTCTGGTAGTAAATGCAGATGAAAAATACTACCATCCTGATTAATAATTAACTCCGATGGTTTAAACTCCATGATCTTATAATTTCTTAAAAATTTATTTGATTCTTCAAAACTATTTAAAATATCTCAAATAGGCAATAAATAATAATCAACAGGGCAAGTGATGTTTTTTATTTTAGTGTTAATAACCTAATGTGAAAATTTTGAATTCGAAATTGCTAACGAATGCAGGTTAACCAATATACCCTATAACCTTATACCTTATACCTGTCTTTCGGCAAGCAAGCATTTTTTCCTATTTGATTTAAAGCTCTTTCTGAAAAACTCTATACTTTTTATAAATTTTCCCACCAACACGCTCATATTCAGCACGCATTTTTAAGTTTTGTTCCATAACAACATGACTGTCAATTATTTCAAGTTTTGCTTTGTGAGCAGATTCAAGCATTGCCGAACCCAAAAGTGTGTCGAGTCCTATGTTTTGATATTCATGTTTTATTGCACCTAAAAATAAATCCAATTGTTTTGTTTTTTTCATTGAACGAAGAATGTGAATAAAACCAAAAGGGAACAAGCGGCCATGTGATTTTTTCAACCCTTCACTTATACTTGGCATTCCTATAATATAAGCAATTACATCATTCTCATTATTTGTTATAAGTTTAATAAAACGAGGATCAAGAATTGAAAGATAGCGATTTGCAAAATCTTTCATTTCTTTTTCATCATAAGGTACATATCCATAGATTTTTACAAATGCTTCATTCGTTAAACGAAAAACTGGTATAATAAATGGTTTTACATCTTTAATGTGTGTGAATTCATGCAATCTATATCCATTTCTATTCAGTCTTTCGAGAATTCTTTTATAAAATTCGGGTAACTCTTTTGGAATAGGAATATGATATTGAACTAAATCCATAAGTTGATTGTAACCTTCCTGTGTAATGAATTCAGCCATATGAGGCAAACTACAATTGGTAACCATAACTGTTGGTTGGTCAAAGCCTTCAACTAAAAATCCTTGCGGATCTTTATCGGAAAAACCAAATGGTCCAATAAGTTTTGTAGTTCCTTTTTCTTTAGCCCATTTTTCGATAGAGTTGATTAAAGCATGAAAAACCTCTTTATCTTCCCAGCACTCCATAAAAATAAACCGAGCATTGTTCTCATTATGTATTTCGTTGTATTTTCTATTTATTATCCCCATTATGCGACCAACAGTTTTATTATCTTTTTTTGCAAGCAATAAAATGGTATCGCAATAATTAAAAGCTCTGTTTTTCTTCTTATTAAATAATGTCCAATCATCTGAAACGAGAGAGGGGATCCAGTTTTTATGATCTTTATGAATTTTTTCAGGTAAGTATATAAATTCCTTTAAATCCGATTTATTTTTAACTTCAATTATTTCTATTGACATCGATATCAATTTTATAAAATTAGGAAGGAAAGATAACTAATAAAATATCGAGTATCAAAAAAAAACTGTCTAGGGCTTAGACAGTTTTTTAAATTTATTAACAAATTGTTTATCTGTTTTTTTCTGTATAGTCTCTACCTGCGCGTAACGCTTTGAGATTTGTTTCTATTACATCGTCTCCTTTGCGGGCAAATATTTTACGAATTCCTTCTTCAAAACTTTCAAAAGGAATATTAAAGAATGGTGATGCAGCTCCCAACATTACAATATTTGACGATCGTTTTGAGCCAAATTCCTCTGCAATCTTATCTGCGTCAATAATAATATGATTTTTTATTTTTTTAATCTCAGTTAAAACATCTTCAATATTTGGATAATTGGTTATATTGATAAATGGTGTTGAATTGGTTACCAGCCATCCATCTTTTGATAAAAATGGTAAATATCTGAGCGATTCCATTGGTTCTACAGAAAGAATAATATCTGCAGATCCCATAGGGATTAAGTCTGATGCAATTTCTTTTTCGGAAACGCGCATGTGTGATTGAACATCACCACCACGCTGACTCATTCCATGAACTTCTGATTGTTTTAACTGAAGATTACTATGTAAAGCAGCCATTCCAATGGTAGCAGCAATCGATAAAATACCCTGACCACCAACTCCGGCTAATACGATATCTGTTTTCATCTTATAATTTTTTTATATTGATTTAAACTGAATTATATAATTTTTATACTAATAGCTAGTAGCTAACAGCTAACAGCTTTTTTACAAACCCAACTCTTTAATTTTATCTCCCAGTGTTTTATTTTTCATTGTTTGAATACACTGACGACGTGGAATAATTACAGAAACACCTTTATAAGCTAACTCTTCTTTTAAAACCTGAACCATTTCGTCCATGTTTTTCTTCGTTGGTTTAAAAACCTTGATATGATCAGGATGAACACCAACACCGATACAAATATCTTCTATTCTTCCTAATGCTTTTGAATCCTGCCCGCCAGTCATCCCTGTTGTAAAATTATCAGAAATAATTATGGTTACAGGGCTATTTTCAGATACACAATCAATTAAGCCTGTAATTCCTGAATGGGTAAATGTAGAATCTCCAATTACAGCAACTGCAGGTATTAACCCAGCATCAGCTGCTCCTTTAGCCATAGTTATTGATGCACCCATGTCAACACATGAATTTACAGCATTATAAGGAGGTAAAGCTCCTAAAGTATAACATCCTATATCGGAGAATACTCGTCCTTCGCTATATTCTGAAAGGGCTTGTGCTAAAGCTGAGTATGCATCAATATGTCCGCAACCGGTACACATCGATGGTGGTCTATTTTTTACAATTTCAGGTATCTTAGTGTCTGTTTTTGTTTCAAATCCTAATGCTTTTGCTACAATATTGGGATTTAATTCACCATCGCGTGGTAAAGTTCCATCTAAACGTCCACTTACAGGTGTTCCTGATTCCTGGTAACCTTTAATCATTTCTTCAACAATAGGGTAACCTTCTTCGAAAATCATGATTTTTTTACATTCACCAACCATTTTCATCACGTCTTTTCGTGGAATTGGATATTGGCAAATTTTAAGTACTGGAAAATTCAGTTTTTTATCCTGGAAATTTTCCATCAGGTAATTGTAAGCAATACCGGTAGTAATAATTCCAATAGATTTATCGGAACCATCAATATAGGAATTAAACTTTGAGTTTTCTGATTCAGCTACTTGTCCAGATTGTGAATTTAAAAGCCCTTTATAATTTCTTCTGGCAATAGCTGGTAATAATACAAACTGTCTTAGATCAGTAGGTAAAGAGTTTTCATTCTGCTTTTTTAATGAAAATGGCTGAACACCGGCTCTTGAATGTGCTAATCGGGTTGTTATACGAAGCATTACAGGCAATTTGAATTTCTCAGAAAGCTCAAAGCCATAATAAGCCATTTCATATGCTTCTTGTTGATTCGCAGGTTCCAGAATAGGGATCATAGCAAATTTGGCATAAAACCTTGAGTCCTGTTCGTTTTGTGATGAGTGCATCGAAGGATCATCAGCAACAACAACTATTAATCCTCCATTTACACCTGTTATTGATGAATTCATAAAGGCATCGGCTGCAACATTTAAACCTACATGTTTCATACAAACCATTGCTCTTTTTCCAGCATACGACATACCAAGTGCAGATTCCATAGCTGTTTTTTCGTTTACCGACCACATACTATGAATTGAATTTTCTTTAGCAAATTTCGATGCCTGCACATATTCTGTTATTTCTGTTGATGGAGTTCCAGGATACGCGTAAATACCCGACATACCTGCATCTAATGCTCCCTGAGCAATAGCTTCATCACCTAATAAAAGTAATTTTTGCATATGTATTAATTTTATATATTTATTTTGATTTTTTTCTTGCGATAAGGTATAAACTTTCAAATACTTATGAAAATTTAATTTAGTGAAAAAGAAGGTAGAATTTTATAGGCCACCAAAACGCTTGAGGTAACCAACCTGAATTGCAATTACATAGTAAAATACTACTTTTGATAGATCCACAATAATTTGGGTTTAATTGCAAAAATTTACTTTAGCAAAAGTAAGATAATTTTAGTTATACACCAATTTTGGTTTATTTCCTAAAACATGTTTTTAGTTTTAAGTGAGATAAAATGACTAAAATGCCTAAATTGAACTAAATTGAACTAAATTGAACTAAATTGAACTAAATTGAACTAAAGTGAGCTAAAATACCTAAAATACTTAAAATGAATAAAACTGCCTACTGCCAACTGTAAACTACAAAAAGCAAACACACTATTTTAAAATAAACTTTTAATATCTAAGCAGAAAGCATTAGTTTTAGACTTTCTTTTTTTCAAAGAAAATAAAATGCATATTTAATAGTTAGTGCATTAGTAAAGGTATTAATCATATTTAGGATAATGAAATTTCTGTATCGATTTTGGTTTTTATTATTAATTAATCTTGTTGTATTAACTATTAATGCACAGAACTTTATACCCTTAAAAGGCAGAATTACCGATTCATTAGATCGTGCAGTTGCATTTGCTCATATAAAAGATATCAATTTAGAAACAGGTGTTATATCCGATAAAAATGGAAATTATTCCATTTCGATTTCTAAAGAAAAAGAAACTACAATAATGGTTTCATGTGTAGGTTATAAAACAAAAGAATTTAACATACATCCCGATAAAATAAATACGAATAACTTTAATATTATTTTAGATGTATTTATAACTGATATTGATGAAGTTTCAGTTGTAGGAGAGATTTCTACTGAAAGTAATCTTACAAAAATTGAATCAAAAAATGTTGGTCTTTTACCTGATTTGTCGGGAGGTATTGAATCCGTAATAAAAACAATGCCCGGCGTATCTTCAAATTCAGAATTGTCGTCGCAATATAATGTTAGAGGAGGAAATTTCGACGAAAACCTTGTATATGTTAACGATATTGAAATATACAGGCCAGTACTGGTTCGGTCGGGGCAACAGGAAGGAATGAGTTTTCTTAATTCCGATATGGTTTCTTCAATTCAGTTTTCTGCCGGTGGATTTGAGTCGCGTTATGGTGATAAAATGTCGTCGGTTCTCGATATCCGATACAATAAACCCGTTCAGTTTTCTGGTAATCTGGCATTTAGTCTTTTAGGTGCAAATATTCATATTGAAGATGTTTCCAAAAATGGTAAATTCACTTACAACACAGGATTTCGATATAAAACCTCTCAGTATATTTTAAATACATTGGAAACTAAAGGCGATTATAATCCAAAGTTTTACGATTTTCAAACCTATTTCACCTATAAAGTAAGCAATACATTTGATATTGATTTTTTAGGGAATTATGCATTAAACAGTTATCAGTTTACTCCTGAAAATCGAGAAACGCAATTTGGAACAGTTAGTAATACGCTGAGCTTAAAAATATATTACGATGGGAATGAAATCGATAAGTTTGAAACTTACTTAGGAGCATTTACAGCGAATTATCACCCCGACAAACACTTTTCGTTAAAATTTATTTTATCAGCATTTAATACAAACGAGCAAGAAACATACGATATACAAGGGCAATACTATTTAAATGAATTAGATAAAACAGTTGGTTCTGAAACCTATGGCGATAGTATTATGAATATTGGTATAGGAACATTTTTAAATCATGCTCGAAACTACATTAATGCAAGTGTTTATTCGGCATCTATTGCCGGAGGCTACTATTTTTCAAATAATAAAATTCGTTGGGGAGCAAAGTACAATATTGAAACCATAACCGATAAGGTGAATCAGTGGAAAATGCTCGATTCGGCAGGTTATTCATTGCCTTATAATGGTTCGTCTGTTGAATTATATGAAACTGCAAGAGCCGAGAATATTTTAAATACTCAACGAGCTACTGCTTATATTCAAAATACATACAGTAAACTGTTGTCAAATAATGCCGATTTAATAATAAATTATGGATTGAGGGCTCATTATTGGGATTTTACAAATGAATTTTTTATTACACCCCGTTTGCTATTATCTTATAAACCTGCGTGGAAGAAAAATATGTTATTCAGGTTTTCATCCGGTTTATATTATCAACCTGCATTTATTAAAGAAATCAAGTACATTGATGGAACTATAAATAATGATATCAATTCACAAAAATCTATTCATTTTGTTTTAGGAAATGATTTTATATTTAAAGCCTGGAACCGGCCATTTAAACTTACAACAGAAATTTATTATAAATACCTGAGCGATATTATTCCATATAAAGTAGATAATGTTCAGGTATCGTATGCAGCAGAAAATATGGCGAATGGATATGCTTGTGGTATTGATTTGAAAATTAATGGTGAGTTTGTAGAAGGAATTGAATCATGGGCTAGTTTATCGGTAATGCAAACTAAAGAAGATATTGAGAATGATTCGTATGTGAACTCCGAAGGTGAAACTGTTTATCCGGGTTATTATTCCAGGCCAACCGACCAATTGGTTAATTTTAGTTTATATTTTCAGGATTATTTACCTATGAATCCTTCTTATAGTGTTATACTCAGTTTGCATTATGGAACCGGCCTGCCATTTTCATCACCCGATATTGAAAGATACGACCAGATTTTTAGAATGAAGCCTTATCGAAGAGTTGATATTGGATTTTCAAAAGTAATAATTCGTGAAGATCGTGAATTTAAAAATGCAAAACTGTTGAATAAACTAAATGGTGTATGGTTAAGTTTTGAAGTTTTTAATTTATTAGATATTGATAATACCATTTCGTACATGTGGGTTAAAACATCCGAAAATCAGTCTGGATTGGCCGCTCAATATGCTGTTCCCAATTATTTAACTTCCAGAAGATTTAACCTTAAATTAGCAGTAAAATTCTAAAATCTGCCCTGTTAATTTCTTATTTTTTTGTATCTTACACTTTTAAATATCTTATTTAAAAAGATTTTTATATTGAGAATCCTAAATAAATAATTATGCAGCTCAATCATAATGATATTCTACAACTTAAATCCAAAGGATTATTGGTTAAAGATTTGGAAGACCAAATTGGAAATTTTATTAACGGATTCCCATATCTTCAAATTTTTAAACCAGCAAAAGTTGGTGATGGAATTTTAAAACTTACAGAAAAAGAAATTCAACTGTATCAGAAAATATATGAAAAAACTAAAGTAGATGTTATAAAATTTGTTCCTGCATCTGGTGCTGCTACACGTATGTTTAGTTTTTTATTTGAGTTTTTTGAAAAAGCTGAAACGAAATACAATTCAATTAATGAGATTTATGATATAGATGTAATTAAGTTTTTTAAACATATTGATAAATTCGCTTTCTATAATGAACTTAAATCAAAACTCGAATCTAAAAATTTAAATATCAACGATTTATTAAAAGAAGGTCATTATAAAGCAATACTCAATATCTTATTGTTTAAAACCGGATTAAACTATAATGAGCTACCTAAAGGAGTATTAAAGTTTCATGTTGAAAATAATCAAGTTAAAAGTGCCATTGAAGAACATCTTATTGAAGGAGCTTTATATGCAATATCAAAGAATAAAAAAATAAAAATTCATTTTACAATTTCTCCCGAGCATGTGTCTCTATTTCAGAATCTTATAAATGAAGTTAAGCCAAGCTATGAGAAAAAGTTTCAAGTAAAATACGAAATTACCTTTTCGCAACAGAAATCGTCAACAGATATAGTTGCTGTTGATTTGAATAATGAATTATTCAGAAATAGCGATGGTAGTTTGTTTTTTAGACCAGGTGGTCATGGTGCACTTATTGAGAATTTAAATGATTTAGATTCGGATTATATTTTTATTAAAAATATCGACAATGTTGTTCCTGACAGACTTAAGGATGAGGCAGTTATCTATAAAAAAGCTCTTGCAGGTATTTTAATTTCATATAAGGAAAAAATTAATAAATACATTGAAATTCTTACTGAATCTGAATTTTACATTTCTGATTTAAAGGATGTTGGACAATTTATTAAAGATGAATTGTGTTTTATTCCGGGTGATGAAATTGATGAGTTAAGCAATGAGTTTCTCGCACTTTATTATTTAAAAATTCTTAATCGGCCAATTCGTGTTTGTGGAATGGTTAAAAACGAAGGTGAACCCGGTGGAGGTCCATTTTGGGTTAAGCATTCTGACGGTTCTCTCGATTTACAAATTGTAGAAACTTCACAAATAGATCAAACAAACGCAGATCAATTAAAGATTTTAAAAAAATCAACCCATTTTAATCCTGTTGATATAGTTATTTATATAAAAAATTATAAAAACCAAAAATTTGATTTGCTTCAATATCGTGACCCTGAAACTGGTTTCATCTCAATTAAAACAAAAGATGGTCGTAAATTAAAAGCTCAGGAGTTACCCGGACTTTGGAATGGCGCTATGGCAAACTGGAACACCATTTTTGTAGAAGTGCCAATTAGTACATTTAATCCTGTAAAAACAGTAAACGACTTACTACGACCAGAACATCAATAGATAATTTTCTTTTATTCTTTTCTAATCTTAAAATCGAAAAAGTTAACATAACGTTAACATAAAGTTCAATCTTGAATAATACTGAGGTAACATTTGAGGAATACATTTGTGATATAACTAATCGCAAATAATTAAATTCTAAATAAAATGAAAAAATTAACAACCTTAGTATTCAGTTTGTTCTTTGTTCTTGCAACTTTTGCAACAGAAACTGAAAACAAAAAAAATAGTTCTGAGAATGTAGCAATTGAAACCAAGTTATCAGGACAAGTAATTGACAATTTAACCGGAGAAGCATTAGCTGGTGTTAAAATTTCCTTAATTGATTCTGAAAAAAGTGTTTATACTGATTTTGATGGAAAATTTGTACTTACAAATGTAAAGCCTGGCAAAATTGAAATCATAGCTTCGTATATATCTTATAAAGAAAAAGTGGAAGCATTAAATATTGATTTAAATACCAATAATACTGTAGAAGTTAAAATCGAGAACATTTCAGAGTAAAATTTGAAGTTTTTGATTTGATTCCGACCGGGCTTAAGCCCGGTTTTTTGCAATTGAATAGTTTTTAAAACCACTGCCTTTTTCTAAAAATTAGTACACTAAAAATTGATAACAATACAGAAATAACAATAATTAATGGCATTGCCCATTTTGAGTTTTCCATAGAATTAGGCACATTCATTCCAAACATACTTGCAATTAATGTAGGAATCATAAGTAAGATTGATATTAAAGTCAATTGCTTCATTACAACGTTCAAATTATTTGATATTACTGATGCAAAAGCATCCATCATTCCACTTTGAATATTGGAATATATTTGAGCCATTTCTAATGCCTGCTTATTTTCAATTATAGCATCTTCAAGTAAATCTTCATTAATTTCGGTTACAATTTTCTTTGAATTGCGGAGTTTAGCTAAAACAATTTCGTTTGCTTTAATTGAGGTGATAAAATAAACAAGGCATTTTTCCATTTTTAACAGTTTATTTAATTCTCTGTTTTTAATCGATTTCTCAAGGTCTTGTTCAATAATTGATGTTTGTTGATTTATTTCTTTTAAATATCGCAGATAAGTATTCCCCGAACGAAGGAATAATCGAAGTATAAAATTAATAACATCAGAAATCTGACGATATTGATCTCGGTATAATGAAGGTTGCTCAATTGGTAAAATTTCATTGTTTTGCAAACACAAAGTCATAGTAAAATTTTCAGCCATAAAAATGCCTAAAGGAACTGTATGAAATGGAATACCATTGTTTGTGCTTTTTATTGGAATACGAATAATAACTAACGACCAGGTATCATCAATTTCTAAACGGGGTCTTTCGTCAGCATCTAAAATATCCTGAATAATGTCTGCAGGTAAATGAAATTCGCAAATTATTTTTTGAATTTCTTCAGTGGTAGGTTGAGTTACATTAATCCAACATCCATTTTCAACTTGGGGTATTTCAATATATCCTCCAAATGTTTTGAATATTTTAATCATTCTTGATCTCCTTACAATAATCCTGTAAGGAGTCATTTACGTTCGCCCTACAGGTAAGTTAGTACTTAATTCTACTATAATACGGGCCTTCGTCCATCAGTTGTATTTTTATAATTTTCACAAAAGTAATCCTTTTTTTTTACTTATTTCTTTTTGTGTACTCTTTTTCATTAATCAATTCACCTGATTCGTTGTACATTTTCCATATTCCTATTTTGGCTCCGTCTTCGTACTCCATTTCATATCGTAAAGTCCCTTTTTCGTCCCAAATGTACCATTTGCCATTTTTTTGTCCCTTATTGTAATTTGCTTCGGCAAGTTTTACTTCCATCTCGTTCCATGTTATCCATGTACCATTCATTAAGCCATCGCTGTATGAACGTTGTTCGTTTTTAATTCCATTTACGAAATAGATATTTGTGTATCCATCCTGAATACCGCTTTTTAAATTCATTTCAATCCTGATATTCCCATTTTCATAATATTCATTATAAACCCCGGTAAATGGATTGTTGTTTTCATCAAGATAAATGCCTTCTGAACTTTGTTTAATTTGGGCAATTGAACCTAAGGCTAATGCAATTATAAATGCAGTTGTTATTGCGATTTTTTTCATCTGTTTATTTTTAAAATCATTAAATCAAATTAATAAGAATATAATTTAATAAGAATTTATATTCTAAATATAAAATTTATTATAAATATCACCAATTTAAAATTTATAACTAAAACTAAAGATATAAGATGTACCTTTCTCTAGTCGTGTAAAATATTGATCTGTTGCTTTGTATGATTTGAAAATTGATTCTTCTTTACTGTTTAAAATATTTTGTATTTTAAATCCTATATTCATATTTCTATTTTTTCCAAACGATTTTGATGAGTTAAAGTTAAGGCTATGAAAAGGTAAAGTATAAATATCAGGACGGTCGGCAATTCCAACATACTGTAAGGTTGTTCCCTGAACATTATAATAAAGCCCTGTTTCAAAACCATTCCAAAATCCTTTTTCACCACCATCGTATGTTAATCCACCATTAATAATATAAGGCGACTGACCTGCCATATCTCTGTATTTTTCAATTTTCTGACCTGTTCTTGCATTTGCAACTCTTGATTCATATTCCGATTTACTTAATTCAATGCTTGATTCAATATATGATATATTTGAATTAATGTTTATGTTCCCTAAAAAACTACTAATAAAACCAAGGTTTTTTCTAAACTCAAATTCAATACCAAAAACTTGACCATCGCCAACATTCCGAGGTTGGAATGCACCTTCTTGCTTAACATACTGAACCATCTCTATTGGCCTGATGAAATGTTTATAAAATCCGCTTACAGAAACAGTTTGTGCTTTTTCCATAAATAATTCCCATCTTAAATCTATGTTTTGTATATCGGTACTTGTAAGATTTCCATCCCAATATTCAATACCTGAGTAATCATCTGTATCTGGAAATAAACCACCAATAAATGTTCTTCCACTTACCGGATCGAAAATCTCTGCATACGAAAGTTCCTTAAACGATGGACGTGCAATGGTTTTCGAATATGAAAACCGTAAATTTTGTTTTGCATTTAAATTGTAAATCAGGTTTATAGTTGGAAAAAACTGTAAATCATTTAAAACTTCGTCATTATTTAATACAATTGTTCTTTGCTGATTTGCTCCTGTATATTTTTGAATATAGTTTTCAGCCCGAACACCAACAATAGCTTTGAAATTTTCAGAAAATGAAATTCCTCCGGAAACATAAGCTGCTGCATACTGAATGTTTGAATTAAACTGGTTTGCATTATTAGGGAAAAATGCTGCTTCATAAGTAGTTCCTTCGCCTGCATTACCATTATATGGCCATAAATTTTCTGGTGCAAATATTTCATTAGGATTGCCTGTTAATGGAACATCTCCTCTTATGTTTATTGCATATTTCAGAATTTCAAAATCTCGTTCTTTGTAAGTGTATGCTCCACCAAATTTTAGCTCCGATTTATTGTTAAGCAGTTTGAATTCTTTAGTAAAATGAAGAACTCCTGCAAGGTTAAATTCGTCTAAATATCGCCAAATTCTTTCAGGAAACCCTGATTCGGTATTAATTACATACCCACCTTCGTCTGTTACATATCGTGTAAAACGAATATCAGGATCTTCAATTTTTGATAGGGTAGGAGAAAGTTTCCATTCTATAGTCCATTTTGAATCTATAGATTTATGTTTACCATCAATCAATACATTCGTAAGCG
>Ga0154355_1113_pt6 | contig 21849 bp, 15 predicted proteins | sample RifGroA2_FD_115883 | JGI IMG/M metagenome (GOLD analysis project Ga0154355, IMG submission 115883) | Bacteroidetes bacterium GWA2_31_9b
GCAAGTTGAAAAATCACTTATAAGTTTGACATCAAAATGGCAAGCTAAAGAAGTAACTTTCCCAGAATATCAGTTACCTGCAAAACCAGAAAAATCTGAAATATATTTTGTTGATGTACCAGGTGCAAAACAATCTGTAATTAATATTGGTGCTCCTGCATTATCTCGTCAGGATGCAGATTATTTTCCTGCATTTGTAATGAATTACCAACTTGGTGGATCATTTAATGGTAAGGTAAATATTGTGCTACGAGAAGAAAAAGGATTTACTTATGGAGCCAGAACAGGATTTACTGCTTATAAAATTCCCGGTTACTTCTCAGCTTCATCTAGTGTTCGTTCTACTGCAACGTTAGAATCTGTAAATATCTTTAAATCACTTATGGAAGGTTACAGAGAAGGAATTGCTCCTGAAGATTTAGATTTTACCAAAAACGCTTTAATTAAATCGTATTTACGACAATTTGAAACCTTAGGTGCTTTAATTAATATGTTACAGGATATCAATGTGTACGGATTACCTGTTGATTATGTAAAAAACGAAGAAAACATAATTAAAAACATGACACTTGATTCTCACAAAGAGATGGCTCAAAAATACATTACTCCTGATAAAATGTTTTATGTAATTGCAGGAGATGCAGCAACTCAAGCTAAAGAACTTAAAAAAGTTGGTTTTGGGGAACCAATTATTTTAAAATATTAAACTATATAAAATAGAATGAATTGAAAAGCCGATAATCTGATTATCGGCTTTTTCTTTAATACTAAAATTCGAATAACTATTTTATTTAACCCTAGAATTTATAACCAACTGATATTCCAAATAATTTATTTCTTATATCATTTTCTACAGTATTTACTCTTGATAAACCCATTGTATACCTGAAATCAATAAATAACTCCGATTCTGTTTTAAAATTATAAGCTAATTCTAATCCGAAAATTGCTCCTAAATCACTATTTTTACTTTCGTTGTAAAAATCGTTCATCGTATTGTCTTGTTCATATTCAATTTGAGCAGATTTCAAATAACTATAGTAAGCTCCTGAATATAGTGATAATGCCAAACTATTTTTCTGTAGTGCTTCATCATTTAAAGCAAATTTCAAAATTGCAGGAATATTGTAATAGTTATATTCAGCAATAATTGATTTTGATTCACTAGTACCATTTAATTTATAAATACCGCCGTTTTCCTGATAATTAAATTCTGTTTGAACAAAAAAGTAATTATTCAATCTATATTCAGCCAAAATACCTAAAGTATGACCTAACTTGATTTCATCTGCTCTCCACAATAGCCCAAGTTCCGATTGTGTTCCAAAATTTAATCCTTCTTTTAATCCAAATTTGATTTGTGCATTAGATGTTGTTGTAATGCTTGTTAAAATCAAAATCCCCATCAATAATTTAATACTTCTTTTCATTTTTTTTAAATGTATTTTAAATTTATAATATAGAATATAAGACCTAAAAAGTAAAAAGGTCGAAAAAAACAACTAATAAAAGCCGAAACAAAATTCGACTATTAGAATAAAACGTTCCAAAAATAAATAACTTATTTCGAATAAATATCAAAAAAAATATAAATATTTTTGATAAAAAAAGTTCTGAAAAAGTCAAGTATATAAATGCATTGAATATAAATAAACACAGTAAATAATTAGAGTTAAAAAAAGATTTGGGTCGAAAAATTATTCATTTGATTATTATACTAATTTTGGCAAAAAAATAATTCATGAGAGTTTCTCAAACATCCTATACTTTTACTCAACGAATAGTAAATAGCATTAAAGAAGCATTGCCAAAAGGGTTAAAAACAGCATATTGGTTGCTGAAAATTACTATTCCTGTTTCATTTGCAGTAGTTATGCTTGATTATTTTGGAGGAATTGATTTTATAGCTGGATATACAACACCAATTTTTAAATCAATTGGTTTACCAGGTGTAGCTGCAGTAGTAATAATTACAAGTGTTTTTACAAATATTTACTCAGTTATTGCAGTTTTAACTACATTAGCATTGCCTGTTCGTGATGGTACAATAATAGCTGTTATGTGCCTTATATCGCATGGTTTTATAATTGAAACAGCTGTACTACGAAAAACTGGATCATCGCCAATACGAATGATTATTCTACGATTAACAGCAACTTTTATTACCGGCTGGTTATTAAATTTGGTAATGCCCGGTAATTCTTCGATTATTGATGAAACTATTGTAAGAGAACAATTAGTTTTTTCTGATGTAATAGTAAATTGGCTTATTGTTATTTCTAAAACTATTGTAAAGATTCTGATTTTGGTAAATTTATTACTCATATTTCAACGAATACTTGAAGAGTTTGGGTTAATAGATTTATTGATTAAACCTTTAAAACCACTAATAAAACTATTTGGATTACCTGTTAATACTTCATTTTCGTGGATTGTTGCTAATTTTCTTGGATTAGCATATGGTTCTGCTGTAATATTGGATCAATTAGATTCAGGAAAAATTACAAAATCAGATGCAGATATTCTAAATCATCATATTGCCTTATCACATTCACAACTTGAAGATCCACTTTTATTTTTAACACTTGGATTTGGAATGGGTTGGTTGATTTTTCCTAGAATGATTATTGCAATTATTGCTGTTTGGTTGCGTAAATCTGAATTGTGGTCCAGAAATAAGAATTCTTTATCAAATAGCTTCATTTTACGTAAGATTTAATTTTTATTGTACTGTATTTTAATGTATAAGCTCAAGTGAATCGAAAATGTATTTTTAAAATCAATTTTTAGCGTATTTTTGCAGATCAAATTATATTAAAACGTATGCATTTAATTTCATCGAAAGATTTATCGAAAGCAATTAAACTTGACAAGTTTGGCGGAGAAATAATAGCTAAATTTCTGATGCAGTTGTTAAAATTGAATAAACTCAATAATCTATATTCTCAAAACAAAGAAAAAAATGGGATTGATTTTATTAATTCGGTAATCGAAAATCTTGAATTTAACTATGAATTAAGGGATGATGATTTAAAACGAATACCTGAAAAAGGGCCATTTATTGTTGTATCTAACCATCCATTTGGAGGAATAGACGCCCTTGTTTTAATGAAAATTGTGTATGAAAAGAGAACCGACTTTAAAGCAATGGGTAATTTTTTATTGCAAAAGTTAGATCCAATAAAAGACTTTGTATTTCCTGTAAATCCGTTTGAAACAAACAAAGGAGCCAGTTCAAGTTTTGCAGGAATAAAAAATGCACTTTCGCATCTTAGCGAAGGTAAAGCATTATGTATTTTCCCTGCTGGTGAAGTATCTTCATATCAGCCTGAATCAGGCATTATTCAAGATCGTGAATGGCAAAATTCAATTCTTAAATTTATTAAAAAAGCCGAAGTTCCAGTTATTCCTGTTTATTTTCAGGGTACAAATAGCAGGCTTTTTCATATACTCGGACAAATTCATCCTCTTTTGAGAACAGCAAAATTACCATCTGAGTTATTTAATAAAAAGAATAAAACCATTAAAGTTCGAATTGGAAACCCTATTCCGGTTAAGGAGCAAAAAGAATTTACTGATATTGCTCACTATGGAAGATATTTGCGTGCAAGAACCTATGCTTTAGGAACATCAATAGAAGTAAAAAAATTCTATAATCCATTTTTTAATAAGAAAATTAAAAAAGCTGAACAAATAATTGATCCTGTTGAGCCACAACTACTAATTGAAGAAGTAGATCATCTAAAAAAAAATTACCTACTGTTTGTAAACCAAAATTATTCTGTTTTCTGTGCGCCATCTATCGAAATGCCTAACCTTGTTCATGAAATTGGCCGACTACGCGAAATTACTTTCCGCGAAGTAGGGGAAGGAACAAACCGAAGCATTGATGTTGATGAATACGACTTTTATTACAATCAGCTTGTAGTTTGGGACGATGAAGAAAAAAGAATTGTTGGTGCTTACCGTTTAGGTAAAGGTAAAGATATTCTTGCTCAATATGGAATTAGTGGATTTTATATAAATTCATTGTTTAAAATCAAGAAAGATTTTGCTCCTTATTTAAGTGAATCTATTGAGTTAGGCCGATCTTTTATTATTAAAGAATATCAACGTAAACCTTTGCCTTTATTTTTATTATGGAAAGGTTTGTTGTTTTTTCTTTTAAAAAATACAGATTACAGATATTTAATCGGACCAGTTAGCATTAGTAACGATTTCTCTAAATTTTCAAAATCACTAATTGTTGAGTTTATTCTAAAACATTTTTACGATTACAACTTAGCTGAATATATTAAACCTCGTAAAAATTTTATTGCAACACTTGACAAAATGGTTGATCGCGATTTACTTGTTAGCGATATTGATAACGATGTTTCAAGAATTGATAAGGTTATTCAGGATATTGAAAATAACTATAGAGTTCCAATCTTGTTGAAAAAGTACTTACAATTAAATGCCAAGATTATTGGATTTAATATTGATCCAAAATTCAATGATGCTCTCGATGGACTTTTAATCCTAGATATTTTTGATGTACCACAAACTTTTATTAAAGCATTATCGAAAGAATTAAATGATGAATCGATATTAGAACGATTTAATTTTAGTTCAAATACAATTATTAACGATAAGGAATAAAATGGTATATATTTTATTTAATAAATCCTCTGTTTTTACAGGGGATTTTTATTTTGTATTTACTAATTCGTCTGTTGTTAATATTGTTGCATAATTATTATTTAATGCGCTTAGAGTTGAATAATGAACATCTTCGGCTTTTACAATTTTATCTTTAAATTTTAAATCCCTTGTTGCGCAAGCATTTTCAATAACTGTGCATTTAAAACCCAGATCATATGCAGCACGTGTTGCAGCTTCAACACACATATGAGTTTGCATTCCAACAATAATAAGTTCAGTTATACTATTCATTTTTAGATATTCCAATAAATCTGTACCATTAAACGCATTGGCTTCGTTTTTTGTAAATACTTTTTCATTATTTAAAGGTTTAACTAATGGATGTATATCAAAACCAGATTTTGAATTGTGTTGAATGTGAATAACCAGAATATTATTTTTACGCGAAAAATCTAATATTCTTGAGGCATTTTGAGCTGCATTTTCTGCCCCGAATAATGGGACAGAACCACCCGGGAAATAAAACATCTGGATATCAATAATTAGTAAAGCTTTTGTTTTCATATTTAATTCAGATTCTTGTGAATATAAATTCATTTTAAAGAAAAACACAAAAACAAATAAAGTTAAATGTAAAAAGAGTTGTTTCATATTTTTTTTTTTTTGTTATTTAGATTAACAATTTAAATGATTTTTGGTTTATTGTATATAACTTATTTAAGTTTTATGAATAAAAATTATAATCCGCTTGAGCAACAAAGTAATGATGAAATATTAAAAACACGATTAAAAATTCAAAATACAGATTATATTCGGGATATAATTAATGGTTTACCCTATATTACAGCTATACTAAATTCTTATAGGCAGGTAATATTTTCTAATGAAACTCTACTCCAACAATTAAATATTTCATCAATTGATGAAGTAATTGGATTACGCCCGGGAGAGGTAATTCATTGTGTAAATTCAAATAAAGAAGAAGGTGGGTGTGGTGCTTCAGAAAATTGTAAGGTTTGCGGAGTTTTTTTATCCATATTACAAGCACAGAAAACAAAAGGGAAATCGCAGTATGAATGTAGAATTAAAGCTATGCATGATGGAATGGAAATAGCATTCGACTATTTAGCAACATCAAATCCAATAATTTGGGAAAATGAAGAATTCATAATTTTTTCGTTAACCGATATAAGTTCAGAAAAGAGACGCAAAGCTTTAGAAAAAACTTTTTTTCATGATATTATAAATAAAGCTGGATCATTACAGGGATTTATTCAATTAATACAGTCTGTTTCCGATATTGAAACAATTCAAAAATATACTCACTTAGCATCTGATATAAGTCAAGAACTAATTAGCGAAATTTTATCGCAACGACAACTAATAGCAGCTGAAAATAATGAGTTGGCAATATCAATAGAACGTGTAGAATCCATTTCAATAATGAGTTCGTTGATACGTGAAATCTCAAATCAAAAAATTTCACAAAATATTCAAGTGATAATGGATGAGAAATCAACATCAGAGTATATTCATACTGATATTAATTTATTACGAAGAGTATTACTGAATATGCTAAAAAATGCTGTTGAAGCATCTGAAAAGGGTGATTTTGTTATTATTTCGGGCGAATTATCTAATTCAAGGTATGTTTTTAAGGTACATAACTCAAAATTCATATCAAAAGATATACAATTACAAATATTTCAGCGTTCATTCTCAACTAAAGGTATGAATAGAGGTTTGGGAACATATAGTATGAAATTATTTGTTGAAAATTATCTGAACGGAAAAGTCCATTTTGAATCGAATGAACTAAATGGTACAACTTTTTATGTTGAATTACCTTATTTTGAAACAGTTTGATTTGAATTTACAAAGCGAATTATTTCAACAGCAACCTGGCTCGACTTTTCATCATCTTTTAAAACCATTCTATGGTCTGCTCCATCAATTTGAACAAATTTCTTATTTATCGACGGACTTGAATCATAAAGTTTTTTGCCCATTGTTGGAGGTATAAAATTATCGCTTCCACCATGAATTACTAATAATGGTTTTTCGAGGTTTTTAATTTCTTCTAAGTTTGTTAAACCATAAACCTTTTCTTCAATAGTAATTTTTAAAAATGGCCGTATAATAAAAGGTAATGATTCCTTTTTTAGAAATACTTCAAGTTCTTTAAGTGAACTAAATGTTGACATCAGAATAACTTTATCAATTGTAGGATTATTGCTTAATTTTAATGCAACATACCCGCCCAATGAATACCCAAGAAGAATTGTAGGTAACGAATTGTTTTTTATTAAATTAAAGTGTTGCAAAGCTATATTTGCATCATTCACTATGCCATTTATTGTTGGATTTCCGGTACTTAACCCAAAACCACTATAGTTAAATGAAAAAATATTCAGATTGGTTTGAGTCCCTAAAGCATTAAAAAAAGGAATTGCAGATCGAATATTGCTTCCATTTCCCGATAAATAAATTAAATTAAACTGTGCATTTGGTTCAGTAATATACCATGTTTCTAAATATGTACTATCGTTTGTTGGTATTAAGTTTCGGTTAAAAGAAAAACCAGTATTAAGTTCAAATTCTTTTATTGGATTAAAAACATCAACCTCGTTTACTTTTTTGCTTATACAACTCTGAAATATAATAATTATGATAATTGGAGCCAGTAATTTTTTCATTTTCTTGTTTAAATATTAATAATAAATTATAAACAACAAGTGAAGATGTTATGTTCAAAAATGAATGAATTATGTATTATTTATTTATGATAATAGTTTTGTAAAACTAATTTCATAAGTTTGAAGATAATTAAAAAAATAGAATGAAAGAGCTATTAACACCACTGAAGATAATGGAGAATATGGTTGATAAATTACAACAATCATATCCGAAACATGAAAAGAAAGCAGAAGGAATTATTCAGTTTCATTTAAAACACAATAATGAAAATATTGATTGTTATATTCAGTCAGATTTCGAAAGACTCACATTCAGAAAAGGAATAGCAAATAACCCAACTGTAACAGTAAAATCGACATTTTATAATTGGTTAAACCTGGCAGGAGGCAGACTAAATCCTGTTGTTGGAGTAATGTTAAGAAAGCTCAGATTTAATGGCAAAACTTCGTTTTTTGATGTTCTGCCAAAAAAATCGTTTACAGAAGATTTAAACATACCAAAAGATCCTGCTTCAAAATTCGAGAAAAATCCTTCGAAATATTGGATTAAACCAAAAAAAGTTGTTGTATTAAGTTCATCACCAAGAGGTGAGAATGGATACACCGATTTCTATTTAAATTCATTTATTAAAGGAATGGAAAAGGACTCGGAAGTTGAATTGGTACATTTAAAAAAGTATATTATTAAACCATGTACAGGCTGTTTCTCATGTTGGATGATTCATCCGGGCGAATGTATTTATCATAAAACTGACGATTTTAATGCACTAGCAGAAAAACTTTTTACTGCTGATTTAATTGTTTATGCATTTCCAATATATGCAGATGGAATGCCCGGAATTTTAAAAAACTATTTCGACAGATCGGTAAGCAGAGCTTATCCATATATGATTGACGGAATTTATAAAGTTCGACACCCACGACGATATAAACACGAAAATCAATCGATGGTTATATTTTCAATATGTGGTTTTTTTGAAATGAAAAATTTTGAACCTGTGCATTATTATTTTAAAGCTCTTTCTCATAACAGACATATACCTGTTATTGCTGAAATTTACAGGACAACTGCTGTTGGTATGTATGGAAATCCATTTGCATATAAACAACTCAATGAAATTATTGATGGACTTGAAAAAGCCGGTGATGAAATTGTTAATCACGGAAAAATTAAACAGAAAACATATAAAATAATTCATCAGAAATTTTATCGATCAAAGCGCGATTTAAATCAAATAAATGAGTGGTGGAACGAAAAAAAGGGAAGTAAAGACATTAACTACTAAATTCAATACTTATTATTAAACTTTTTTGATATAAAATTTAATTTTTTAGCTACAATAAAAACCTTCTTTCATTTTAATAATAGTTTTTTTAAATAATTGAAAAAATCTTTTTTATCAAGTAAATATTTTTTCATAATAAAGTAAAATATTCATACATAAATCGAAATATATCTTTTTTATTCATAAAAGATTCTTATTTTTATAAATAATAGATTGTTTTTAAATAGTTTAAAAATTGATATTTAAATTGAATTATAAGTTTCAATTTATTATTTTTAAACTCAATAAATTATTATTAATGAAAAAAGATTTCTATTCTCTTTTCAATATTGAAGAAAAAGAGAAGTCAAGTGTTTTAATATTCTTATTTCAATCCGTATTTCTTGGGATATTTTATGGAGCTTTCGATGTAGGTGCTCATGCTTTATTCTTAAATGTTTATCCTGCATCGATGATACCAAAAGCATATGTAATTTCTGGTATTGTTGGTATTATTTTAACAACGATTTATGCCAGATTACAAAGTCGCTATTCTTTCTCCAGATTAGCCATATTTAATTTGCTATTTATATCCATTCTAACTGTAATCCTTCGTGTTTTATTTCAAATAACAGAAAGTCCATGGATAGTATTTTTGGTATTTATAATGATGGGGCCATTAAATATTATGGCCTTACTTGGATTCTGGGGTACTATAGGAAGAATGTTTACATTACGACAAGGAAAACGTTTATTTGGAGTAATCGATACAGGACAGATATTTGGAGCGATTCTTAGTACATTTGCAATCCCTGTTCTAATAACGTTTGGATTTGAACAAAAAAATCTACTTCTTTTAAGTTCTGTAAGTGTGTTTTTTGCATTTGTTATTCAAATAATTATTTCATTTAAATATAATTTGAATCAAGAGATTCAAAAAGATGTTAAAAAAATTAAAAACAGACTTCCTGAATTATTAAAAGATAAGTATGTATTACATATGGCAATATTTATTGTAATGTCGATGCTTTCTGCATTTTTTATTCAATATTCATTCCTATCAGTTACAAAAGATAACTATCCCGATCCAGATAACTTAACGGAGTTTTTAGGAGCTTTCACAGGAAGTTTATTACTTTTTACATTCTTGTTTAAAACCTTCGTTTATAGTAAACTGATGAAAACATACGGACTCAAAGTAAGTATTTTAATTTCGTCGTTTTTACTTGGGATATTTTCGATAGTTGCAGTTTTAATCGGTACATTTTTAGGATATTCATCAACTGCATCAGGTTTTATATTTTTCTTTTTAATAATAGCTCTTAGTCGATTGTTTTCTAAAGCACTAAAAGATGCTGTTGAAGCACCATCATTTAAAATATTATACCAATCATTAAAAGCCGAAATCCGTTACGATGTTCAGGCATATGTCGATGGTACAATTAATGAAATTGCAGCTTTGTCGGCAGGATTAATGCTTGCTTTTTTAGGATTATTTGAGTTTTTTAAGCTTATTCATTTTTCGTATTCGTTAATAATTATTCTGATTATTTGGTTTATTGTTTCTCGAAAATTATACTCAGAGTACAAACTTTCTCTTCAAAAATCCTTAGCAGAATATAAAGGGAAAAAGCATGACGAGTCGGAACTTGTATTTGTTGTTGATAAATCGCTTGATTCAGACAGTGTAACCGACCAGCAAGTTTTATCAAGTATGAATGTGTTTTTTGAACTGCATCCATTTAAGTACGAACACCGACTTGAACAGCTAGCAATTAATAACAAAGGTAAAATTGGAGAAAATGCACTTACAAAAATACTCGATTATAAATTTATAGGTTCGGCTTTTAATATTAAAGATAAAATCAAGATTAATCCAGAATCATCAAATAATGAACGCTTTAATTTGTTAATTGAGAAATTTGGTAAAAAAATTGATAAATCACCCGAACCTAGTCAGGTTATTCAGTATACAAAATCGAAGATTTCGGAAGAAAAAATTGTAGCAGCCTATTTAATTGGTAAATATTATAACGAATCATATTATATATATTTAAAAGCGTTACTCCGCGATTTAGATAAAGAAGTTAAAATAGCAGCAATAAAAGCTATTACACTAAATAAACAAGTTGATTTTTGCCAGTTAATTATTGAATACCTTGAAATAAATGGCTTATATCAATATGCAAACGATTCGCTTGTAACAATTGGTGAAGGAGCTTTACCTTATCTTGATCAGGCCTTCTATAAAACAGGAACAACTGAATGTGTTTTAAAACGAATTGTTAAAATTATTGGAGAAATAGGAGGGAATCAAGCAATTAAAATACTGGTTAAAAAACTTGATCACCCTAAAAAGGAAATTTTAAAACAAGTACTAATAGCTTTAAAAAACTGTAATTTTAAAACCGATGAGCAATCAATTTCAATTATTCATCAAATTATTGAAGTTCAAATTGGGGTTATTGGTTGGAATATTTCTGCCTTAAACACTCTTCGTGAAGCAAATAAATTTGGATTCTTAAATGATGCTTTACAAGAAGAACAAAAGGAAAATTACGATACACTTTTTTTATTGCTTTCTTTAGCTTATGATCCAAAATCAATAATGCACGTTAAAGAAAATATTGAAAGTGGAACAACCGAAGGTATTAGTTATGCGCTTGAATTACTCGATTTATTTATATATGATGAAATAAAACCAAAATTGTTTCCAATAGTTGAAGATATTTCAATTAGTGAGAAAATACAGGAATTACAAAATTTTTATCCTATAGAAAGATTTAATATATCAGATTTGTTGATTTCTATTATAAACCGTGATATCAATAATATAAGCGTTTGGACTAAAGCTTGTGCATTATATGCATTTTCGGAAATAGTAGATTCACAGGTCCCTGATGATGTTGTTGCTCATTTATTTAATTCAAATAACATTTTAAGACAAACAGCTGCATATACAATCTCAATAATAAATAGATCACATTTCGATTCAATTTCTTATCGTATTCAAAACAAATATTTAGAAGAATTTGAAAATATTTTTAATTACGCTGATTTCGATAGAAATAATTTACTTATTGAAAAAATATTCTACTTAAAAAGTGTAAGCTATTTAAAAAATATCAAAGGTGTTATACTAATTGAATTGGCTGAAAATCTATTTACATTAAATTTTGATAATCCAAAAGAAGAAATATTTGAGGTTCCTGAAATTAATAATAAAATACTTTTTACCCGATACGGACAATTAACTATAAAATCTAATAATTCTGAAATTTCATTATCGGGGAATGAAATATTTGATTTTAGAGATTTTCCTGACAAATTGTTAACCAATATTACATTAATTAAAGATGAACATACTTTAATTTATTATATAAATAGAAATGATTTATTTATAAATATGTTTGATTATCAGGAAATAGAAATTTCGATTTTAAACTGGATAAACGATAAATATAAAATAGAAACTCCCAAAGAAAATTAAGGGAATGTAAATTAATACAATAATAATATGAAGTTAAATGTATTTCGAAGAATAAAAATTTTTTATATGCGCAAAACAACAATTTTTAAACAGTTAATTTTAAATGTTGTTATACCTGCTGTGTTAGCATTATTAATTCTTGGTTTTTTTAACTATACACAAACTAAAAAGAATTTAATAAATTCAATTAACACTAAAAACAAGATAATTTCAAGTGAAATACTTCATATTATAGAATTTCAGGATGTTGCATTAAATGTTTTGGAAGAAAACCTCAATAAAAAAATGGAGGATTATAGTGAGCAACTTGTTAAGAAATATTTTAAATCAACAAAAAATATCGAATATGCAGATCTTGAAAAAATAAGATTTGAACTTGGAATGGATACCTTGCGCGAAGATATTTATGTTATAAATAAAGAAGGTTTTGTAGTAAACACAACATTTAAAAATGATTTAGGTTTAAATTTCTTTTCTTTTGGCGAAGATCATAAACAAATGCTTTTGGGGATATTTGAAAAAGGAGAATTTGTAAATGAACGATTTGCAGTTGAATTTAATACTAAAAGGTTAAAAAAATATACATATCAACCTACAACTGATGGGAATTATATAATAGAAATTGGAATTTATTCAAAAAGAGCCGATGAGATTATTGATTTTATAAAAAGCACAATAAACAAATTATCAATTGATCAACCATCAATTCTAGGTGTCGATTTATTCATAAGTAAAGACAATCCGTTTAGTTTAAATAAGGAGGCTGCGATATCAAAAGAGGAAAAAGAAATCCTTGTTGAAAGATTTGTTAAAAAAGACTCAACTAATGTTGTAATTCGACGACAAAATAAAAAATTAAGTTATGATTATTTATACATGCAGCGCTCTAATACAGACTTATATAAAGGTGCTGTTATACGAATTATTTCAGATAGAACCAGCGAAGCAATTTTATTGCGAAATGAGCTTATTAAATTTATTTTAGTATTCAGTTTAACACTTGTTGTAGTAGTTGTAATGTTATATAAGAAAACCAAAGTAATTACTTCTCCAATAAAAAAATTGGTTGATAAAGTAAATAGAATTACAAACGGACATTTAAACGAAAGAGCTGAAGTTATTGGAAATAATGAAATTGCAACTTTGTCGCAGAAATTCAATAACATGATTGAAGAACTTGAAAGTTATTACAATGAATTGGAACAAAAAGTAAAAGACAGAACAGCAGAAGTTGTTCGTCAAAAAGAAGAGATCGAAATTAAAAATAAACATATTACAGATAGTATTCGATATGCAAAACGAATACAAAATGCGCTGTTACCTCCTGATGATTATGCAAATCAGATATTACCAAATTCATTTATTTTTTACAGGCCAAAAGATATTGTAAGTGGTGATTTTTATTGGATGACAAAAAAGAACAACCTTGTAATATATGCAACTGTTGATTGTACCGGACATGGTGTTCCCGGAGCATTTATGTCAATTGTTGGGTATAATCAATTGAATTATGCAATTGATGTTAAAAAAGCCCGTACAGCAAATGAAATTCTTGATAGTTTGAACGAAGGTGTAGTTGAAACATTACGCGAAAAAAATTCAGACTCGGCAGGAAGCGTTAAAGATGGTATGGATATTACACTTTGTGTAATTGATTATAAAAATATGAAACTTCAATATTCAGGAGCAAATAATCCACTTTGCTTAATCAGAAATAACGAAGTAATTCAATATAAAGCTGACAAGTTTGCAATTGGCGGAAACTATGGTAACGAATTGCCAAAATTTACAAATAATGAAATTGATTTACTTCCTGGTGATGTGCTTTATACTTTCTCCGATGGTTATGCCGATCAATTTGGAGGAACTGATGGCCGAAAATTTATGATGAAACAATTTCGTGAATTACTACTAAAAATTCACAAAAATCCAATGGATGATCAAAGTAAGATGTTAGAAAATATTCTTGAAGAATGGCGTGGACATGAAGAACAGGTTGACGATATTTTAGTTATTGGAGTTAAAATCGAATAAATAATATGAATGGAAAAATTGAAATAATACTTTATTTACCTAAAAATAATCAAGAAAAAAAGGAACCCGAATTATTGTGGATTAAGGGTTTTCAGGAAATTCTAAAAGTTTCTCTTGAACAATTAATATCAAAAGAAATAACGTTTAAACAACTCGATAATAAATCAGATGTTATTAAACAAATGAGTAATTCAGTAATTATTCAGATTATTCAGAATGATAACATTGATTTTGATTCATTAATTCAAAAAGACTTAAAAAATAATCAGATTGTTGATTTGAATTTTATTCAGATAGTTTGTTGTCTGTTAAAAGATAATGGGATTAATATTGAAGGCAAAAAGTTATTTAATTTTTACGAAGAAAATATAGGCAAACCTGTAAACCTTAATGTAAACGAAATACAGAAAATTAAAGATGAAATTTGGCTAAAATTCTTTGATATTGCATTAGAAATTAAAAATAAAGCAATTATTAGTAACAAACCTTTTGAAAGTAAATCAAAACAAAAATCAGTTTTTTTAGCAATATCAAGCCCTGATCAGAATTATAACAGAAATATTATTGAAAGAGAAATTAACCAATTGGGTTATACAGTTACATCACCGCTAAATTTTATTCAAAATATTCAAGATTATAAGTTAGATATTTTAAATAAAATTGAGAATTCATTATTATCAATACATTTTATTGGAAATAATTATTCACCATTAATAAAAGATTCAGGAATTTCACTTATTGAATATCAAAATAATTTATTTACAGAATTAATAAACTCCAAAAATAAAGAAAACCTTTATCGATTAGTTTTTATTGATCCAGAGCTTAAACCAAAAAGCGAAAAACAAAAACAATACATTGATAGTTTTACACATAATATTGATGAACTAAAAAATACTGAAATTATACAAGCTCCAATTGAGGTTTTTAAATCTGTAATATTTAGAAAATTAAACGAAATAAATCCTGATTTACAAAAAAAAGAATTTATAAAAATTGAAAAGAACGAAGGTAAGAGTATATATCTGATACACAACGATTCTGACAAACAAGTTGCTGAAGAAATAAAATCATTTTTTCATTCAAAAAATTATTATTTCCTCGACATAGAAAATAAGTTAAGTAATATTGATCAAATAAGAGCTCATAAAAAGAATTTAGTTGATTGCGATTCTCTTGTTGTTTTATACTTAAATGCGAATAAACAATGGTTAATTAGTAAGATTAGCGATATTTTGAAATCACCAGGAATAGGCAGAAAAAGAAAATTCGATGCTAAGGTTATATATACAAAAGAAGACATGCATAACGAATTTTCAAGTTATTTGAAAAATATTACAATTATTGATCAAAAAGTATCAATAAAAGAAGATTTGCAAGCTATAAATGAAATATTGAAATAATATGATACCAGCAGATAATGCGAACGATAAACAAAATGGAATGTTTAATCCATTTCCGGGATTAAGGCCATTTAAAGTCGAAGAGAGTCACTTATTTTTTGGTCGCGAAGGACAAAGCGAAGAAATTCTTACTAAGTTATCAGATCAGCGCTTTGTTGCAGTTATTGGTGCTTCTGGAAGTGGTAAATCTTCATTAATTTATTGTGGGTTAGTACCTGTTTTATATGGTGGATTTATTGGTGATAAAAATTCAACATGGAAAATTATTACTACCCGACCAGGAAATTCACCAATTGAAAATCTGTCATCAGCAATAATTAAAACTCAAACATCAAATGATACTAAATCAGTTGATTTAATAAAACAGAAAGTAGTTGCTTCAGTTTTACGAAGCAGTTCAATGGGTCTGGTTGATTCTATTAACCAATCGTTTGATTTAAAAAACGAAAATATACTTATTATAGTCGATCAGTTTGAAGAGTTATTCAGATATAAAAGCAGCAGAAAAGACCAATCTACATATAATGAAGCAGAAGCATTTGTAAAATTATTAGTAAATGCAAATACTTCAAAAGATACTCCAATTTATATCGTTTTAACCATGCGTTCCGACTTTATTGGAGAGTGTTCTCAATTCTATGACTTAACGGAGCTCATAAATAATTCAAATTATCTTGTACCTCAAATGACCCGCGACGATTTTCGTCGTGCAATTGAGGGTCCTGTAGCTGTTGGAGGAGCAGAAATTGAACCGCAATTAGTACAACAATTGTTAAATGAAGTAGGTGATAATCCCGATCAGCTTCCAATTCTTCAGCATTCTTTAATGCGTACATGGGATTATTGGACTGATCACTCTAATATTCAGCAGCCAATAAGTATTTCAGATTACGAAGCAATTGGTAAAATGGAAAAAGCTCTATCTGAACATGCAAACGAAGCATTTGACGAATTGCAGGAAGAAGAAAAATGGATATGCGAAAGTATGTTCAAAACCATTACAGAGAAAGGAAATGACAACCGTGGTATTCGTCATCCAACGAGTGTTAGGGATATTGCAATTATTGCCCGATCAGAAGTTGATGATGTAATAAAAGTAATTGAACCATTTAGAGCTGCAGGCAGATCATTTATTTACCCATCGCATGAAATAAAGCTAAATGCTGATAGTATGATTGATCTTTCGCACGAGAGTTTAATGCGTATTTGGAATAAGCTTAAAATATGGGTAGAGGAAGAATGGAATGCAGTGCAAATGTACATGCGATTATCTGAAGCATCTGAAATGTTTCAATCGGGAAAAACAGGTTTATGGCGACCACCAGATTTACAACTTGCATTAAACTGGCGCGAAAAACAGAAACCTACATTATCATGGGCACAAAGATATAATCCAGCATTTGAACGTGCAATGGTTTATCTTGAAACCAGCGATAAGGATTATCGTGCTGAAGAAGAGAATAAATTAAAACTGCAGAAAAGACAACTTCGTCGTTCTAAAGTTTTTGCAATAGTTCTTGGTTCTGCTGCAATTGTAGCAGTTGCATTAACTCTTTATTCTCAATCGTTGAAAGTTGAAGCCGACAGAGAAAGAAAAAAAGCCGAACAACAAAAAATAATTGCCGAAGAAAAATCAATTATAGCTGAACAACAAACAACAATTGCAAAAGAAAAAGAAAAAGAAGCATTAGAACGAAAAGAAGAAGCTGATCAACAACGATTAATTGCAGAGCAAAAGCAAAAAGAAGCAATACGAAATGCTGAGTTAGCAGAGAAACAAAGACTTATAGCACTCGACAAACAAAATGAAGCAAATCAGCAGCGCTCGTTAGCTGAAATAAATGCTAAAGAAGCCCGAAAACAAACTGTAGAAGCTGAAAAAGCACGACAAGAAGCATATCAGCGTCGAATGCTTTCAATTTCACAAAGTTTAGGTGTTAAATCTCAACAAATATCCGACGATGTTCAACTAAAAGGATTAATAGCTTATCAATCATACTTGTTTAATGTAAGACACGAAGGTACTGAGTATAATCCCGATGTTTATTTAGGATTGTATTATGCCCTTAAGGGATTAAAAGGTCAGTCTTATAATGCATTAAATGGACACAGTGGTTCTGTTATGGATATTGCTTTTATTCCGGGAACAAATACCATGTTTAGTACCGGAGGTGATGGTAAAATTATTAAATGGAACATGGAAAATCCACTTGATACATTTGAAGTTATAACCGAAAATCCATTTGTTCAGAGAACTTTGGCAATTACCCCAGATTCAAAATATTTAATTTGTGGTACAGATGAATCAAAAATACTATTATATACTATTAATAATGGAGTTGCTTTAGTTAAAGACCTTGTAGGTCATACTTCTGTTGTTGTTGCAGTTGCTACTTCATCTGATAGTAAATTTTTTGTTTCTGCAAGTAATGATAAAACCATACGAAAATGGAATCTAACAACCTTTGAGAGTGAATTATTAGTAACTAGTGAATCGAAAATAAATACAATTAAAGTTTCACCCGATAATAAGTATGTTACTGCAGGAACTCAAGATGGTAAAGTTATTATTTGGAATATGGATAATATTTCTTCACCTCAAATTATTAACGAAGAAAGTAAAAATGCAATTACATCTATTTGCTATAATCATAACGGAAGTTGGTTAGTTAGTGGAGATTCTAAAGGAAACGTTAAAATTTGGGAAACAAAAAATTATAAACTTATTGATAATTTAGAAGGACATCGTTCACGCATATATGATATCGAATTTAGTCCGGATGATAATTTATTAGCATCATCAAGTTTAGATGGTACTGTTCGAATGTGGGACAGCAAAAATCTGAATAATCAACCTGTAATATTGAAAGATCATGAATCATGGGTACTTTCTATTGCATTTACACCCGATGGAAAAAAAGTTATCACATCAAGTAACCAAAAAGAAAGAATTCTTATTTGGTCAACAAAATCAGAATATATGGCATCAGAAATAAAAAAATATTTAACAAGAAATTTAACTCTTGACGAATGGAATGCATATGTTGCCGAAGATGTTGAATATGAAAAAACATTCCCAGAACTTGCTAAATCTAATTAAAATGAACTATTTAATTACTTTTTTTAGTTATTTGAAACGAATTGTTCCTTATAAATTAATATTAATCCTATGCTTATTTATAGAATTTTCGGTTACTCTATTTGCTCAGGATAATTGTAGTTTTAAGCTTGAAGAAGCTCAGAAGTTATATGAGTCAGGTAATTTAGATTCAATACCTTCAATGCTAAATCCTTGTATTGAAAAAGGTTTTTCTGGCGATGAATTATCAAGAGCATATAAATTATTAATATTAACTTATTTGTTTGAAGATAATCAGGAAATTGCGAATTATACCATGTTCAAATTTCTTGAATCTTTTCCAGAGTACGAAATTAAAGCAAACGATCCTGTAGAATTAAAATACCTTTTTAACACATATCATACAATACCATTATATTCAATAGGAGTGATTGTTGGTGCTAATTATTCTTATATTCGGGTAATGGAGCCTTATAGTTTAGCAAATACAAATAATTATTCTGGTGAATATTCTGTTTCAAGTATGGGGTATCAGGCTGGTATTCAAATTAAGAGATATATTAATGAAAATATTGAAATCAATCTTGATGCAATATATACAGCTAAAAATTTTGACTATAAACTCAAACAGTTAGATTCAGAAATTGAATATAAAGAAGATCTTACAATGTTTTCTTTTCCATTAACTGGGACATATGATTATAGATTTAAAAATTCAAAAATAAGTTCTTTTGCCCGTTTAGGTGTTAATGTTGATTATTTGATGAGTGCATCAGCAAATTTTAAACGTAATATTGATGATGATGCTTCTGTTGATGATATTTCTGGTTCCGATATTGAAATTCTACAAGATAGGAATACAATTAATGTTTCTGCTGTTATTGGAGGAGGCTTAAAATACTATGTTAAAAAAGGTTATATCATGTTCGATGTAAGATATAATATAGGATTAACAAATACAGTTATTTCAGAAAATCGTTTTACTAACGACGAAAAATGGGCAAAATATAATTATGTTGATGATGATTTTGCTATGAATAATTTATTTGTTTCAGTTGGATATGTATTTTCATTTTATAAAACAAAACAAAAAAAATGAGAAAAGAATTATTAAAAAACATACAATACGGATTTTTATCGCTATTATTTTTAAGTATATTATCGTGCGAGAATCTTGATATTTCTTCAACTCAGTCCGATTCATTTATCAAACTATTTGGTTCGTGGAGTGCCGATATTGGATGCGATGTTAAACCATTCGATAACGGATATTTAGTTTTGGTAACCACAACTTCTAATAATGCAAACAATACAGATATTGCATTAATACAAACAGATAAATATGGAAACCAAAAGGGTAATATAGATACAATAGATGGAGGAGGTAATGATATTGCAGGAGAATTACTATTAACCTATGATGGAGGATTTATTATTCTTGGAACTATTGAAGATACTTTGAATAATAATGATAATATTTTTATTTCAAAATATAATACAAATGCGGAGTTGGAATGGCAAAAAAACATTGGTACTTCGGTAAATGAACAAGGTGTATCAATAAAAGCTGCACAAACAGGGTATATTATTGCCGGCAATACCAATAAAGCAGATATTGTAACAGGAAATACTACTAGTCATTGGGATATATATTTAGTTAAAATTGATGAATTGGGAAACATTGAATGGGAAAATAATTTTGGTGCCGCAGGTGATGAAACTACTTCTGATATATTAGTTCATAGCGATGGTTATTTAATTATTGGTACAACAAATAGTTTTAATGAATCAGGACAAGCAGGTAATAATATCATTGCAATTAAAACAAATACTACTGGTGGAGAAACTGATAAATATACTTATGGAAGTAATTATAATGATTATGGAAGTTCTGTAGTTGAAGCAAACGATGGTTTTATTATTGTTGGTTCAGTTGAAATAGTCTCAAATTCAAATATTTATGTTGTTAAAATAGACAAAGATGATTTGCAGAACATTATTTGGGAAAAAACATTTGGAACAAATTTAAATGATTATGGTTATGATATATTGATAAAAGATGAAACAATAAAAGTTATTGGGAGTCAAGGAAGTATAAGTGGATCATTTGCATATTTTTTAACTACTGATATTGATGGAAATTCTTTGGATCAAAAACTCTATGGAGGATTTAACCAGATTTTAAATTCATTTGAAGGAACAATTGATGGAGGTTATATTATGGTTGGTACTTCAGGTGAAGAAGGAAATGAACAAATCTGTTTAATTAAAGTAAACGCACAGGGTGAATTGTAGAAGATTTCTTACGGATAAGAATTGTGTAACAGGAAATGTAAATTATTAAGTTATGAAAACAATATTTCGGATTTTAATATTGAGTATTTTGTTATTAGCTTCAAATTCAGTTTTTTCGCAAATAACAATTTTGGATGCAGTTGCTGTAGATGGAGATGGCGATGGATATTACGGAACAGTTGAAATTCGGTTTTCAACAAATATCGACGATTCAGATGTTGAAACAAGCGCAATTACTGAAAATGAATGGATGTTTTCCCTTGATCCTACTTTTTCAGAATTTTTAAACCCTGATGATTTTAATTCAACAGTAAGTTATATTGCTGTTGATAATAATAATAACGATGATTATATTCAATTTGTGTTTAGTACAAATCAATTTGCTTCAAGTACCGGGTCAATTTATATTAGATATACAAATAGTAACTCCACAGTTATAACAGATCAAGCTACTACAGATACATTATTTGATTTCATGATATATTCTTCAAGAGATCTTGCACCACCAGTAATTGCAAGTGTTATTTCAAATGCAAATGTTGCGGGCACTTTAAAAATTGGTCAATCAATTACTTTTACCGTTGATTTTGCAGACTCAATTCCTGATCCTTATTTAACTATTTTACCACTGCAATACAATGGACAAAACTTAAATTGGAGTACTTCAAATGCAGGGGATACATATACAGGTACTTACACAGTAGTTGAAAATGATCCTGATAAAACAACTGCTTTACAATTAACTGGTGTTACTGCTGAAGACATTGATGGAAATATTAGCGATCCTTTTAGTGGATCAGATGTACAAAAATTAATAGATGCACATAAACCAGTAATATTAAGTGTAACATCATTAGCCTCAGGAGCAGGAACATTAAAAGTAGGGCAAACTATAACTTTTACAGTAGATGTTCAGGATACAGAGTTAGGATTAACCATATTG
>Ga0154355_1122_pt3 | contig 21553 bp, 20 predicted proteins | sample RifGroA2_FD_115883 | JGI IMG/M metagenome (GOLD analysis project Ga0154355, IMG submission 115883) | Bacteroidetes bacterium GWA2_31_9b
ACTTATTCGTTTTCCTCCTGAAAATCTTAACTTTGTAGAAATTCCCATTTTCTCTAATTCAATTAGAACCTTTTTTAAGGATTTACCAGAAAACCCAATAATCCAATATTTTCTACTATTCATTTTTTCTTTTTCACTATAAATTATTCTTATCATAGAAAATTTACTTAAAACTATTTCTAAACTTTTAATGTTTTTTATAATATAGATTGTTTTTTTCCAAAATAATATTTTTGAATATTCAAATAATAGTTCTTTTTCTTTTATGATAATTCTTTTGACAAAGAACAGAGTGAAGATAATATTCCAAAAAATAATAACTGATATGATAATTATAATACTCTTCATATCATTTATCAATTTATCAGATTCATAATCAAACCATAGTGTGATTATTATAACAAAAAAATAAAGTAAAATCCATATTAATCTTACTTGATGTGCCTTAAATATAATTTTATTATCTGTTTTATTCATTACTTTTTAATTACGTTGAACATCATTTATTAATACTCATCCATTTTCACCTACTTCAGCAGCCTGACTGCGGGTTTTAAATATCCGCACAGCCCATAACCATTTGTCGATTCGTAAATTATCTTCGTGTTCCATAAAAAATACTCTGATTAACAAAATTAGAAATAAAGAATCAGATGTGAATAATTTGTTTTAGTTATTATTTCTGAGGTAATTATTGGTTAATTGAAACTTGTTACATGTTATTAAACGGGTTTATTGTTTTGGGGAAATATAATTTGGATTAATTTATACTTATTCGTTTTCCTCCTGAAAATCTTAACTTTGTAGAAATTCCCATTTTCTCTAATTCAATTAGAACCTTTTTTAAGGATTTACCAGAAAACCCAATAATCCAATATTTTCTACTATTCATTTTTTCTTTTTCACTATAAATTATTCTTATCATAGAAAATTTACTTAAAACTATTTCTAAACTTTTAATGTTTTTTATAATATAGATTGTTTTTTTCCAAAATAATATTTTTGAATATTCAAATAATAGTTCTTTTTCTTTTATGATAATTCTTTTGACAAAGAACAGAGTGAAGATAATATTCCAAAAAATAATAACTGATATGATAATTATAATACTCTTCATATCATTTATCAATTTATCAGATTCATAATCAAACCATAGTGTGATTATTATAACAAAAAAATAAAGTAAAATCCATATTAATCTTACTTGATGTGCCTTAAATATAATTTTATTATCTGTTTTATTCATTACTTTTTAATTACGTTGAACATCATTTATTAATACTCATCCATTTTCACCTACTTCAGCAGCCTGACTGCGGGTTTTAAATATCCGCACAGCCCATAACCATTTGTCGATTCGTAAATTATCTTCGTGTTCCATAAAAAATACTCTGATTAACAAAATTAGAAATAAACATGGAGTATAAAAATCCGATGCACATATTTAATACTAAAACTGCAAAAACCGATGATTAGAGATTGTAAGAAAAAGTTAACAAAAATTATTTGTTATTGAACTGATTCATTGTTTGAGCAAAACCAATCAACCCAAAACTTTTAATAATTTCAGCAGCAAGAGTAAATCGTTCGGGAAGTAATTTCTTTTCTTCGGAGGTCCATTCTCCCAGTACATATTGCACTTGTGTACCTTTAGGAAAATCGTCTCCAATACCAAATCTTAGTCGTGAATAGTTTTGATGTCCTAAAGTAATGTTAATATCGGCTAATCCATTATGACCAGCATCACTGCCTTTGGGTCTAAGCCGCAAGCTACCAAACGGAAGCGCAATGTCATCAACAACAACCAATAATTTTTCTGCGGGGATTTTTTCTTTCTGAAGCCAGTAATTTACCGATTTACCACTCAGGTTCATATATGTTGTAGGCTTAATAAGAACAAACGTACGACCTTTGAGTTTATACTCGGCTCTATATGCAAGTCTGCCATCCTGAAAAGAAATATTGGATGCTTTAGCAAAAGCATCCAATATTTGAAACCCAACGTTATGCCGGGTATTGACGTATTCGTCACCTATGTTTCCTAAACCGACAATAAGATATTTCACCAATTATGGGTTTAATGTTCAATTAAGCTTTTTTAGCAGCTGCTTCAGGTTTTTCTGCACCTGTAGCAGGAGCACCTTCAGCTGGAGTATCAGTTTGAGCACCACGAGCACTCTTAACACGAACTACAACATTATTTTCAGGATCAAGAAGTTGTAATCCTTTGAATTCTAAATCAGAAATTTTAATTGCTTTTCCAATTTCTAATTCGGTAATATCAACTTTAATAAGTTCTGGCAATTTAGCAGGTAAAGCTTTAACTTTAAGCTTTCTCATTTTCTGTTCAATTTTACCACCTTTTAAAACACCAGCAGAAACTCCTTCAAGAACAACTGGGATTTCCATCCAAACAGCTTCTTTTTCGTCAATCTGATAAAAATCAGCATGAATAATTTTATCACTTACAGGATGAAATTGAAGATCGCGCATAACAACATTGTATTTTTTGCCTTCAATATCAAGATTAATAAGGTATGCATTTGGAGAAAATACCAATTCTTTAAATGATTTTTCATTTAATTTAAAATGAACATTTTCGCCTTTACCATACAATACACATGGTACAGCTTCTTGTTTTCTAATTTCTCTAGCATCTGTTTTTCCAACAGATTCTCTTAAGCTACCTTTAATGTCAATTGATTTCATTTTTTTCTTTATTTATGTGTTACTCAGAATAATACAAAAATTAAAAAGCTTCTTATTCCCCATCACACTTTTATACAATATGCTTTATTTTGGAGTGCAAATATATGGTTTTAAACTATAAAATTTGAACTTATCGACTCATAATTATGTACCTTATTTATTACATCAGCAAAAACCCCTGCAATAGAAAGGATTTTAATTTTATCAGAAATAGGTTTTATTGGTAATGAGTCGGTAAAAACGATCTCTGTTATTTTAGATTCGTTAATTCTTTCGTAAGCTGGTCCTGATAAAACAGCATGAGTAGCAATACCACGAACACTTAAAGCTCCTTTTTCCATCATTGTGTCTGCAGCTTTTGTTATTGTTCCTGCAGTATCAATCATATCATCGAGAATAATAACATTTTTTCCCTCAACATCACCAATAACTGTTAACTCATCGATAACATTTGCTTTTTTTCTAGATTTATGGCAAATAACCATAGGTGTTTCAAGAAATTTCGAATAAGCATTTGCTCGTTTTGTTCCGCCCATATCTGGAGCAGCAATAACAAGATTATCAAGATTTAAACTTTTAATATAAGGAACAAAAATTGATGATGCATACAAATGATCAACAGGAACATCGAAAAATCCCTGAATCTGATCAGCATGTAAATCCATAGTCATAATTCTATCAACACCGGCTGCAGTAAGCAGGTTTGCTACAAGCTTCGCTCCTATTGATACCCGTGGTTTGTCTTTTCTGTCTTGACGAGCAAATCCAAAATATGGTATTACTGCCACAACCTTATATGCTGATGCTCTTTTAGCTGCATCAATCATTAGCAGGAGTTCCATTAAATTATCAGAAGGGGGAAAAGTAGATTGAATAATAAAAACATAACAACCTCTAACTGTTTCTTCATAAGATGTTTGGAACTCGCCATCGCTAAATTCTATAAACGATGTACTTCCCAACTCGATACCATATTCTTTAGCAATTTTTTCGGCTATATATCGTGATTTAGTTCCTGAAAAAATCTTAATTGGAGTTTGACTGCTCATTTTTTTAAAAATTTTCTTTTAAAAACCATGCAAAGTTAAAAATATCATTCTATTTATCACTTAGTTCTGATGTAAAATTCAATTTATAAATTAAAATTTTACTTCCTTATTTAATTTTTCAATATAATTCAATATGTCTTCACGTCCCAAGCCTGTTTCTGACGATGTTATAAACATCTCAGGTAAAGTTTCCCAATCGGTTAATAATTCATTTTTATAATCTTCAATATTTTTTTCTTTAACTGATTTCGCAAGTTTGTCGGTTTTGGTAAAAATAATGGCGAAAGGAATTCCTTTTTCGCCAAGCCATTCCAAAAAATTTAAATCATTGTTTTGAGGTTTATGTCGCGAATCAACCAATACAAATAAACAAACAAGATTTTGTCTGAATTCGGTATAATCTTTAATTATTCTTGAAAATTCTCCCCTTTTACTTTTCGATATTTTTGCAAAACCATAACCGGGTAAATCAACCAAATACCATTTACCATTAATTAAAAAATGATTAATTAATTGTGTTTTACCAGGTGTTTGCGATGTTTTGGCAATTTGTTTTCTTTCTAAAAGCATATTTATGAGTGATGATTTCCCAACATTTGATCTCCCAACAAATGCATATTCATGCATATTGGGCTCAGGGCATTTATCATAACTTACATTGCTTTGAAGAAATTCGGCACTTACTATATTCACATTGTTTAATATTAGGATGCAAATTTCGGGATAAAGAATTTAAGGGGCAACTTTTTAATGCTCCTTGTTAAAAATAATAATCGATAACAACAAAAAACTATTTCAGGAAAACATAAAAGATAGCAAATATCCCAAATGCAACAATGAGTACTCCGGCGATTTTATTAATCCACCATAATTGTTTTAAACGGAATTTCTTTCTGAACAAATCGACAAATGCTACAAGAGAAATCCACCATAAAAGTGCTCCTAAAAAAACACCTGCAACAACCATTAATGTTGACATAATTGGCGATTCTACTGAAACAATATCAATACTTGCTAAGGCTGCCACAAATAAAAATACTGCAACCGGGTTCGATAAGGTTAAGAAAAAAACAGAAATATAATCATGAAAAAGGTTATTCTTTTTTAGCTTTTGTTTTCGGATTTGTTTTACCGGATTTTTATAAAAAATATTTAGTCCCAAAATTATTAATACAATACCACCAACAAGTTGAATAAAAAATTGTTGCTCTTTAATAAAATTAATAATGAATGTTAAACCGAGTGCAGCAATCAAAGCAAAAATTGCATCAACTGAAGCTGCAGCCATACCGGAAAAAAAACCTGAATGTCTTCCTTTGTTCAATGTGCGTTGAATACATAATAGACCAACAGGGCCAAGTGGAATAGAAGCAAGTAATCCAACAATAATTCCCTTTAATAAAAATTCTAATTCCATAATTTGATTTAGTAATCTGTATTTTTAACCATCAATCGAGGTTCCAACATCTCAAAGATAGCATATTTTATTCCTTCACGGCCAAAACCTGAATTTTTTATTCCTCCATACGGCATATGATCAACCCTGAATGTTGGAACATCATTAATAATTATACCTCCAACTTCGAGTTCATTAAATGCCTGATTCATTTCGTTTATGTTATTTGTAAATACTCCTGCTTGTAAGCCATACTCTGAATTATTAATATATTTAATTGCCTGATTAAAATTTGAAAATTTTTCGATAACAACTACCGGACCAAAAATTTCTAAAGCACACACTTTCATATCTATTTTTGTTTCAGTAATAATTGTAGGTTCAAAAAAACTATCTTTTCGATTTCCTCCAAATAAAATATTTGCTCCGTTTGCAACTGCTTCGTTAACCCAATCTTCAACTCGTATTGCATTTTCAATATCAATCATTGATGATATATCTGTTTTTTCATCACAAGGATCACCTTTTTTTAGATTTTTTGTAATTTCAATAAACTGATTCGCAAACTGATCAAATATTTTTTCATGAATAAATATTCGTTGAACATGAATACAAACCTGACCAGAATATGCAAAACTACCAATAACACATTTCTGAACTGCACGATTAATATCAGCAGTATCTGAAACAATAACACCTGCATTTCCTCCTAGCTCAAGTGTTACTTTCTTTTTGCCTGCTTCACGTTTCATTTCCCAACCAACAGATGGCGATCCGGTAAACGACAACATATTTATTCGTTCATCAGTTACAAGTTGATTGCCAGATTCTCGATCCATAGGTAAAATTGATAAAGCCCCTTTAGGTAAATCTGTTTGATCAATAATCTTTGCTAACTCTAAAACCGATAATGGAGTAGAACGAGCAGGCTTTAATATTATTGCATTGCCTGATGCTATTGCCGGTGCAATTTTATGAACAGCTAAATTTAATGGGAAATTAAATGGTGCAATACCTGCAATTAATCCTATTGGGAAATATTTCACAAAACCTTCTTTGTTTTCTCCTGCAGGTGTCCAATCAATTGATAAATATTCTTTCGGAATTCTTTTTGATTCTTCAGCTGCAACTATAAAAACCTGAATCGCCCTATCAATCTCGCCAAGTGCATATTTTAAAGGCTTACCTGCTTCCTGAGCTAAAATCTTTGCAAATTCATTTTTATTTTCTTTTATTTTTGATGCAATTTGTATTAAAATCGAATGTTTTTTATGGCTTGGCAAATCGCGCAATTCATTGGCTACAGATTTTGCTTTAATTATTGCCCTTTCAAGTTCTTTTGTTCCTGCCAAATATGAAATACCAACAATTGAATTATCGTAAGGATTTTTAACAAGTAATTCTTTTTGAGTTTCAATAAACTCTCCACCCACATATATCCTAGACTTTAACATAAAAAAGGGTTTTATTTGTAACTTCTACAAAAGTAAACTTTTTGTAAAATAATTCTATTTATGTCGTGGAATTTAATAAAAGATAAAACATCTAATCAATTCTTTTGTTATTAAAAGATTATATTTGCTACTTATTTTTAAATTTTATGTTTAAAATAAATCTACAGAACAAGGGTTGGCAATGGGTAACCCTAATTTTTCTATCGTTAATTTGGGGTAGTAGTTTTATATTAATGAAAAAAGGGCTGCGCTCATATACCCATGATCAGGTAGCTGCCCTAAGAATGTTCATTTCTTTCCTTGCTTTTTTACCATTTGGAATACGAAACCTTAAAAAAGTTACAAAAGAAAATTTTTATTCTTTAATCGTTGTTGGTTTTATTGGATCAGCAATTCCGGCTTTTTTATTTACCAAAGCACAAACACAGATTGATAGTGCACTAGCAGGAATATTAAATTCAATGACTCCTCTTTTTACATTAATTATAGGATTAATATTCTATAAAAGTTCTGCTAAACTAATACATATAATAGGTATTTTCTTGGGATTAATTGGAGCAATTGGGCTAATTGCTTTTACTTCTGGTGAAACCGGTATTATACAAAACTTTAACTATTATGGACTTTTTATTGTTGTTGCAACAATTTGTTATGGTATAAATACAAATCATGTAAAATATAAAATTAAAGATTTAAGCGGACTGGAATTAACTTCTATTGCTTTTATGTTTGTTGGCCCATTTGCTGCAATATATTTATTATTTAGTGATTTTTCATTTGCAAGATCTACTGATGATTACATATTAAATCTCGGATATATTGCTATTCTTGCAGTTATTGGAACAGTATTGGCTCTGGTTATTTTCAATACATTAATTCAAAAAACATCGGCTATTTTTGGTTCATCTGTAACCTACGTTATTCCTGTTTTTGCAATTATGTGGGGGATTTTTGATGGTGAAAAGATCAATATTTTTCAATTTTTCTGGATAAGTTTAATCTTTTTAGGAGTGTATTTAGTTAATAAACGCAAATAAGAATGAATCGTACTAAACTATTTCTTTTATCTCTATTTAGCAGTATTCTTTTAAGTCTTCCATGGTTTCAACAATTTTCAGGAATAATTCTAATAATTGCATTTGTACCTTTACTATTTATTGAAGATTATTTGTATGAAACCTGTTCTAAAAATAAATCAATAATTTTTTACGGATATGCAGCACTTACTATAGGTTTGTGGAATATTTTCACAACTTACTGGGTATACAATGCAGCTTTAGTTGGAGTTATTGCTGCGGTAATAGTTAATACTTTTGTTTTAACTACTACTATATGGCTTGCACATTTTACAAAACGCAAAACCAATAAAAATTTTGGAAATTTTGCCTTGTTGGTTTATTGGATTGGTTTTGAATATTTGTATCTAAATGCCGAAATATCATGGCCATGGTTGAATTTGGGGAATGGATTAGCAAAAGATATTAAACTTATTCAGTGGTATGAGTATACAGGAACACTTGGGGGCACACTTTGGATTCTTTTACTTAATTTAATTGCATTTGGAATACTTAAAAAATACCTGAAATTAAAAAGCATAAAACAAATTCTTCCTAATAGTTTATTGTTTCTGAAAGTTCTTATTATACCTATAATTATTTCAATCTACTTATTTAATAATTATGTTGAAAAAGGTAAAGAATACAACATAGCCGTTATACAGCCAAACATTGATCCATACAATGATAAATTCGGAGGAATGACTCATTATGAACAGCTAAATATAATCATGAATCTAGCTGATAGTATTAGTGATGAGAATACTGATTATGTTGTAGGTCCTGAAACTGCACTCGATAATTATATTTGGGTCAACGATTTAAATAAAAATTATTCTATTCAAACCATAAAGAATTTTGTAAAAAACCGTCCACGTATAAATTTCGTTGTTGGATTAGATGCTTATTATCAATATTCTCCAGAGGAGAAGCTGTCTTCAACAGTTCGTAAAATGCATAATACAGATATTTATTATGACATTTACAACTCGTCAATTCAAATTGATACCAGCAAACTGTTACCAACATATCACAAATCAAAATTAGTTGTAGGTGTTGAAAAAATGCCTTATCCAAGATTGTTTCAGTTACTTGAAAAAGTAATATTAGATTTAGGAGGTACAACAGGTAGCAGAGGAACACAAGAATACAGAGGCACTTTTAAACACACAACAGATGAAACGCGTATAGCTCCAGTAATTTGCTACGAATCAATTTATGGAGAATATGTTACTGAATATATAAGAAACGGAGCAAATTTAATATTTGTGATTACCAACGATGGTTGGTGGGGAAATACAACCGGTTACAAACAACATTTAAATTACTCACAACTTAGAGCTATTGAAACCCGAAGAAGTATTGCCCGTTCGGCTAATACTGGAATTTCTGCTTTTATTAATCAAAAGGGCGAAATACTCAATAGAACAGAATGGTGGGTTCCAGATGCAATTAAAAACACATTAAAAGCAAATACTGAATATACTTTTTATGTTCGATACGGTGATTACATCGGGCGAATAGCATCCTTCTTTGCAATACTTGCAATTCTCTATACTCTTGTTCAGGTTGTAATTAGTAAAAAAATCTTTCTCAAAAAGAATAAATAATTTACAAATACGTTAATCTGGTGGCATAAAAATTGTATGCGAACATCATTACAAAATAGAAAATCAACCTTTTAAATGCTTTTCATGAAAAAATTACTTATTGGACTAGTCATTATTTTTATATCACTGAATTCATGGAGCCAAAAAAAATACACAATTAGTGGGCATATTAACGATGAATCAGGCGAAGAACTTATTGGAGCAACAGTATATGTTGAAAATACAAAAACAGGTACAGCAACAAATACCTATGGATTTTATTCAATAACACTACCTGAAGGAAATTACCAGATTGTATTTTCTTATTTAGGGCACAATAATCAATTACAAAGTTTACAGTTAAATCAAAATCAGGTAGTAAACATAACTTTAACTCAAGCATCAAAAACAATAGAAGAAGTTACAATTTCTGCAAAAAGAAAGAATGATAATATTATTCGCACAGAAATGAGTACAATGAAAATGCAGGCTAAGGAAATTAAGTTGGTACCTGCATTATTTGGTGAGGTTGATGTAATCAAAACACTTCAATTAATGCCAGGAGTCCAATCTACAGGCGAAGGTTTTTCAGGTTTTAATGTCAGAGGTGGGAGTCCTGATCAAAACCTGATTTTATTTGATGAGGCTACAGTATATAATGCATCGCACCTTATGGGTTTCTTTTCTGTTTTTAATAACGATGCGATTAAAGATATTAAATTATATAAAGGTGATATTCCGTCAGAATATGGAGGAAGATTATCATCGTTGCTTGATATAAGAATGAAAGAAGGTAATCTGAAGAAATTTGAAGCTACAGGTGGAATTGGTACTATTTCTTCAAGATTAACATTAGAAGGACCAATTATTGAAGATAAATGGTCTGTTCTTGTAGCTGGGAGAAGAACTTATGCTGATTTATTTCTTTTACTTTCAAGTGACGAATCGCTAAAACAAACTTCACTTTATTTTTATGATTTGAACCTTAAAACCAATTATAAAATAAACGATAAAAACAGAATATTTGTTTCAGGATATTTTGGAAGAGATGTATTTAGTTTTGGAGATATGTTCGGATGGGATTGGGGGAATTATACACTTACAACCCGATGGAACCATGTAATTACAGAGAAATTATTTTCGAATGTTTCGTTTATTTACAGTAAGTATGATTATATAATGGAAAGCGGAAGTGGCGCATCCGGGTTTAAATGGACTTCAAATATGGAAGATTTTAAACTTAAGGGAGATTTTAGTTATTATCCTAATCCAAAAAACACAATTAAGTTTGGAGTCGAAGCAATTTATCATCATTTCAATCCTGGTTTTGCTAGAGGAATGGGAGGTTCATCATCAATGTACAATTCTCTTAAAATGCCTGAGTCTAATGCGTTAGAGTATGCAATTTATTTAAGTAATGAGCACAAAATATTGGAAAATCTTACTGTAAACTATGGTTTAAGAGGGACAATGTTCCAGAATATGGGAGAAGCAACGGTATATAATTTTAACGACAATTATGTAAAAATTGATTCAACCATTTATAAACAGTGGGATATTTATAATACGTTTTATGGACTAGAACCCAGAATTAGTTTAAATTATACATTAAACAGCCGATCATCAATAAAAGCAAGTTATTCAAGAACAAAGCAATACTTGCATCTTGCATCAAACAGTACAGCAGGTTCTCCTTTAGATGTATGGTTACCATCGAGTCCAAATATAAATCCTCAGATTGCCGATCAGGTTGCTTTGGGTTATTTCAGAAATATATGGAGCGATATTGTTGAAACTTCGGTTGAGGTTTATTATAAAGACATGGACAACCAAATTGATTTTAAAGATCATGCAACATTAATGTTAAATCCTGAACTTGAAGGTGAATTCAGGATTGGTGAAGCATGGTCTTATGGAGTAGAATTTTTAATAAGAAAACAACAAGGGAAATTTACAGGTTGGATAAGTTATACACTTTCAAAATCAGAAAGAAAAATTCCAGAAATTAACTATGGTAATGTATATCCATCAACATACGACAAACCCCATAATCTTGCAATTGTAGGAAACTATGATTTATCAAAACGTTTTGTTGTATCAGCAACATGGGTTTATACTACCGGGGCGCCAGTTACTTTCCCAACAGGACGCTACGAATACGAAAATATGATTATTCCTATTTATTCTGATAGAAATGGATATAGAATGCCTGATTATCACCGATTAGACTTGTCGGTTACACTAAAAAGTAAAGAAAAACCAAATAAACGTCGAAGAAGTGAACTAAATGTATCGGTTTATAATGTATATAACAGACATAATGCATGGATGATTACTTTCTCTCAGGATCCTGAAAATCCAGATATTACAAAAGCTGAAAAAGTTTATGTTTTCCCAATAATACCATCATTAACATGGAATTTCTTTTTTTAAAACTTACAAAAATGAAACATTTATTATATTTAATTTCTATAGCTATTTTACTTTCTTCATGTGTTGAAGATTATAATGTAAAATTAAAAAGCACATATGTTCGTGTTGTAGTTCAAGGGTCAATAACCGATGAGTACAAAACTCATCAGGTTAAATTATCGAAAAGTGCTGATTATTTTTCAAATCAACCTGCTGAGAAAATTACTGATGCTGAAGTAACATTATCAGATGGAGTTAACATTTTAAATTTAACTGAAACATCTGATGGTATTTATGAAACAGATTCAATTGCAGGTATACCAGGAAATACTTACACTTTAAATATTGATATTAATGGAGAAAAATATGAATCAAGTTGTTATTTAAATGCATGTCCTCCTATTGATTCTATAAAATTTGGTTATTATGACAATATTTATTACGACAGCACCTTAATGATATTGCTTTATGCTCTCGAACCAGAAACGCCCAATAACTTTTACCTTTGGAAAGTACATAAAAATAATGTTCTTGTAACAGATACCCTATTTGAAGTTGTTTTTTCTGACGATGTTTTCATAAATGGAAATTACATGTACGATATAGCTGTTCAATGGGTTGAAGCAAATACCAGTGATACCATAACTCTTGAAATGCAGTCGATTACTGAAGAATATTACGATTATGTTAATCAGCTATTAGCAGAAACAGTATGGGATGGTGGCCCTTTTGACGGACCTCCTGCTAATCCTCTAGGGAATATTAGTAATGGGGCTATGGGTTTCTTTAATGCTTATTCTGTATTTAAGATTACTGCAATTGTACCTGAAAAAGAAAAATGGATTTTACTAGAATCTTTTTAAAAAAGAAAAAGCGGAAATGTTATTCCGCTCTTTCTTTTTTAAAATAAATTTATTTGGTTTTATTAAATTCTTCTATTCCCTCATCCAGAAACTTTATAAAATTTCCAATATTCAAATCATGACCTTTAGGCTCGTTTAGTTTTTCACCATCTTGATTAACTAAAACATAATACGGTTGACTATTAATATTGTACTTGCTAATTTGAAAATCAGCATATTTATTACCAATTGTTTTTTTCACTTTTCCATCATAGCTTGAAGTTACCCACTCGTTTTCTGGAAGTTTTGTACGATCGTCAACATAAAGTGCAATAATTATAAAATCATTCTGTAAACGTTTTAATACTTCGGGATCAGACCATACTTTTGTTTCCATTTCTTTACAATTTGCACATTGATGTCCTTTAAAGTCCAACAAAACGGGCTTGTTTAATTTTTTTGCACAAGCCATTCCTTGTTCATAATCAAAATATCCTTGCAATCCATGAGGTAAATGCAAAATATCGCCATATTTTGGAGTTTCACACAAAGATGTAGGTTGAGTAACTCCTACTCCGGTCTGAATAAAAGTCTGGTTTTTTGTTAAATCGAACTGTTGGGCAGATTTTGGTGGTATAAGAGCAGAGATTGAGTTTAATTCAGCACCAAACATGCCTGGTAATAAATATAAAGCAAATGTGAATGAAAAAATTGCAAATACCATTCTTGGAACAGAAACAAATGGAACATCGCTGTCGTGAGAGAATTTAATTTTACCAAGAAAATAAAATCCTAGCAGAGCAAATAAAACGATCCAAATTGCTAAATAAACATCGCGGCTCATAATTCCTAAATGGTAAGCCTGATCAATATTAGCAATAAATTTTAACGAGAAAGCAAGAATAATAAATCCTAAAACCACTTTTACTGAATTCATCCAACCACCCGATTTTGGTAAAGATTTAAGCATACGTGGAAATATTGCAAGCAAAGTAAATGGAAGAGCAAAAGCCAATCCAAAAGCAAACATCCCGATTAATGGTTCTAACACATCACCAGCTGCAGCTTTAACAAGTAAAACTCCTACAATTGGTCCTGTACAACTAAATGAAACAACAACTAATGTAAAAGCCATAAAGAAAGATGCTAAAAAACCCCCTTTATCAACCTGTTTGTCGGCTTTGTTTGCCAACCCTGTGGGTAAAATTATTTCAAACATTCCAAAGAATGATGCAGCAAAAGCCAGAAATAAAACAAAGAAAATTAAGTTTGGAATCCAATGTGAACTTAAAGCAGTTGTAAAACCTGCTCCTGCGCTTGTAAGAGAAACTATTAATCCAACACTGGTATATAAAACAACTATTGAAATTCCAAAAATTAATGCTTTAACAATTGAATTAAATTTCGACGATTGCCCTTGCATAAAAAATGAAACTGTCATAGGAATCATTGGAAAAACACAAGGTGTAAGAATACCGGCTAAACCGAGAATAAAAGAGAGAAAGAAAAATCCCCATATTGATTTTTTCTGAATATCGGAAGTAGACTCTACTTTAACAGTAGCAGTTTCAGTTGTTATTGATTTTTCAGTTTCAACTTTTTCAATTGCAGAATCAACTACAGGAACTACTTGTGCATTGGCAATTGAAGCACCTTTAACTTTTACAGAAAAATCCGGATTAAAATATACACATTTATCGTCTTGACAAACCTGATATTCAATTGAACCAGTTATACTAAAAGGTTCTGATGACAAAACCTTAATTTTTTGAACAAATGTTGCCTTATTACTAAAATATTTAACTTTAATATTAAATACATCATCCATTATCTCTTCTGGTTCAGGACTCTCCGACGGTTTATCTATTAGTTCATATTTATTTGATTCATTAAACATGAAAGCTGTTCGAACCGGACCGCCCTCACCAAAATACTGCGAATACAAGTGCCATTTCATATCGATATTGGCTTCGAAAATTAGTTCAGCAGTATTTTCGCTTGTCATTTTACTAGTGAAAGTCCATTTCACAGGATTAACTAATTGAGCAAAAAGCCCTAATGTTAAAAAGAGGAAAAATGTTGATAATATTACTTTTCGTTTCATTTTTATTGGTTTTATTTTTACAAAGTTTCAAATTTAAACATTAAGTAGTAAATAAAAAAAAATACACAATTTCATATCTACTGAATAGATAATTAATGTGTATTTAGAAACAATTTAAATGATTAAATGCTGAAAGTTCTTTAGTCTTTTATGATTTCACCATTTTTATCGAAAAAATGAAATTCGAAAAAGTGATATGCGCTAACAGGTATGACACGGATATGTTTTTTAAATCTGAAAAACCATTTCCACTTCAACGAAAATAAACCATTATTAATATACCCTGCTATATATGGATGTACTTTAAGTGTTAGTTTTTTATAATTTGATTCGTTAACTAAAAAGCTAATGTGATTTTCAATATCGTCAACAAATAAAACACTTGGAGCGACTTCGCCCGATCCTTTACATGTAGGGCATTTCTCAACAGTTTGGATATTAAGCTCCGGACGAACACGTTGACGTGTAATCTGCATTAATCCAAACTTACTTAAAGGTAGTATGTTGTGTTTGGTTCTATCAGAATCCATTGCATTTTTCATTTTATCAAAAACAAGCTGTCTGTTTTCATTACTGTGCATATCGATAAAATCGACAACAATAATTCCACCCATATCGCGTAACCGAAGTTGACGCGCAATTTCTTCCGCAGCAGCAAGGTTAACTTCTAATGCATTTGACTCCTGATTCTCTCCAAGCTTAGAACGATTACCACTATTCACATCAATAACATGAAGTGCTTCGGTATGTTCAATAATTAAATAAGCTCCATTTTTAAAAGAAACCGTTTTCCCAAACGATGCTTTTATCTGCTTATCAATACCGTAGTGATCGAAAATTGGTGTTGGACCGTCAAATAATTTAACAATTTTTCCCTTTTCAGGAGCAATTGTATTTATATAGTCTTTTATTTCGTGGTAAGTAGCATCTTCGTTAACAAATACATTATTGAATGAAACATTTAATATATCTCGTAAAATAACAGATGTACGGGTTAACTCACTAATAACCAGTTTAGGTACTTGGGTAGCATTGATTTTTTCAAAAGCAATTTCCCACTTTTTAACTAATCCTCTGAGCTCAGTATCCAAAACAGCAACCTTTTTACCTTCGGCAACTGTACGAACAATAACTCCGTAGTTCTTGGGTTTGATACTTTCAACTAGTCTTTTTAATCTTTTTTTCTCTTCGGGAGATTCAATTTTTTGAGAAATTGATACTTTATCCGAAAACGGAATTAATACAAGATTTCTACCGGGAATAGATAATTCAGAACTTAATCGAGGTCCTTTAGTTGAGATTGGTTCTTTAGCAATTTGAACCAAAACCAACTGACCTGGTTTAAGAATATCTGAAATTTTTCCATTTTTATCGATATCAGTTTCCAGCTTCAATCTAGGTATAGAAAGAGGCTTCCCTTTTCGTGAAAGAGAGTTTTTTAAATATTTATTTAACGTTTGAAATTGCGGCCCTAGGTCGAGATAATGCAAAAAAGCATCCTTTTCATAACCTACATCAACAAATGCAGCATTGAGCCCCGGCATTATACGCTTTACCTTTCCAAGGTATATCTCGCCAACTGTAAATTGTAAATTTCTTTTTTCCTTATTTAGCTCAACAAGCTGCTTATTCTCTAGTAAAGCTATGGCAATTTCTGATGGAGTTACGTCGATAACAAGTTCGGTACTCACAAATTCCTTCTCCAGATTTAATAACAAATAACTATTACATAAAACAATTTAAACCTAAAGAAGATGACTTCAATAGGTTCAAAAAATGTTTCATGGATATAAAATTATCCTATTTTCTTTTCTTATGACGATTTTTTCTTAAACGTTTTTTACGTTTATGAGTAGCCATTTTATGTCTTTTTCTTTTCTTTCCGCTTGGCATATCTCTTAAATTTAAATATTATTACTTTTTAACGTTATTTTTTACTTTATTCACGAATCTTTTTGATGGTTTAAAAGATGGAATATAATGCTCAGGAATAATTATGGTTGTGTTTTTAGAAATATTCCTAGCGGTTTTTTCAGCACGTTTTTTAACGATAAAGCTACCAAAACCTCTTAAATATACATTCTTTTCGCTTACTAATGAATCCTTAATGGTTTCCATGAATGCTTCTACTGCTTTCTGAACAGTTATTTTCTCAATTCCTGTGTTCTTTGAAATTTCGTTAACGATATCTGCTTTTGTCATTTTTTAAATACTTTAATTATCAATATTTTAGATTATCCGTTTATTTTGAACTGCAAATATAAAAGATTTCTTTTGATTAATAAAATACAAAACAATTAATTTTGTCAATTATTTATAATTTTATCTAATACGCTATAATGCACATAATAAATAGAACCCTTATTAATTGGTATAAATTAAATAAAAGGGATTTACCCTGGCGTAATTCTACTGATCCATATTTAATTTGGGTTTCTGAAATAATTTTACAGCAAACCCGGGTAAATCAAGGATTAGAATACTTTAATCGATTTATAAAAAAATATCCAACTATTATTCATCTTGCAAATGCTCCAATTGACGATGTTTTAAAACTTTGGCAAGGTTTGGGTTATTATTCACGGGCCAGAAATATGCATTTTACTGCAAAAAAAATTGCTACTGATTATTCAGGCAAGTTTCCTGATAATTACATTGATATAAAAAAACATAAAGGAATTGGTGAATATACAGCTGCAGCTATTGCTTCATTTTGTTTTAATGAACAAGTTCCTGTTGTCGATGGAAATGTATATCGGTTTCTTGCACGTCTTTTTGGGATTTTTGAAAGTACTCAGTCAGTAAAAGGGAAAAAATATTTTTTTGAAAAGGCAAAATCATTAATTGATAATAAAAATCCTGGGGAATTTAATCAGGCAATAATGGAATTTGGTGCTTTACAATGTACTCCTAAAAATCCAGATTGTTCAGTTTGTCTTTTTAAATTATCGTGCTATGCATATACAAATAGTGTTATTGAACAACTTCCTGTAAAGAAATCAAAAATAAAAACAACTTCCAGATACTTCTATTACTTTATTATTATATACCAAGATAAATTATTTATCGAACAACGTAAAGAGAATGATATTTGGAAATTATTATATCAGTTTCCTCTTATTGAAACAAAAATGCATTTAGAAACAGAAGAAATTGTAAAAAATGAACTGTGGAAAAAATTGTTTGAAGGAATAGAACCTGAATTTTTAAATATTTCTGATCTTTATAAACATCAATTATCGCATCAAACAATATTTGCACACTTTTATTCAATCAAAATAAACAAAGTATCACAATATTTACTTAATAATTATTTGACAATAAAAAAGCAGGATATTAATAAATATGGTATTCCACGGTTAATTGAGAAATACACCAGCAAATTTTTTAACAAAAAAAACGAAGTCTTGCCTTTAATTTAAAAAATTGTAACTTTACGTTTTCTAACCAAAAAAATTTAAAAATTATGGGAATTAATAAAGTTATTCTAGTTGGAAATGTTGGGAAAGATCCTGAAATTAAACATCTTGACAAAGGCGTTTCCGTAGCTCGTTTTTCACTTGCAACAAGTGAAACATACAAAGACAAAGACAATAAAAAAGTTACCAACACCGAATGGCATAATATTGTTTTATGGCGCGGATTAGCTGAAGTTGCTGAAAAATATGTAAAAAAAGGTTCCCCATTATATATTGAAGGTAAAATCAGAAGCAGAACTTGGGACGATAAAGATGGAAAAAAACATTATGCTACTGAGATTGTTGCAGACACTATGCAACTTTTAGGTTCAAAACAATCTTCAGATGATAATGTACCTGTTACTGAAAATATGCAAAACGAGGATAATCATTCTATTCAATCAGAAGAAGATGATCTTCCATTTTAAATATAACAAATAAATTAAGGAATATAAATTGGAAACAACAGAACCGCTATTGTTAATGAATTTAATTAGTAATGCTTTTAATATAAATACTACAATAGTTTTACTTCTCTCAATTTTTGTATTAGTCATTTCGGCTCTTGTTTCAGGAGCCGAAACGGCTTACTTCTCTATCAAATCAAATACTTTGAGAGACGAACTCAAAAATAAATACAAACTTGTTATTTATCTTTTAAATGATGCCAAAAGACTTCTTGCAACAATAACGATTTCTAAGTTTGTCTTTAGTCTAGCTTTCATACTTTTACAAGCAGTTTTTCTAAATCATGTATTTGATTTTACAACAAATCCTACAAATGGATTTATTATTCAACTTGCAATTATTAGTATTACATATATGATTTTCGTAGAAATTGTCCCCCAATATCTGGCTCGAAAAAAACCTGAAAGATTTGCACTATTTGTTTCAATACCAATAATAATTTTCGATAAAATATTTTACCCATTTAGCATTTTTCTAGCTAAAAATTCAACTATTATTACAAATAAGTTAATAAAAACCAAACACAGTATTACAATTGATGATTTATCGCACGCATTAAATCTTACAACTCAACAAATTACAGAAGATGAGGATATTATTAAAGGTATAATGAAGTTTGGGAATATTGATGCAGGTGAAATAATGAGATCAAGAGTTGATGTAATTGCTGTTGATTATAATCTTAATTTTAAAGAACTCCTTAAATTAATTATTGAATCTGGCCATTCCAGATATCCTGTATATTTAGAATCGTTTGACAATGTAAAAGGAGTATTATACAACAAAGATTTACTTGAACATTTTGATAAAGGAGATAATTTTAACTGGCAATCGCTAATAAGGCAACCCTATTTTATTCCAGAACATAAAAAAATCAACGAATTACTTAAAGAATTCCAGTCAAATAAAAGCCACATGGCTATTGTTATTGACGAATATGGTGGAACAAATGGAATTGTTACTCTTGAAGATGTTTTGGAAGAAATTGTAGGCGAAATAGCTGATGAATCAGACGAAGATGAATCATCTTTTGTAAAACTTTCTGAAAATTCGTACCTTTTTGAAGGTAAAACTTTAATAAATGATTTTAATAAGATTTTAAATATCGAAGATGATTTTTTTGATGATACAAATGGAGATGCTGACACCATTGCAGGTATTATATTAGATATTACTGGAGAAATCCCCGAAAAAAACAAGATAATAAATTATAAAAATCTTACATTTACCATTGAAACTGTTGACAAACGTCGAATAAAACAAATTAAGGTAACCATAAATCAATAAACAAGTTAATTTATTTTATAATGAATAGATGGACCCTATCCAGATATCTCGTTTTTATTTTACCGATTTTAATTCTACTTATTTTTACTGGTTGTAAAAAAAAGTATACTCCCAAGCCAAGAGCGTATTTCAGAATTGATCTTCCAGAAAAAAAATATCAAACATACGAATCTGATTGTCCATATACATTTCAATATCCTGTATATGCAAATATTATAAATGACCAAAGTAAAATAACTGAAAAATGCTGGGTAAATATGGATTTCAATAAAATTGGAGGACGTATTCATATTAGTTATAAAGATGTAAATAACAACATCACTCAATTACTCGAAGATTCAAGAAACCTTGCTTATAAACATTCTATTAAAGCAGATGCAATTCACGAACAGGTTTTTATAAAACCCGATAAGAAAGTATATGGAATACTTTATGAAATTGAAGGAAATGCAGCATCACCAGTTCAGTTTTTCTTGACTGATAGTACAAATCATTATGTAAGAGGAGCATTATACTTTAATACAGAACCAAACAAAGATTCACTTGCACCTGTAATCCGGTTTATTAAAGAAGATATTATATATTTTATTGAGTCGTTTGAGTGGAAATAATAAATTTTTATAATGGGACTATTACTTAACGAGCAATTTAATGAAGATGGAATATTAGGAATGTGGGAAATCACGGAAGATTTCAACACGCTCCGATCAATGGTTAATCTCGACAATTCTGATATAGAAACGCTGGAAAGTTTTAAAAACCACCAACGAAAATTGGAATGGTTAAGTGTTCGCGTTTTATTGAATACTCTGGTTGATAAAGAATCAAAAATAGTTTATGGGCCAGATAGAAAGCCTTATATTCAAACAAACTCACACAATATAAGCATTTCGCATTCAAAAGATTTAACAGCCCTATTATTAAATAAGAAAAAACGCGTAGGTTTAGATTTGGAATTTATGACAGATAAAATTCTTCGAATAGCCGATAAATTTATGCGTCCTGAGGAGTTAAACGCTATTGACGAAAATCAGAGGTTGTATCATCTATATTTGCATTGGTGCGCAAAAGAAGCACTTTATAAAATTTGCGATAAAGTCGATATTAATTTTGTAACAAATTTGAATATTGAACCTTTTAAACCAAAAGAAAGTGGAATAATAATTGGTACAGTGAATAATAGCTATATGAACGAAAAGTTCAAATTAAATTATTCAACTATTAAAAATTATTCAATTGTTTGGTGTTATAAATAAAGCAATACCTAAAGATTCCAAAATATACGTTTTAAAAATATGTCCATTTATAACCAAATATTAAGTAAGATAAAAAGTCAAAAAAAACTTTTTGCATTACTTATTGATCCTGACAAACACACCGACGAATCTATTAAAAATCTTATAACCGATTCAAATGACGCTCAAGTTGATTATATATTTATTGGAGGTAGTTTATTAACAAATTGTATTGATCATACTACAGAGCTAATTAAAAATCACACAAAAATTCCTGTAATATTATTCCCCGGCAGCTTGTTGCAGATAACTTCTAAGGCCGATGGAATGTTACTCTTATCGCTAATATCGGGTCGCAATCCGGATTTATTAATTGGTAATCACGTTATAGCTTCTGCTCATATTAAACGTAGCGGATTAGAAGTTCTTTCTACCGGATACATATTAATTGAAGGAGGTAAATCTACTTCAGTTGAATATATGAGCAATACCCGC
>Ga0154355_1100_pt1 | contig 21288 bp, 14 predicted proteins | sample RifGroA2_FD_115883 | JGI IMG/M metagenome (GOLD analysis project Ga0154355, IMG submission 115883) | Bacteroidetes bacterium GWA2_31_9b
ACTTTATCGAAAATGTAGCTATACTGGCATTGGAAAGAAAAGATGTTGGAATAGTTGAAATAAATAAATTAGTTAAAAAATATGGCTCATCAGAACAAGCTATAGAAAAAATTGAAAAAAATAAAGAAAGCGAACCAATTAAGGTTAGTGCAAAAGAAAATACAATTTCGAGTATCAGGGTTTCTTCTGACAAACTTGATCATATGATGAATCTTGTTAGTGAGCTAGTAACAACTCAAGCCAGACTTTTATTATATGCTGAGAAATCAAATAATCCTGAACTAAATACAATTGTTGAAAATATGCAAAAGCTTTCTCGTCAAATTCGCGATAATGCTTTTGATATTGTACTTATTCCTATTGAAACCATGTTAACGCGATTTCAACGATTGGTTAGAGATTTATCACATGAACTTAAAAAGAATGTTGTTTTTGAAGCTATAGGGGCAGAAACAGAACTTGATAAAACAATAATTGAAACATTAACCGATCCAATATTACATATTTTGAGAAATTGTCTCGATCATGGAATTGAGCTTCCCGAAGTAAGAAAAAAGTTGGGTAAACCAGAACAAGGAAAAATAATTCTTAAATCATTTTATTCTGGAACAAATGTTCTAATTCAAATAATTGACGATGGAGCTGGAATTAATGCCGATAAAATTAGAAAAAAGGCTATTCAAAAAGGAATGATTACTGAGAACACAGTTTTATCGAATACAGAAATTTACGACCTTATTTTTCTTCCTGGATTTACAACTGCCGAGAATGTTACCGATGTTTCGGGAAGAGGTGTTGGAATGGATGTTGTAAAACGAAAGATTAATGAACTTAGAGGCGATGTAATAATTGATTCTGCTATAAATAAAGGAACAACTTTAACAATTAAAGTTCCTTTAACTTTATCAATAATAGATGGACTACTGGTTTCAATTGATAAGGATTTTTATATTATCCCACTATCGGTGGTTAATAAAATATACGTAATAGTACATGAGTATATTGCTGATAAATTTAACAACCTTATTGTACTCGACGGAAAACAATACCCTTTCTTTTCATTACGAAAAGAGCTTGATTATAATTCTGAAAATCCTTTAAACGAAAGAGTAATACTTGTTACATATGAAGATGGAATGGTTGGATTAGTTGTAGATGAAGTTATTGGTGAGTATCAGGCGGTACTTAAATCTCTTGGCAAATTATATAAAAATCAGGAAATTATTTCAGGTGCAACCATATTAGGAGATGGCACAGTTTCATTAGTGTTGGATTCTAATAAAATGATTAAAAAATTTTCAAAAAAAATTGAACTAACAAATAAAATTTAGAGGAGGAAACTATGAATATTGATTCTCTATCCCAAATAAATTCTTATTTATCATTCAAACTGGGTGATGATGAATTTGCAGCTCATGTGAGCAAAGTATTAAATATACTTGAAATGATAAATATTACACCAGTTCCCAGATCGCCCGAATATATGAAAGGGGTTGTGAATCTTCGCGGAACAGTTTTACCAATTATAGATACCAGAATAAAGTTTGGTATGACTCCAACAGAATATACACAAAATACATGTATAGTAGTTATGGATATTTTAATGGATAATGATACCATCCAGCTTGGGGCTCTTGTAGATTCTGTTGTTTCGGTTATTGAAATTGAAAACGAACAGATTCAACCACCTCCAAGCTTAGGAAGTAAATATAAATCGGAATTTATTTTAGGCGTTGCCAAAATTGAAGAACATTTTATAATGATTCTAGATATGGACAAAGTATTTTCTTCTGATGAGTTAATTATGGTTATGGAAAGTACGGATGAAGCTTAAAAAATATTTTTAAAATACTCAAAAGGAACTTTATGAAATCATTAAATGACCTGAAAATTGGATTTAGATTAAAATTACTGGTCGGCTTAGCTGTATTTTTTGTAATATCATTATTAGGGTTCGAAACTTTTATTGTGAATAAAAGAGTTATCACTCAGAATACTGATTTATTTATATTTTCTCAACTTGACCAGATATCCGAATTAATTAGCCAACATACTTATTCCAAAAAAGTTAACATCAACGACGCGCTTAACCTAACAAGCAATTTACTTTCCGAAAATAATCTTCGCATAAAAAAAGAGATATCAATTGAAACAGAAGATATTTTCCAAGGAAAAAAAGCAATTTATAAGGTTTTTAAATGGCAATTAAATGAAAATGGCTTAAATAATAATCCAGTTTTTTGTAATCAGATTGAAAAATTAACCGGTAATAAATTATCGATATACCAAAAAACAAAAGATGGTTATTTTTTAATTGCATCAAATATTGATAAATCAAGTTCAATATTTGAATATAACAACACTTTCCTTTTAACATCAGAAGAAATTCAGAAAATTGAAAATGGAGAACGTTATATATATTCAAAATCTGTAAATAACAAATATCTTTTATTGGCATGCGATGCATTATGGGTTAATGGAGAAATTGTAGGAATGATTATGTTACAGAATGAAAATATTGAATCATCATATTTATCAACAGTTTTAAAAAAGAAAACATATTTCGACGATGGTTTTGTATCTATAATCCAAAAAGATGGGTATTATTTATACCACCCCGATATGCAAGGTGAAAGTGCTGCAAATTTTATGTTTTTTAAGGAATTAATTCATAAAAATTCCGAATCAGAAAAGTTTGAAATTAAATGGCCTGAAACAGATTCTGGACGAATAAAATATTTGTATTTTAAATATATTCCAGAGTACAATTTTTATATAACAATTGTTTTTGATAAAAGCGGTTTGTTTGCTTCTCTTAAGAAATTAGCATTTTCGATAATGTTTGCAATATTTCTTGCTATCTTATTATTCTTTGCAATAATAACATGGTTTTCTAAAAAAATTGTAACTAATATTAATCATGGAATTGAGTTTGCTCAAAAAGTTTCTGAAGGAGATTTATCGGCAAATTTTAAAATTGACCAAAAAGATGAGATTGGAATGTTGGCTGTATCATTAAACAAGATGGTTGTTCAACTTCGGAATATTGTTGATCAGGTAAATGTTAGTTCAAACAATATTGCTTCTGCCAGTCAGGAAATAAATTCAGGTTCTCAGCAACTTTCACAAGGAGCAAATGAACAAGCAGCATCTACTGAAGAAATATCATCATCTATGGAGCAAATGGTTGCTAATATTCATCAGAATACTACTAATGCAGTTCAAACCGAAAGAATGTCAAGAAAATCGTCAGAAGGAATGAGGTTTGTATTAGGATCTGCATTGCAAAACAGAAATTCGATAAATAATATTGCCGAGAAAATTTCCATAATAAATGAAATTGCATTTCAAACCAATATTCTTGCATTAAATGCAGCAGTTGAAGCAGCACGTGCAGGCGAGCATGGAAAAGGATTTGCTGTTGTTGCAAACGAAGTTCGACGATTAGCAGAACGCAGTAAAATTGCTGCTCAGGAAATCGACGAATTATCGAAAACCAGTGTTAAAGTGAACGAGGAAGTTGCTTTTTTAATGGAACAAATAGCACCTGAAATTGAAAAAACGTCTAAACTGGTTCAGGAAATTGCTTCGTCGAGTCTTGAACAGAATTCAGGAGCAGAACAAGTAAATAGTGCTATACAACAACTAAATCAAGTAACTCAGCAAAACGCTGCAGCATCAGAAGAATTAGCTGCATCGGCTCAGCAACTGGAGTTTCAGGCTGGAAAACTTAAAGTAAACATTGAATTTTTTAATAAAAAAAATATTGAGACTAATAAATCTGAAATGTAGTTTGTAATATTTTAAAGTGTTTCTAAAGAAAAAAATTCTATTATGAAAATGAATGATTTTAAAATAGGGTTCCGGTTAAATCTGATGTTAATGTCGATAACATTTTTAATAGTTTCTATGTTGGGAACATATGCATTTATTAAAAATAAGATGCGGATTAGAGAATATTCAAACAACTTAATTATTGATATGATAAATGGTTTTGATGAAAATATTAATCATCATGTGCTTGATTTTCAGAAACAAATTCTTAAATACAATCAAATTACAAACCAAATGATTTGTAAAAATGAAACGTATAATTTCAATAATGGGTTTTTAAATGCAGATGCAAAAATAATTCTAAATGAAGATTTAAGAAGATTATCAATAGAAGCATTGAATTCTGGAAATATACCCCTTTTTGGAAATACTACATTGTTAAATTCTATCAAAAATAATACACAAACAAATTGTGTTTTGTTTCAAAAAACATCAGTTGGTTTTCTTTGTATTTCAAGTTCCGATAATAAAAAATATTCAATAGGCGATATAATTCCATTTGATTCAGAAATTATTAAACAAACTGAAGAAAATGGTTTGTATTATGAATCAATTTTTAATGATGAAAATAAAGGAATAGGTGTTTATAGTGCACAATATATTAAAGAAAAATTACAAGTCATATTATATACAAGTACACCTAAATATAATATAGATGTAATAAGAGACCTTTTTCATTCAAAATCAATTTATACCGATGGATATGCTTTTATAATATCAAAAGAAGGTGATTTTATTATTGAACCAAACGATAAATATAAATATGAAGAAGCTTCAAAATTAATTCAGGTTATTAATGAAAATCAAGATTCAGAAGAAAAAGTAAAATTCTATGATAAATCAAAATCACAAAAATATTTATACTATAAATATAGCAATGTTGCTCAAGCATATATTGGTGTAGTTGCTACAGACGACTATATTTTCGTTGAATTAAAAAGTTTTAAAAAATTGATTTTTGTGAGTATAGCTATAGCTCTTTTAGTTTTTTTTATACTCTTGGTTTTTATCTCAAAAAATATAACATCACCATTAAAAAAAGGAGTAGAGTTTGCACTTCAGGTTACTGCCGGAAATTTGCAGGCAACTATTGATATTAATCAAAAAGATGAGGTAGGTCAATTAGTTGATTCGTTAAATAAAATGGTAATAAATCTTCGCAATATAATTTCAGAAATAAATGTAAGCACCGATCAGATTGCAGTTTTGAGTATGCAAATGAGTTCAAGTTCGCAACAACTATCACAAGGAGCCAGTGAACAAGCATCGTCGGCCGAGCAGGTTTCATCATCAATGGAGCAGATGGTTTCGAATATCCAGCAAAATGCCGATAATGCTCAACAAACCGATAAAATATCGAAAAAAGCTGCCGAAGGAATGAATACAGTGAAAACATCATCGGAAGAGAATTACGAAGCAGTAAATAATATATCCGAAAAAATTTCAATCATTAATGATATTGCTTTTCAAACAAATATACTGGCATTGAATGCTGCAGTTGAAGCAGCCCGAGCAGGGGAACATGGGAAAGGTTTTGCAATGGTTGCAAGCGAAGTAAGAAAATTAGCCGAACGAAGCCGAATATCTGCAGATCAAATAGAAAAATTATCACGTGTAAGCGTAAAATCGAACGATCAGGTTGCCCGGTTAATGGACGAGATAGCTCCCGAAATTGATAAAACAGCAAAACTAATTCAGGAAATTACTGCAGCCAGTTTAGAACAAAATTCAGGAGCCGATCAGGTAAATAGTGCCATTCAGCAGCTTAATCAGGTAACCCAACAAAATGCTGCAGCATCTGAAGAGTTAGCAACTAGTGCTGAAGAACTTGCAAGCCAGGCACAACAATTAAAAGAAACAATAGCTTACTTTAAAACGGGTATGGAATTAAATAAAGAAACATTATCAACTAGTAATACTGTAGAAATTAAAAAATCATTAGACCACACTAATTTTAGTCAGGTAGTAAATTCTAAATATGAATCAAGAGGTGTGGATATTAACATGCTAGACGATAATAAACTTGATGATAATTATGAAAGTTTCTAATGTTTATAAAAATAATAAATTTAAATCTAAAGTTTAATTTAAATAAAATACTATGAAAAAGAAAGTTACTTATTCGTTAATCACGATAATTTTATTTGTTTTTGTATCTGCAACTGAATCTTATGCGCAGGAAAACGAACAAAAAAAAGGAAACATAGATATAAGTGTTGATTTTGTAAATAGATATTTATGGCGTGGTTTATTATATTGTTCAACACCCAGTATTCAACCATATTTAGCTTATACTAATGCTAACGAAAACTTTAGTTTTGGAGCATGGGGTTCGTATAGTAATTCATCAAATTACGGCGAAGTTGATTTATTTATAACTTATTCTGCTAAGTATTTTAGTGTTTCGGTCTGGGATTACTTTTTAATGGACGAAACAGCTTCGAGAAATAGATATTTTCAGTATGATAATGAAACAACAGGACATTCTTACGAAGCAGCTTTAGTTATTGGCAATTTTAAATTACCCATACAAATTACATCTAGTATTTTCTTTTATGGTGCTGATAAAGATGCAAATGGCGACAACTATTATTCTTTATATTTTGAAGCAGCTTATACCTTTAATGTTGCAAACCAAGATTTTAATGTTTTCTTAGGAGGAACCCCAAGAGAAGGATTATATGGTTCAGGTCCCGGTTTTGTTAATTTAGGTTGTTCATTAACAAAAGAAATTAAGATAACAGACAATTTTAGCCTCCCATTAAAAGGTTCTTTAGTATTTAATCCAAGGGAAGAAAATGTTTTTTTTATAGTTGGTATTACCTTATAAACTAAAATTATGAAAAAAAATAGATTTATATCTATAAAGAACCGTGTTGGATTATGGGTAGGGTTAGTAATTGTAATTACAGTTATGACCTTAGCAACATATTCAACAATAAAATTAAGGCGAATAACTATTTCTGATGCAAAAGATATAGTTCATACAGAAGCTAAAAACTATGCAGCCACTATTAAGACAATATTTGAAGAAGCCTTAATTGAATCAAGAACAGTTGCAGAAATGCTTTCAGCTATTAAAGATACAGATGCAACTATTGAAATAAATAGAGATGAAGCAGAATATATGGCAAAAAATGTATTACTAAGACACGAACATTTTCTTGGCCTTACACTTGCATGGGAACCTAATGCATTTGATAATAAGGATAAAGAATTCCGTAATACAAAAAAAACGGATAATACAGGGCGATTTTTATCATATCTTACAAAAGATGGTAAAGGTGGGGTTGTTATTGAACCATTAATTGGATATGAATCTGAAGATGTTGGGCCATGGTATTGGGACCCTAAAAATAAAATGAACGAAATCGTAACCGAACCAGTTGTTTATCCAATTCAAGGTAGAGACGTATTTATGATTTCTTTTATGACCCCAATAATTCAAAAAAAAGAATTTTTAGGTGTTACTGGTATTGATATAGAGGTAAACTTTCTCCAAAACCTAATAGCAGAAGCTAAAATTTTTAATGGCTTTGCTGAAATATCTGTGTTATCAACCGAAGGTATGTACGCAGCTAACTCGGAAAAACCTGAATTAGTTGGTAAAAATCTTTCTGATGTATATACAAATTCAGCTTTACAAATAGCTGATATAAAATCGAAAAACGATAAAATTGTTCAAACAGATGAAAATATTGAAATTTTTGTACCAATTCAGTTAGGTTATTCCGACACTCCCTGGCAAGTACGTATAACATTACCTCTTAATGTTGTAACTCAAAAAGCAAATAGAATGATGTACACTATGCTTGGAATAGGATTACTTCTTACATTATTGGGCATATTTATTATTTACTTATTTATTAATAGTATACTTAAACCTTTAACCAGCCTTGTACAAGTAGTTGAACGAGTATCTGAAGGTGATTTAAATGAAATGTCAGATTTATCCCAAAGAAATGATGAAATTTTCCTATTAATTCATGCGATAAAAGAAATGGTATTTAAGTTAAGAGAGATTGTTATGAATGTTATTACAGGAGCAGATAATATTACAAGTGCAAGTCTTCAGTTAAGTTCTAATTCTCAACAACTTTCACAAGGGGCAAATGAACAAGCATCATCAGCAGAAGAAGTTTCTTCATCAATGGAACAAATGGCTTCAAATATTCAACAAAATACCGATAATGCACAGCAAACCGTAAAGATTTCTATAAATGCAGCCGATGGAATGAAGATAGTTATGAAAGCTGCAAAAGATAATAGTATTGCAATTAAACAAATTGCTAAAAAAATATCAATAATTGATGATATTGCTTTTCAAACCAATATTTTAGCTTTAAATGCTGCTGTAGAAGCTGCTCGTGCTGGCGAACATGGTAAAGGATTTGCAGTTGTTGCAAATGAAGTTCGTAAATTAGCCGAACGTAGTAAAATTGCTGCTGATGAAATCGACACACTTTCAAAATCAAGTGTTGAAGTGAACGATGAAGTAACTAAATTAATTGAATCAATTGTACCTGAAATTGAAAAAACATCAAAACTTGTTCAGGAAATTTCTGCTGCAAGTTTAGAACAAAATTCAGGAGCCGATCAGGTAAATAGTGCAATACAACAACTTAGTCAGGTTACACAACAAAATGCTTCTGCTTCTGAAGAATTAGCTACAAGTTCTGAAGAATTAGCTAGTCAGGCTAAACAACTTAAAGATAATATTGCTTTTTTTAAAATTGATGATTATGATGACGAAAATGAATATGAAAATGTAAAAAAAACGAAGAAGATACCTGTAAAAAAAATAAAAAGTGAATTTAAAAATCCTGCAAATAAAATTCATAGATCATCAGGTATAGATATTAATCTTGGCAACGATAAAAATATTGATGAAGAATATGAACGATATTAAAATTAATCCGTTTTAAGTACGAATACTCAAAACATATATTTATTTAAAAAGCAGGATAATAATTTTGGATTTACTGAAAAATGAAAAAAATGATATTCCAATAATCGGTTTTTATATTAACAGTTCATAACATAATAATTTATTTGTTGTATTTAATTTAAATTTAAAATAAAAAATATGAATAATATTAGAATATCGCTTCGGACAAAAATGATACTTATGATTCTTTCGACAGTATTTGTTGTATTTGCAATTATATTTTCATATTTAGCCATATCAACAAGTAGAGAAGCTAAAAAATCTGCAACAGAACTTACTGTTTCAAAATCACAGGAAATAGCCGTTCAGGTTAAAAATTATTTAGGACAGGCTGTTGAAACAGCTAATACTATTGGGAATTCTTTTCTTGCACTTAAAATTAGTGGGAATGCAAATCGTGAAGATGTAAGTAATATTTTATCAAAAAATTTAGAAGAGAATACAATTTATTTAGCTACATGGACTATGTGGGAGCAAAATACTTTTGATGGATTAGATTCTAAATATATTAAGGATCCAATTTATAGTGAAACTCAAGGTATGTTAAACAGAACATTGTATAAAGTAAATGGAGAAATAGTTAGTGAAGCATGCACAGTTGATCAATATGAAGAAGATTATTACTCATTACCAAAATCAAATGGAAAACTTACAGTGATTGAACCTTATTATTATACTTATACAGGAGACGAAAAAGATAATATATATGAGACTTCTATTGTTGTACCTATTTTCGAAAATGGGAAATATGGAGGTGTAGTTGGTATTGATATTGAATTAACTGAACTACAAAAGATTTGCGACAAAGTTAAGTTATTTAATACTGGCTTTGCAACCATTATATCAAATCAGTTTATAATAACTGCAACCAAAAATAAGGAATATACAAACAAGAACTATTTTGATTTTGTTGTAAAAGATGCTGAACTTATTAAAAAAGCTATATCAGCGGGTTCTGAATTTAATAACGAAGATATTTCATTTATTACAAAAGAGAAAGTATTTCGTTCATATGTTCCAATTCAAATAGGAAATTCAACTACTCCATGGAGTGTTTGTATTGAGGTTAATAAAGATGAAATTTTACAGGAAGCACGAAGTAAATTTATTGCTATTATTCTTATTGGTATATTCGGTATATTAATTATTGCAATTTTACTTTCATTAATAGCTCGAAGTATAACACGTCCATTATATAAAAGCGTTGAATTTGCTAAAAAAATAGCTGAAGGTAATCTTGAAGAAGATATTAATATAAAGCAAAACGATGAAATTGGGATTCTTGCCGACACACTTCAGCATATGGTTATTAAACTTCGTGAGATTGTTAATGGTATTATTTTCAGTGCTGATAATATTTTCTCTGCTAGTCAGCAGTTAAGTTCTAACTCACAACAATTGTCACAGGGAGCAAATGAACAAGCATCATCAGCAGAAGAAGTTTCTTCATCAATGGAACAAATGGCTTCAAATATTCAGCAAAATACCGATAATGCTCAGCAAACGGTAAAAATTTCTATAAATGCTGCCGATGGAATGAAAATAGTTATGAAAGCTGCTAAAGACAATAGTGTTGCAATAAAACAAATAGCCAAAAAGATTTCAATAATAGATGATATTGCATTTCAAACCAACATTTTAGCATTAAATGCTGCGGTAGAAGCAGCTCGTGCAGGAGAACATGGAAAAGGATTTGCTGTTGTGGCTAACGAAGTTCGTAAATTAGCCGAACGTAGTAAAATAGCTGCCGACGAAATCGACACTCTTTCAAAATCAAGTGTTGATGTAAACGATGAAGTAACTAAGCTTATCGAATCAATTGTTCCTGAAATTGAAAAAACATCAAAACTCGTTCAGGAAATATCTGCTGCCAGTTTGGAACAAAATTCAGGAGCCGATCAGGTAAATAGTGCAATACAACAACTTAGTCAGGTTACTCAACAAAATGCATCTGCTTCTGAAGAACTAGCTACAAGTTCTGAAGAATTAGCTAGTCAGGCAAAACAACTAAAAGATAATATTGCTTTTTTTAAAACAGGTATAGAAGATGATGATTATGATGAAGATGAAGAATATGTAATTAAAAAGTATAAAAAAAATCTAGTAAAAAAAGAAAAATTAGAAAATATAAAATCAGTTAAAAAAATTCACAAATCATCGGGAGTTGATATTAAAATGGGTAGCGATAAAAATATCGATGACGAATATGAACGATATTAAAGACTAAATAAAGTATTATTTATATAACAATTTAGTTCAAAAGGTGATAGATTAAAATTTTAGGTAGGGGTTAATTTTTCAAAAATTATCATCTTTTGATACTGAGGAGAGAGGGGTTTAAAACCCCCTCTCTTAATTTAAATAAAATATGGCTGATTCAAATAAATTTGCTTTTTATCAGGCAAAATTATCGCAAAGTGAGTTTGATCGATTGAGTAAATTTATTTTTGAACAATCAGGAATAAAATTACCTCAAGTTAAATTAATTATGCTTCAAAGTCGACTTCAGAAACGACTGAAAGAATTAAATTTCACTACTTATAAAGAATATATCGATTATGTTTTTAGTGCCATTGGATTAGAGAATGAGATTGTTCATATGCTCGATGTAGTAAGTACAAATAAAACAGATTTTTATCGAGAACCCGTTCATTTTGATTTTTTAAATTCAGTTATTTTACCCGAATATATAATTAATGGAAAAAGTATTAATAATTTTTTAGTATGGAGTGCCGGTTGTTCAAGTGGAGAAGAACCTTACACCATTGCTTTTAATCTTATGGATTTTAAAGAAAAAAATATTGGATTTGATTTTTCAATTATTGCATCTGATATATCTTCCCAAATATTAAATAAAGCAAAACTTGCCATTTATAAAGAAGAGTTAATCACTTCAATCCCTTTAAATGTCAAGAAAAAATATTTATTAAAAAGCAAAGATAGAACAAGTAAAACTATTCGTATTGTTAAAAACGTAAGAGATAAAGTCGTTTTTTTTAGGTTTAATTTTATGGAACAATCCTATAATTTACCTTATATGTTCGATGTAATTTTTTGCAGAAATGTACTTATATATTTTACTCGCGAAACCCAGGAACAAGTATTGTTAAAATTATGTTCAAAGTTAAAAACAGGGGGGTACTTATTTATTGGGCACTCAGAGTCAATTCTTAATATGGATTTACCAATAGAACAGATAAAACCTACAGTTTATCGTAAAATTTAATATTAAATAATTATGAGCCACCTAAGCGATCAGGAATTGTTGGATGAATTACTAAAGCGATTCGAAGAAACAAAAAATGCGCTTCACGAAGTTCAGGAACTTAACAACGAATTGATTCTTGTTAATAAAAAGCTCGAAGAATCTGAAGCAATGAAAAGTCATTTTATTTCAAACATTACAAACGAAATAATTAATCCCTTCTCATCAATTTTAGCATTGTCAAAAAATATTATGAGTGTAGAAAAAGAAAACTGGAAAAAAGTATTTTCTATGGTTTCTTTAATATATTCCGAAGCTTTCCAGCTTGATTTTCAATTACGTAACATATTTGTAGCAGCTAAAATCGAAGCAGGAGAAATACAACCTGAAATATTAAATGTAGATGTCAGGCATTTAGTTGAAAGTGTTATTGAATCGTTTAAATACGAAACAAAAAAGAAAAAACTAACTATAGATTTTCAATTTAATATTGATGATACAAGCGGAGGTACATATTTTTTTAAAACAGATCCTGAAAAACTGCGACTTATTCTGGCAAATTTGATGAGTAATGCAGTAAAATTTAGTTACGAAAATAATAAAATTGATGTTTTAGTTTGGGAAAAAGATAAGTTTCTGTATGTATCAGTTAAAGATTATGGTGCAGGAGTATCTCAAGAAAATCAAAAAATAATTTATGATAGATTTAAACGCTTAGATTCGGGAATAAATTCAATAAATCGTGGTCATGGCCTTGGATTATCTATTAACAAAGCATTATTAGACCTATTAAATGGTAAAATTGATATTCAAAGTGTAATTGGAGAAGGTTCAAATTTTACTATAAATATTCCTGAAAAAGAACGTAGCATCGATGGGTATGCATCTGATGGAAATGAATTGTTTTTTGATATTGACGAAAAACAAATCGATGATAAAGAGGAAACTTTTTAAATTTAATTTTAATGATGGTTGATCCGGAAATCTATTTTTTATATCCTGCTGAACTTTTTGCCAGCCAAAAGCCATATCAGATTAACACAATATTAGGCTCTTGTGTAGCTGTATGTTTTTGGGACACTGTATTAAAATATGGTGGCATGTGTCATTATATGTTGCCTTTATGGAATGGAACTGGTTTAGCATCACCAAAATATGGAAATATTGCGATAGAAAGACTATTAGAAAAGATGATTGCTTTTGGTTCAAATAAAATAAATATTGTTTCAAAAATTTTTGGTGGGGGCGAAGTAATTGATGTTAAAAACCAACATTTTTATATTGGTGAACGAAATATTGAATTGGCTATTAAAATGATTAAAAATCATAATATTCCAATTATAAGCTCAAGTACAGGAGGTAAACTAGGTCGCAAAATAATATTTTATACTCATACAGGTGAAGTAAAACAAAGATATGTACAAAGAAAGATTACGAATTTTGATGATATCAAATAGCTAACATCAACTAAACTCATGTAATAATAAAAATATAATATGAATAAAATAAAGGTTCTTGTTGTTGATGATTCTGCTGTGGTTCGACAAAATTTATCGGAAATAATAAATTCAGATCCCGATTTAGAAGTTATTGCAACAGCATCCGATCCATTTATAGCTGCCAAAAAAATTAAAATTGAATTACCCGATGTGATTACACTTGATATAGAAATGCCAAGAATGGACGGATTAACATTTCTTCAAAAAATTATGGCACAACATCCAATTCCTGTTGTTATTTTTTCCAGTTTAACCGATAAAGGAACAGAAACAGGAATAAAAGCTCTTGAATATGGAGCAGTAGAAATAATTACAAAACCTAAAATGCTTGATGCCGAATCGCTGAATGAATCAAAAATTCGTATTTGTGATGCAATTAAAGCTGCTTCTGGTGTAAAAATAATACGTAAAGTATATAAGCCGATTCCAATGCAGGTTGAACCAAAATATTCTGCCGATGCAGTTTTACCTCCTATACAAAACAAAAGCATGATTCATACAACAGAAATAGTTGTTGTAATTGGCGCATCAACTGGAGGTACCGAAGCTTTAACAAAACTTCTCCAAGAACTACCCCATGATTCTCCAGGTATTGTTGTAGTTCAACATATGCCCGAAAAATTCACAACATCATTTGCAAAAAGATTAAACGAACTATGTAAAGTTACAGTTAAGGAAGCTGAAGATGGTGATTCTGTAATTCCCGGAAAAGTACTTATTGCTCCAGGTAATTTTCATACTATTTTAAAACGAAGCGGTGCAAAGTATTATGTAGAAGTTAAACAAGGACCTTTAGTTAACAGACACAGGCCATCAGTTGATGTTTTATTTCGTTCAGCAGCACGATACGCAGGATCAAATGCAGTAGGTGTTATAATGACAGGCATGGGCGACGATGGGGCAAAAGGACTATTAGAAATGAGTGAAGCTGGTGCCCATACTATTGCACAAGATGAAAAATCATGTATTGTATTTGGAATGCCAAAAGAAGCTATTAAACTTAATGCAGTTGATAAAATTTTACATCTCGACCTAATTTCAAATGCAATAATTCAAATAGTTAGAACTAGAGCACCTAAATAAAACCTTTAATATTCAAGTATTATATAAAATATTTCGTTATTATTTTTTATAGGAAAAAGATTTTCTAAATTTAAGCCTTGCTTTTATTGAAAATTGTGGAAAACATTAATTATTTTTATTTTTCCTTATAAAAAATATGAAAAAGCTATGAATGAACGTAATTCACAAGGAATTGTATTTAAATACACTTTAAGTGGCTTTATTATTGGTTTTGTAACTGTTTTGTTTGTAATTATTGTCGATTTCTTAATAAAAAAAATAAGCTTTTCTGAACTAATCGAAATACATAAATCAAATCCTGTTTATATTATTCTCGATTTATCACCATTTGTATTGGCCTTTTATGCTTATTTAATAAGTAATAAATATGCCAATACATCGTCAGTTTTGCATGGGTCATTAAAAAATGAATTTGATAAAACTCAAAAGATTTTCAGGTTTGTTGAAAAAATCCGATTAGGCAATATTAATGCTGAATATAAAGTTCAGGATTCTGAAGATGTGCTTGGTCAATCAATTCTTGATTTACGTGATAATCTTAAGAAAACTAAAATCGAAGAAGATAATCGAAGAAATGAAGATCAACAAAGAAATTGGATAGCTGAAGGATTAGCTATGTTTGGAGATGTTTTAAGAAAAGATACTGATAATATTGAGGAACTATCTTATAATTTGATTAGCAAATTAGTAAAATATATTAAAGTTAATCAAGGTGCATTCTTTATTATAAATGATGATTCAGAAGCAGACAAACATTTGGAAATGACTGCTTGTTATGCTTATGAACGTAGAAAATACCCCGATAAAAGAATTGAATGGGGCGAAGGTACAATTGGTGCTTGTATTTTGGAACAAGAAACAATTTATATGAAAGATGTTCCCAAATCATATGTTAGTATAACATCAGGCCTTGGACAGGCAACACCAAGATGTTTGCTTGTTGTTCCATTAAAAATAAATAATGAAATATATGGTGTTCTTGAAATTGGTTCGTTTCAAGATATTGAAAAATATATTATTGATTTTGTTGAAAAAGTTGCTGAAAATGTAGCATCTACAATTTCGAATGTAAAAATAAATACACGAACAGCAAAACTTTTAAAAGAATCTCAATTACAAGCAGAAACTCTTGCTGCACAAGAAGAGCAGATGAGGCAAAATATGGAAGAACTTCAAGCTACTCAGGAAGAAGCTGCACGCCAGAGTGAAAAATTCATAACTTTTACTAATGCGGTAAATCATACGCTTATTCGTGCCGAATATGATGCTAACGGTTCTTTATTATATGCAAATACAAGATTCCTTAAAAAGCTAGGTTACGAAAAAAACTCAGAAGTTGAAGGTCAGCATATTTCAATGTTTATAAACGAGAAAGATAGAGAATGGTTTGATGAATTATGGGAAGGTCTTGCAAAAGGAGGAAAACATTTTGAAGGTGATATGAAACATGTTACAAAACAAGGTCGTGACTTATGGACAATGTCAACCTATACATGTATGAGAAATGAAGATGGAGAAGTTGAGAAAATACTTTTTCTTGCAATCGATACAACCGATCAGAAAAAACAAAGCCTCGACTATCAAGGTCAAATTCTGGCTCTTAATAAATCAAGTATTAAAGTGGAATTTTTACCTACCGGCGATCTTCTTGAATGTAATCAGAAGTTTATTGATTTAATGGAATATTCTCTTTACGAACTTAAAGAAAAAACAATTTTTGATTTTGTTGATAAATCTGAACTAAACAAACTACGCGAAAACTGGGATAAAATTATACAGGGTGAAGCATGGGAAGGTACTCTTCGACAAAGAACAAAAGATGATAAAGATATTTGGGTAAGAGTATCGTTATCTGCTGTTAGAGACATGTACGACGATATTTCAAAAATAGTTTATATTGGAAACAATGAAACTAAAGAGAAATTGATGGAAATTGAAACAAAACAACAAACCGAATTACTTAAAAAGCAGGAAGAAGAATTACGAATGTCACGTTTAGATTTAAGAGCTCAACTTAAACAGGCAAAAGACGAAGTTCGTCAACAATTTAAAGAAATTGAGAAAGAGAAAATTAGAAATGAAAGAACTCTCGAAGGAGCACTTGATGCAATTATGACTATTGATGATAAAGGAATTGTAAAATTTTTTAATAAAGCTGCAGAAGAGCTTTGGGAAGTTAAAAAGGATTCAATTATTGGACGAAATGTATCTAAACTATTCCCTAATTACGATTTTAATGATGAGTTTATTAATTCATTTATCGATTCAACCGAAGAAAAAGTTATTGGACAACGACGTGAAGTAATATTAAAAGATTCAAAAGGAAACGAAAAGTCAGTGCTTTTCCTTTTAACACAGGCAAAAGTTGAAGAAGAAATAACATATACTGCATTTATTCAGAATATTTCAGTAGATTTATTTTAATAAACTGAGATTTTTGAAATCTATGTTTTATCAACCTTTTCCTTTTTTTAGTTCCATATAAATAATTTAAATCTATTGAAAAATAAATTTAAAAATTTAAAAATCAGTTTGTTATACAATATAGTTAAGACTGTTTTTTTAACTACTTTTCTATTATTGACTATAGGAGTAACAAAATCACAAAATAAAACAGATAGTTTATTGTTGTTAATAGAATCTGCAAATGACATTAGAAAAGCTGACCTTTTAAATGAACTTTCAATTTCATCCCGAAACATTTCTTTAAACAAGTCATTCGAATATGCAAACAAAGCAATTACTTTATCCAGGGAATTAAAATATATTTCAGGTGAAGCCGAAGGTATAAAAAACAGAGGAGTTGTATATTTCACTCAAAATAAAAATTCTGAAGCATTAATTGAATTTGAGATATCTTTAGAACTATTCAAACGTGAAAAGAACAGTGTTAAAGAATCTGCTCTTATAAATAATATTGCAAATATTTATGTAACTCAGGGTGAATACGAAAAAGCATTAACAAATTACCTCAAAGCTGTAAAAATTAATATTGATGCAAATAAGCAGGAAAGTGTTGCTAATATTTATAATAATATTGGTATGGTATATAATAAATGGGGTAAAAACGAGCAAGCATTTGAATATTATAATAAATCGCTGGAAATAAATAAAAAACTAAAAAATAAATTAGGAATTGCAGCATCATTAAATAACATTGCATTGATTCTAAAAAACTGGGGTCAATACGATAAATCTCTCGAATATTTTCAGAAAGCATTAAAAACAAACGAAGAAATTAATGATAAAATAGGAATTGCACGATGTTTAAGTAATATGGCAAGTGTTTATATTGATCTTGGGCAAGAAGAAAAAGCTTTGGAACTGAATTTGCAATCACTGGAAATTAAAATGGAACTTGAAGACAATCAAGGTGTTTTGTTTTCATATTCAAATATTGGCGATATTTATTTCAAATCAGGCGAATTTGATAAAGCCCTTGAGTTTTATGCAAAATCATTAAATACTGCAACTGAATCAAACAGAAAAGAGTATATCATTATTTCAAATACAGATATTGGCGATACTTATTTAAAACTTAAAAATTATTTAAAAGCATTAGATAATTATGGTAACGCACTTGATATTGCTGAACAAATTAAAAGCAAACAAAACATTTGTCTACTACGATCCAAAATAGCATTCTGTCAATTTTCAATAAATCAAATAAATAGTGCAGAACAGAATTACTTGTACAGCCTAAGTTTAGCTAAAGAATTAAATTTTGTAAATTTAATTGAACAAAATTATAAGGAACTATCTGAATTATATGCTCAAACCAAAAATTACGAAAAAGCATATCAATTTCAGTCTGAATATTTGAAAATCCATTCTTCAATTTTTAATGAAACTACTCAATCAAAAATTTCTGAATTGCAGACAAAATACGAAACTGAGAAAAAAGAGAAAGAAATTATAGAGTTAAAATCAAATCAAGTAAAGACTAAACAACAAAATCAATATTATTATACAGGATCATTATTAATTATATTTATAATTGTAATAGTGTTTTTACAAAACAGAAATGTAATAAAAAAGAAATCGTTGAGTTTGCTCGAGCAAAAAAATATTTTACTCGAAAAAGCGAATCAGGATTTAATTATATCCAAAGAAAAAGCTGAAGAATCTGATCGATTAAAAACAGCATTTTTAACAAATATATCACACGAAATTAGAACTCCAATGAATGCCATTGTTGGGTTTTCTGAATACATAACTGATAATGAAATTGATGATGCAGAAAAAATAGAGCTTTTTAATTTAATTCGAATTAATAGCAATACCTTATTAAACTTAATTGATGATATTCTTGATGTTTCACTTATTGAAACGGGACAACTTAGAATTAAAAATGAAAAATTTTCATTAGCAAAATTAATGGAAGAAACTTTTTTACTTGTTAAGGAAAATAAAAAGTTAAAACAATCGCATATCGATTTTACTTATTATATTGATAATAACTTAAAAAACTGTTATGTAATTTCAGATCCATTCCGATTGAAACAAATTCTGGTTAATTTGCTCGATAATTCGGTAAAATTCACTGAATTTGGTCAAATCTCTTTTGGGAGTAAAATTGTTGAAGTTAATAATGTAAAATATATTCAGTTTAATGTTGATGATACAGGTATAGGTATTGAAAAAAAATATCATGAGAAAGTTTTTGAACGATTCTTTAAAACACCTACGAATAATTCTGTTTTATACAGGGGTTCAGGAATTGGATTACCAATTGCTAAAAGTTTGGTAACACAAATGAAAGGACACGTGAGACTTGAGTCTGAACCAAATATTGGTACTTCCATATTTTTTACAATTCCTTTTGTTGAATTTATAAACAAAACAACAAATATAAATTAACAAAATATTTAGAATTTTGTTAGGATATATATTCTAACCATTTACTTTTGCACATTGGGCTTTATATTTAGATTTTTTATGAAAAAATTACTTTTTCTAGTATTTGTTTTTTTTGTTTTTATTGAAATTTTTGGTCAAGATAAACCAAAAAATTTTACAATAAAGTTAATAGAAACTAGCGATGTGCATGGAGCGTTATTCGATTACGATTTTATTAACGATAAAAAAGCAAAATCTTCATTAGCTCAGGTTCAATCTTATATTAATTCAGAAAAAACAAAGCAAGATATTATTTTGATGGATAATGGCGATATTATACAAGGCCAACCAATTGTTTATTATTACAACTATCAAAATACAGCCGATACACATATTGTTGCAAAAATGCTTAATTACATGAATTATGATATTGCAACAATCGGAAACCATGATATTGAAGCTGGACATGCTGTATACGATAAACTGGTTAAAGAATATAATTTTCCATTGCTTGCCGCAAACGCAATTAGAACCGATAATGGCAAACCTTATTTTAAACCTTATAGTATATTGACCAGAAATGGATATAAGATTGCTGTTTTAGGATTAATAACTCCCGGAATCCCCGATTGGCTTCCCGAAGAGCTTTGGAAAGGTATTGAATTTGAAGATATGATTGATTGTTCAAAAAAATGGATTCCCCAAATTATTGAAAAGGAAAAACCTGATTTAATTGTTGGTTTATTTCATTCTGGATTTGATTATACTTATGCTAATTCTACAGAGAATACATCTAAAAACGAAAATGCATCTGTTCTCGTTGCAAAACAAGTTCCTGGTTTCGATATCGTTTTTATAGGTCACGACCATTATACATGGAATGAAAAAGTTAAAGATATAAATGGAAAAGATGTTTTAGTACTAGGTCCGCAAAGTTCAGCACGCCAGGTTTCTACAGCAACTGTTCATTTTTCGATAAACGAAAAAGGAGTAACAGAGAAAACTATAGAAACTGAAATTGTTGAAATAGTAAAATTTAAAGCAGATTCATTATTTACAACAAAATTTAAAAATGAATTTAACGAGGTAAAAGAATATGTTTCAAGACCAATAGGAGTTTTTGAAAAATCAGTTTTAACAAATGATGCAATATTTGGTCCATCAGAATTTACTGAACTTATCCAAAAAATTCAGCTTGAAATTTCAAATGCAGATATTTCTTTTACAGCTCCTTTATCAATAAATGATACAATTAAAAAAGGACAAGTTTTTGTTCGTGATATGTTTAAATTGTACCGGTTTGAGAATTTCTTGTATACTATTAATTTATCAGGTAATGAAATTAAAAATTATCTTGAGTATTCGTACAATTCATGGTTTAACACAATGAAAACCGAGAATGATCATATTCTAATTTTTAATACAGATAGTACAGGAACACACATTTTTAATGAAAAGTATAAGAATTATACTTTTAAAAATAATTTTTACAATTTCGATGTAGCCGCTGGAATTAAATATTCTGTTGATATATCAAAACCATTAAACCAAAAAATTACAATTCAATCGATGAGTAATGGTAAACCATTTTATAATGATAGTATTTATACTGTTGCAATAAATAGCTACAGAGGGAATGGTGGTGGAGGTTTATTGACATACGGTGCAGGACTTAATAAAGATGAAATTTTAAAACGGCGAATAAATTCAACAGATAAAGATTTGCGTTTTTATATTATGAAATGGATTGAAAAGAAAAAAATAATTAATCCTGAAATCAGACCTGAATGGAATATTATACCTCATGATTGGTGGGAAAAAGCTGTTGAAAGAGATAAAGAAATGTTAACAAAAAAAAATAAAAAATGATTCGAATATTT
>Ga0154355_1118_pt1 | contig 20856 bp, 18 predicted proteins | sample RifGroA2_FD_115883 | JGI IMG/M metagenome (GOLD analysis project Ga0154355, IMG submission 115883) | Bacteroidetes bacterium GWA2_31_9b
AATATGATTCGTTAACAGTACCAATATCAACCAATGCTTGTAATTCCATATAATCATAATCAGCACCATTACATCCACTAAAGTGACCACTATAAGGTGACATAGTACTTAAACACCATGCAATATATGATTCCGAAAAATCAGCTGTGTTTGTTCCAAATTTTCCTGTTGCAAAATTATAAGTACCTTCTGCTGCTGCTGTAGCACCAAAAGCATAACAAGAACCGCAACTTCCCTGATCACGAGGAGAACCAATATATGAATTACCATTGTAATTTCTCCAGTCAAATGAAGTAGGAAGAGCTTTAGAAACAGAAAAATTAGGATCTACTTTAGCATCAGCATGAGATTCAGATAAAGATCTGTTTTCATGTGTCATAAGTTGATCGCCATTCATTTCCATTAAATCAAGTAAAGGAATTCTTTCTTCAAGACCTTTATTGTTTCGAACACATACAGCTCTTTCGGTTACAAAACCGTTTTCTTTTACAGTTTCTGTTTCAACATCGAAACCATAACGAGCAGCATAAGAAAATTCCTGAGCTACTTTACCTTTATAGAAATCCCAAGCATTCTGTACACTTCCATCAGGTAAGTGAACCATTCCTATATCGCCTCCTCCTTTAACAGAAGTAATTTCATAGCGATATCCTAGCATTTCGCAATATTTTGCAGCTGGGTTAACATAACCTTTTTGTGCAAATACCGTAAAAATCAAAAAAAGTGAAAACACAAAAGTTAATAGTGTAAATTTTTTCATAATGTAAAAAGATTAAGGGTTTGAATAAAATTTTGGCGTAAATTATTTATAATATTTTATATTAGTATACGGTTTCGACATAAAACAATTTTCTACCCCTAAACGACAATTTGCTCAGAAAAAAATGAAGCATTATTTTTTAGATTTAAAAATCAATTTTTCTCTTTTTTAAAAAATTATTTATAAATTGCCCAATAATTTATTAACCCAAACCGTACCAAAGACCTAATATTAAGGAGTTTATGAAACTAAAATGTGTTATAGTTGATGATGAACCATTAGCTATAACGGTACTACAAGGATATTTAAAAAAAATACCTTCTATTGAAGTAATAGCAACTTTTAATGATGCGCTTTCTGTTTATGAAATATTAAAAGAACAAGATATTGATTTTTTGTTTCTTGATATTGAGATGCCAAATTTAACCGGTATTGATTTCTTAAAAAGTTTTACCAAGCCCCCATTAGTAATTATAACATCTGCTAATAAAAATTATGCTATTGAAGGTTTTGAGTTAAATGTTATCGATTTTATATTAAAACCATTGACTTTTGAGCGGTTATTAAAAGCTATAAACAAAATAATTGAAATTAAATCCTCCAAACCTATTCACGAAAAAGAAGAAGAATCATCTGACCATATTTATTTAAAAGAAAATAAACGAATGGTCAAAATTTATATTGAAAACATTCTTTATATTGAAAGTATAAAGGATTATGTTAAAGTAGTTACAAAAAGAAAAACTGTAATAACTAAGCAACAACTTGGTTATTTTGAAACCATTTTAAATCCAAAAAAATTTATAAGAATACATCGATCATATATAATAGCTGTTAATCAAATTGATGCATTTAGCTGTTCAACTGTTGAAATTGGAAGCATTGAAATTCCAATAGGTAGAAAATATAAAGAAGAAACTCTCCAGAAACTTGGAGAAATTGAATCAATCGAATAATAAATTTAGTTAATGTACACTAATAGCAATCTATATAAAACTTACTTATTCATATTTATTGGGATTTTAATTTCTATAAATTTAAAATCTCAAGAAAGGGGATTGCTATTATCTAAATATTATTCTGCAAAAGATTATAATAGTGGAACTCAAAACTGGGCAATTGTTCAGGATAATAGAGGAATTATGTATTTTGGTAATGCTTTTGGTGTACTAGAATACGATGGAGAAACCTGGAGAACTATTCGGGTAGCAAATAATTCTGCTGTAAGAAGTTTGGCTATTGATAATAATAATAATATTATTTACTCTGGTGCATATGACGAAATGGGTTATTTATCGCCCGATATTTCAGGTAATTTAATTTATAAATCTCTTACTCATTTAATCGATTCTCAATATTTAGGTTTTGGTGATATTTGGGATATATATTGTTTTTCTGATACAGTTTTTTTCCTTACTGACAATTATATTTTTCGATATCAAAACAACAAATTTGATTATTGGGCTAGTAATAAAGAGCGATATTACTTGAGTTATAAAATTGAAAACTCTTATTATGTACAAGAAATTGGAAGAGGATTGCTGAAACTCGAAAATGATTCTCTTGTACTTATTGATAAAGGTGATTTTTTTTTAGATAAAAAAATTCATTCTATTATTAAATCAGGAAACGAATTAATTATTTGTACCCGAGACGAAGGGGTATATTTATTTAGCAATAAAGGTGGAAAAACACAAATAAAATCTATTTCTGAAATATCCGAAAAAGGAAAAAATTTAAACTCCTATTTTTTAAAGCATATCTTTTATCACGGTATTGAGATTTCAGATAAATTATATGCAATGAGTACAATTACCGGTAGTATACTAATAGTTGATAAGAAATGGAATGTAGTAGATGTAATAAATGATGAAACAATTGGGATTGTAAGTCCAACTTTTTATTTATATCATAAAAAAAACCAATCGTTGTGGTTAGCACTTGCGAATGGAATTTGCCAGGTAGAATTGAGTTCACCTTTCAGATATTGGAACGATGAAAAAGGTATTCATGGAGTTTTTACAGATGTTGCCGAAATTGGTGATAAACTTTATGTATCGACAGGTTCGGGAATTTATTATTCAAATAAAAAACCTGACAACATTAATTACAGCCTAAACAGTTTCTCTCCAGTTAGTGGTACTTTTGAACAAACATGGGGATTCTTGTATTTTCAACCACCTTTCCCTGGTAATGAAAAAAATTACAAAATATCAAATTATTTAACAAATGAAAGGACAATTCTCCTTGCAGCTTCGAGTCGGGGATTATTTCAAATTATTGATGATAAATCGATCAAAATTTCTGATTATAATTTGATTTATAAATTATATCAGTACAAAAAAGATCCTTCAAAATTATTTCTTGGATTAGGTAATGGGGTTGCTTTAGCTTCTTATAGTAATGGAAAGTGGATTAATCATGGTCATTTGTATGGTATAAATGAAATTATACGTGAAATAAATGAAGATTCACTGGGAAACTTATGGCTTAGTGCAAACTACAAGGGATTAATCAGAGTTAAAAATCCATTATCAGAGTTGTACACATCAAAAAATGTTGAGATATACGACACTTCAAATGGACTAAAATCAATAAATGCGAACGGAATAATTGATTTTAAAAACAAACTGTATTTTTATGACAATGCTGATTTATATGTTTTTAATGATAAGGAGCAAAAATTTACAGTATCAAAAATTGAAAATGATTCCGCTTATAGTGAATTTACTGATACTATTTCTGATTTTAGAGTTTCTGCCGAAAGACTAACTGATTTTTTTATAACAACCGATAATGACACAACATTATGGTTTGGAACCATGAATGGTGTTTTCAGGAATATGGGAACTCCCGATCGAGATTACTTTGATGTTTATCCTGCAATTATTCGAAAAGTTTATTCTGGAGATTCATTACTTTTTAATGGAACAAATTATAAACAAGATAAAATTCATCCCGACACAAATTCTTTTTCATTATTAGTAGATCCATCTTCGTCTGTAAACCTGGGTTTAATTCTTAAATTTAAAGATAACTCGTTAACTTTTCATTATGCATCTCCCTTTTACGATGATGAAGACAAAAATGTTTATAGTTATTTACTTGAAGGATTTGTTAAAGATTGGTCCACTTGGAGTACAGAAAATAAAAAGGAATATACAAATCTTCACGAAGGGAATTATACTTTTAAAGTAAAATCAAAAAACATTTACAATATTGAAACAGGAGTTGCTGAATATAAATTTACTGTTTTACCTCCATGGTATAGAACTTTTGCAGCTTACTTCGGTTATTTAATTTTAAGTACATTATTCATTGTTTTAATTGTAAAACTTTATACAAAAAGATTAATAAAAGAAAAGGACAATCTGGAAAAGATAGTGAAGCAACGTACCCAGGAAATATTAATGCAAAACGAAGAAATTCTTGTTCAGGCAGAGCATTTAAAAGAAGCTAACGAATGGATAAGTGCAAAAAACATTGAGCTTGAAAGCCAGAAAGAAGAAATTGTAAAAAAGAAAGATCAATTAGAAATTAGCAATGCAACTAAAAATAAATTTTTTAGGATTATTGCACATGATCTTCGAAATCCGATAAGTGCTTTTGTAAGTTCTACTTCATACGTTTTAACCGATCTGGATGAATTTAATAAAGAAAAAACAAAGCATATTATGTCGGAACTGAATAAGTTGTCAAATACCACTTACAACTTACTGGAAAACCTATTAGACTGGTCGTCTAGTCAAATGGGAGACATAAAATTCAATCCAAAAACAATTGATATTGTAAGTATTATTAAAGAAAATATTGAATTAACAAAGAATAAACTTGATTCTAAAAAAATTGAATTATCACTCTTGTTACCCGAAAAATTAGATGTTTTTGCTGATGAAAATATGATAAACACGGTTATTCGAAACTTAATTTCAAACGCTGCAAAATTTACAGAGATTAATGGAAAGATCGAAATTCGTTGTGAACAAAATGATAAATTATGCACAATATCAATAGCTGATAATGGTATTGGAATTAAAGAAGAAGATATTGAAAAACTATTTAGAATTGATCAACACTACACGAACCTTGGAACACAAAACGAGAAAGGATCAGGTTTAGGATTAATCTTATGTAAGGAATTTATAGAGCACAATGGTGGCACAATAAACGTTACCAGTGAGCCCGGAAAAGGAAGTACCTTTTCATTTACAATAAATATTGCTTAATTTATCTGAACACTACCCATCCCCTATCTTTTGAAATAGCATTTATGGCTGAAGTTATTAGCATAAATTCTTTTTGAATAGTATTCAATTCTTCATCTGTGATTTTATTTTCCTGTGCAATACGCAATTTTTCTGATGAATCCTGCTGGGCAATTTCTAATATTTTTCTTTTGTATGCTACAATTGTTTCGGGAACTATCTGTTTCAGCTTCATTTCTTCTGTTTCAATCAATATTCCACCTTTTTTGAAAATCTTACTTAATGTATAGCTTGGACTTAATAAATCTGCAGCAAGATTGCTTATTTCCAGATCGGTATGATTAATAAACTGCTTACTTTCAGGAAGTATATCATTACCCATTCCTTCGAGATATTCCTGAAAAATCTGTTTATAAACCAGGTTTTTAAATTCAAGATCATCGTTTAGAATTTCATTAATAACATATTCTGCAACCTTAACATGACGTGGTTCATCAAACTTATCTTCCTGATATGAATATAATATTTGATCTCCATAATGAAGCAGTAAACGAATAATTTCGCGTTCCTGATGCTCGGCAGAATATCCTTCAACAAAAGAAGGTACAGCAGTAGTTGCAGTTTTATATACCTCCGATGGGGAAGAAAATTTTTTAGTTTCACTTTCGGCTGTTTTCCGACGAATTTTATTTATTTCAGAATAGAGAACTTTTTCATCGATACTTAGAATGTTGCTACATTCTTTTATATAAACTGTACGTATAATTCCATCGGGAATAACCGAAATAGAATGAACAATATCGCTAATTAAACTGGCTTTTTTTACAGGATCGTTTTTTGCATCTTTTGAAAGAAGACGGGTTTTAAATGTAATAAAATCTTCTTCGTTTTTTTGAATAAATGCAAGCAATTCTGAAGCGCTGTGTGATTTTGCAAATGAATCGGGGTCTTCGTTCTCAGGTAATAGCAATACGCGAACATTCATACCCTGCTCCAGTACAAGATCAATTCCGCGGATAGAAGCTTTTATACCTGCTGCATCGCCATCGTAAATAATTGTAACATTTGGTGTAAATCGTTTTATTAATCGAATCTGATCAACAGTTAACGATGTGCCTGATGAAGCAACAACATTCTCAATTCCTGATTGATGCATCGAAATTACATCGGTATAACCCTCAACAAGGTAACATTTGTCGGTTTGTGTTATAGCTGTTTTAGCCTGAAACATACCATATAAAACTTTGCTTTTATGGTAAATTTCTGATTCAGGAGAATTTAAATATTTGGCAGTTTTTTCATCCTTTTTCAGAACCCGGCCACCAAAACCAATAACATTTCCCGATAAACCATGAATCGGAAACATAACACGTGCACGAAACCTGTCGAATTTATCATCATCTTTAACAATAGTAAATCCTGCTTTTTCTAGAAACTCGAGTTTATATCCTTTTTCGATAGCTGCTTTAGAAAATGCATCACGAATATCCAAACTATAACCCAGCTCAAACTTTTCAATGATTTCGTCACGAAAACCGCGTTCTTTAAAATAGCTTAATCCGATTGCACGGCCATCGGAATGTTTATGTAATTTTTCCTGAAAATACGTATTGGCAAACTTTGTAACAACAAGTAAACTATCGCGCTCATTCTGTTGTTGAAGTTCTTCGGTAGTAAGTTCTTTTTCAATTATTTCAATATGGTATTTCTTTGCAAGAAACTTAAGCGCATCGGGATAACCCAAATGCTCATGCTCCATAATAAAATTAACTGCACTACCTCCTTTTCCGCAACCAAAACACTTATAAATACCTTTTGCTGCTGAAACTGTAAACGAAGGTGTTTTTTCGTTATGAAAAGGGCACAAACCAAGATAATTAACGCCACGTTTTTTAAGACTTACAAAATCTGAAACAACATCTACGATTTCTGCAGTATCAATTATTCGTTGTATAGTATTGTGGTCAATCATTAGGTGCCCGATTATCAGATATTTAATTATTTTTACGTATTGGCTAAAATACTAAAAAATAACGGCAGAATTTAACGAATGAACTTTATATCTTTTTGAAAATTTCATACAACTTTCAGAATCAGATAAATATTTTGTATTTTGTTTTAAAATATCATTGATGAAAAAATTAGTTGTTTTAACTGGATCGGGAATAAGTGCCGAAAGTGGCATTCCTACTTTCAGAGATATGGGTGGAATTTGGGAACAATATAATTTTGTTGATGTTGCCAGTCCTGATGCATGGAAAAATAACCCAGAGTTGGTTATCCGTTTCTACAACGAGCGAAGAAAGAAAGTAATTGAGTCGAAACCCAACCGTGGGCATCAAGGTTTAGTTGAACTTGAAAAATATTTCGATGTACAAATTATTACACAAAATGTAGATGATTTACATGAACGTGCAGGGAGTAAAAACATTTTGCACTTACATGGAGAAATAAGAAAGTCGAGAAGTACAGCCGATCCATCATTAATTTATACTATCTCTGGCTGGGAACTAAAGACAGGTGACAAATGCGAAAAGGGATCACAACTCAGACCTCATGTAGTTTGGTTTGGAGAACCGGTTCCTGCAATTAACAAAGCCTCAGAAATCTGTAAGATGGCAGATATTTTTGTAATTATTGGAACATCACTTAACGTATATCCTGCAGCGGGATTAATCGACTTCGTTCCATCAAATACACCTATTTACTTAATTGACCCGAACGATATCAGCTTCTCAACAATTAAAAATCTTACTTACATAAAAAAAAATGCCTGCATAGGAGTGCAGACATTAATTACAGATTTGAAAAGTAAATTCGTTTTTAACGATTAATTAATATTTTCTTAGTAACAACACGATTATCATCAACTAAAAGAGAACAAAAATAAAGTCCATTTTCAAGGTCAGAAACATAAATTTTTTCATTTCCCTGTTTATCTTCTAAATCTTTACTTATAACAATTCTGCCAAGAGTATTGTAAATTTGCAATTTAGCATCTTTCACAAAATCAATAGAATAGTCGGCGTAAAAATATTCAACTACAGGGTTTGGATAAACTTTTAATTCCTGTTTTTGGAGAATATTTCCATTGGTAGTAATTGAATCTGCTTTTTCAGAATTTTGTGCAAATAAACAAACTGAAAATATTAGAAGAAGTATTGATAGTATATATTTTCTCATAAGCTTATTTTTTATGCAATTTAACAAAAACTATACCTTATGTACGAATAATTTATGTTAAAGTTTGTGAAAAGAACTTAAGTTTCTGACTAACAATACAAAACAATATAAATTTGGAATAATAAATTCAAACAACTATTTTTGAGACGTTATAAATAAATTATTATACTTATGAATAAAATTTTACTCTTAACAACACTCCTTTTATTTTCTATTTTTGAATTGCAGTCACAAAGTTTAATGGTATTAAATGCAGAAGACAAATCTGATGTTTCTAATGGAACATTAATACGCATAGGCAGTTATGATGAATCAACTATTGAAGTTGGAGCTTATGTAAAAAATACTTCAGGAGCAACCATCAATGTTTGGGTTAAAAAATATACGAATGAAATCGTTTCAGGAAGCGAAGCTTATTTTTGCTGGGATGGTTGTTATGGTAGTTCAACAAATAGTTCAACAAATTATTTATCGGTAGCAGCCGGTGACACAATTAAAGCATTTAGCGGTGATTTTAAACCAAATGGATTATCAGGGATAAGTAATATAAAATACACTTTTTATATTGATCATCAAACAACAGATTCTGTATCAGTTAATATCCAGTATAATATTTCTGTAACTGGAATTAATGATATAAAAGATCAATATCAAATAAGTTCTGCATATCCAAATCCTGCAACATCTGTGGTATATTTTAATTATACTATATCAGGAAATACCGATGGTAAAATTATTATTTATGATATTGTTGGTAAAAAAGTAAAAGAACTTATTACAGATAAAAATTCGACCCAGGCAAGAGCAGACATTTCGCAATTAAATCCCGGTCTTTATTTATGGACATTTGAAGTGAATGGAATATCAGTTAAAACAGAGAAATTATTAATAAAATAAGAATCATTACTAAATAAAAGAGGTTGTCTCAAAACACATAGAAACGTCCTTGGACTTTCTATCGTGTTTTATATGTTACTGTTTATTAGTAAAATATAAAAACGTTTCCATGTCCTTCGGACGATGGAAAGTTCTTTTGAGACAACCTCTTTTTTATTTTAAGGAACAAAATATTCTTGTGTTGCCTGTAGAATTTCCTTAGTATCGCTTTTATAAACAAAAGCAACAACACTCGAATTTTCGATTACCCACTCTGAATTAATTGTGTAGTCGTACGTTTTACTTTTTACATCATTAGCATCTACCTGTCCATTGACAATGGATTCACCCCATACACTATTAACTGCATCACGTAAAACATGGTTATGAGAATAAAACTCAATATCTTGTTGCCCAGTTGGGAGTGAATAATCTTTCTGCCACGATTTTAAAGAATCTTCTACAAAATATACAGAAAGCATAAGGTTTTCATTCATTGATACTATAAAAACAACATCAATATCAGCAGTCATTACTCTGGAAGAAATGTTGTAGCTTAACTCCAGATTTATATCCATAACAGGTTTTTCTTGAAGCATTTCTTCAACTATTCCTGCCCATTGAGTATAGGAATATGTATAATCGCCACCAGTTTGTTTACGATTAATTAAAGCAGCGGGAACAGAAACAGAAGCATTAAAATATTCGTCAAGCTCATTACCAGTTTGTGTTCTATAATCGTAGGTATATTTCCCTGAGGAATTAACATCAGCAAAAAAACCTGCATGTATTGAAACCGGAATAATATGATCACAATAAAGCGATTTAAGAAGCTCCATTTCTTCATCGCCACGGGGACAGTTTCCACACTCGTGACCTGTATATTCTTCGATTAAAATTTGTTTTATTGGTACTGGTAACGATGCATCGCCACACTGACCATTATATTCAATAAATGGTTCTTCAATTTTATCACAGGATAAAATGATAACAAAGAATAAGCCCAAAAAACAAATGATATATTTATATTTTGTCATGTTAAATCTTTTAAAATGTACTTGTTATTGATAAAGTTAAACCATACGAAGCAGGTACATAGCGACAAGTACCACCAGAACAGTCTAAACCATCTCTTTTAAATCCATATCCTAACTGAAACTTATTGGCTCCTTTTTTATAACCTGCCGAAACATAATAGTAATGCAATTTATCTTTTTCGTTTCCGTAATTATACTCGTCAGATGCTGAAATAAACCATGTTGGAGCAAAAGTGTATTCAATTAAACCCATTGCCCAATTTCCTTTGTCTTGTTCAGTAAATAATCCTTGAAGCTCGAACCTTAGAGCATGTCGTGGTTTAAATTTATAGGTAATATCAGCAATACCAATATTTGCATTTATGGTTCCATAACCTGATAAACCCTGAACTTTATCTTTATTGTAAATCAGATTGATATAGCTAAAATCTGCTTTTAATTTTGAACTGAATTTTTTGTAAATTTTTAAGTTGATATCCTGAAAATAAAGTTCATCGCCAATAGCCAGATAATCTGACGTGTATTTTGTAGCATCAGCAGTCAGTTTTGTTTTCAGGTTATGTACTCTAGAGAAATTTACTAAAAGATTCGTTCCATATTTACCTCCAAGCATCGATTCTGGCTTAAAGTTATAACTAACCTCTGCCTGAAAACCAACTTCGCCATTTGGTTGTGTTGCATACGGATACATTGCTGCCAAAGAATAAACATGTGTTTTAGTAATTGCAGGAATATAGTTTATCTGTAAATTATTTTGTTGTGCATTTATGTCGGAGCGAAAACTCATATTATCAATTCGTTTCGCACTTACATATATTCCAAGTCCCTCTTCTGAATAACTAGCATTTAAAAGTATAGCATCGCCATATTTTATATTGTATCCATTGTCGGATGATGGATCGGGATATTTATATGCATATTCACCAGACAGATTGAATCCTTTATGCACAACTCCAATCCGATTAGAAAATGCACCTACATTTTCGGGTAGATTATAAATAGGATCTTCGTCTTTTTGAAATTTGCTTACAAAGTTTCCACCTATACTATATTTTGTTGTATTATCGGTTAATGATGGAATTAGGTCGTTAATAAATACCTCGCCATCAACTCCACGAACAATTCCCGGTCCATAATCAAAATACAAACGTTGTTTGCCTGTAAATCCCTTTAAATATATCCCTTTAAATGGATTGAATTTAATTTTTATACCATCCATGGCATTATCAATTCCAAGTGATTTATCTTCGTATGATCTGAAAATTAAACCACTGCCAAACTGATCGTAAAAATTACCGACAGTTACTTCGAGACCATCGTTCTGATAAGTTAAAAAACGATAAGGAATGCCTACTCCATTATATTGTTGATCGAAACCAAGCATTGCGTTCATATAACCTTCGTAACGTAATCCTGCAGTAAAGTTTCCATATGTATAATTCAGGTTTGCAAATGAATTCAATCCCATCTTATTTGAAGGAGCATAAGCACTATGAGCACTATCGGTTTGATACATTTGTGCATCAACCTGAAAGTTTCCGCTTAGATTTCCTTGATTATTTTGGGCTTTAATACTTAATCCTATGAAAAGAAAGAATAAAACCTGAATGATTTTTTTACAGAGTTTATTTTTCATCTTTAATCATGCTTTTTTCTTTAATCACTTCGAACAATTCATACTCATCGCCCTCTGAATAAGATGTATGTTGCCACAATATATTCCCATTTGAATCGAGTAAAATGGTGTGAGGAACATTTATAACATTCATTGCACGTTTGAACTCTTCGTTTGGGTCTAAATAAAACTGAATATTTGCCCATCCTCTGCCATTAACAAATGGTGCAACATTGCTCATACTTCGGGCATTATCAACTGATATTGCAGTTAGTTTAACACCTGTTTCGGCTGTCCATTCCTGAATGTTTTCGTTGTATGCTTCAAGTTCTTTAATACATGGTTTACACCAGGTAGCCCAGAAGCTAATAATTACCAGATTTTCGTCATTGAATAAATCAATAGTATTTACATTTTCCCCTTTTAACGATTTTATTTGAACATTTGGAATGTTTTTTTGTGCATATAGTGTTGAATTACTAATTATAACAATTAATATTAAAATTATTTTTCTCATGTTCTTTCTATTGAATATTTGTTTTAAAAATGAGGATAGCATTAAAAAGCTATCCTCAAAAATCAATTTCTTAAAATTTGTATTATTTAATTATTTGGATTTTTTGAGTAATAGATTCATTTCCTGATAAAATATTAATAAAATATAATCCATTATTAAGTTTACTTAAATCTAAGATAATATTATGTTTTCCTTCAGATAATTTTCCTTTATCTGAAATTTTCACCAATTGTCCTGATTCATTGAATATTCTTATTTTTACTTCACAATTTTTATGGTTGTAAAAACTTATATTTAGCTCTTCTTTAGTTGGATTTGGATAAAAAACAGTATTATATTCACTTTCTATTTTTTCAACTCCTACTCCATGAGTTGTTTTAAAAGATACAGATCTATCAGCAACAGGAGTTCCATTATACCCTTCTAATCCATTTTCAATTCCTAAAAAATATGTAGTTTTAGGTTCTAAGTCATTAATGAGATTAATTGTTATAATTTTTTTAGTTTCTGCAATTATAGTTGTAAATGGGACATCTTCACCATCAATACTATCTACTTTTAAATATACAAGAGTGTCTGCACTTGAAATTGCTTCACCTCCCAAATATCTTACAGATAAATCAAAATTTACTAAAAAATTCATATCTAAAGGAACATCTTCTTCCCCGTTTAGGACATTAAATGTTACTTCAGGTGCCGTTGTAGAAACAAGCTGATAAACGCCATATATTTCTTTATCACTGTTGTTTTGTATAAAAACAACCAATTCCATTTCTTCACTAACTTCTGTATCCATTTTATGTTTAAATGATAAATTTATTACCTGATCATATGCTGGGAGTCCTATATTTGTTCCATTTACGTCAGGGAACATGTATCGCATAACATCTGGAAATTCTTTTTCTCCATTTGTTCCAGGTGCAGAACTATATACTAAGTCTTCAATTAAAACAGCATGTGCAATAATTTCTCCATCATTAAAATCTGCAAGTGATGTTAATTCTGCATTTATATATACTGAATCATTTGCATAAGTTAAATCAGCAGTAATATTGAATAATCCTGGTCTTGCCCAGTCTACATCAATCATATCTTGCTTTACATCTGCGGGAGAACCTTGAAATTTATTTCCACTTAATACTGCATTTGGAACACCTCCAACACCATAATAACTAACCCTCGCATTTTTAAGATCATTATCTAAATTAAAGGTATACATTGGGTCGGTTCCTGGCCAAGATGTATGATAAGCAATATGTGAAACTTCCCATTCATTAAGTCCTGTTTCGATTAAAGCACTTAGTGCTGGATTTTGATTTGCACATGGACTACAGGATGCATTTGTAAAGTGTTCTATAAGTACTCTTTTTTCAGATACTTCATCTAAAATAAAAACGTTCAAACTTAAAGTATCATTATTAGGAACTTCATCTAAAGTCCCGTTTGGATTAGAAATCCAAACCTTAAGATCGTTTGTTGATAATAAATCTGAAGCATTCCAAGTAACATTATGTATAAAATCATAAGTTTCATGAGTTGGAATATTTAAGTCAGTCAAACTCTGAGTATTTACTGTTCCATTATTAATAACCCAATTAATATCAATACTTTTTATAGTATCAATACCTTTATTACTAAATTCTCCATCAATTTCAATTTCTCCTGCACTAACAAATAGTGGGACATTTAATTCTTCTAAAACAGCATTCACATTCGGTGGAGTAGCTACTATAAAAGTTGTTGATTCTTCTTTACCAAAATCACAACCTTGAGCAAATACAAAGTTAAACATTTCAACATAATACCATCCATCTCCATATCCAGCACAAATACCATCACCATATTCATCTTTAATAGTAAAAGTAAGTTCTTCTCCTAATATAACACAAGTATCAGTTATATACGTATTTTCAGCATCTGTATATGGCCCGCCAAATACAATAGTATCACCTATTGCATTAGTAAGAGTCCAAGTTGTTTCTGAGCCATACTTATCTGTTGTTATAGTAATAACAATTCCTGTTTCGCCTCCTGGGCATTGTGCTTCTACAAAAAATGGAATAAAAAACAATACAATTAGTAAGAGTAAAAATTTTTTCATAAAGTAAATTTTAGGTAATTATACATAGGTTAAAAAAACAGTCCAATATAAAATATAAATGCCATGTAAACAATGATAAATAATAATATACAAGTTAACATGTTGAATTTGTGATTACTAGATGCACAAATCATTTCTGTTTAAAATTATTCTAAATATTTTATGTATTTTTAAATTCCATTTAATTAATCTATGAAAAGGTTTTATATATTATTTATCCTGATTTTTTTAACACAAGCGATTTATTCTCAACGGTTTGGTGGAGGTTTTCTTGCAGGATTATCGATGACACAACTCGATGGTGACAGTTGGGGAGGTTATCATAAGCAGGATTTACAGGAGGAATTTACACCTATACCAACCTGAACAAAAATATGGATATCCAACTGGAACTTCGCTACGTACAAAAAGGAAGCCAGTCAAACAGTGAAATACCTGAAGAATACTACCGATCGGAACTCAATTATATTGAAATTCCTTTGTTTTTAAAATATCATTTCCACTCAAAAATTTCTGCTGATATTGGTATTGCTTTCGGATTTTTACAAAAATCAACCGAAAACGATGGATATGGAGAATTACCTTCTGACTCTGAATTTAATAAAACCGAGTTATCTGGATTAATCGGGTTAGAATATCAACTTTGGAAACGAATAATATTTAATGCTCGTTTCAATTATTCCATTTTACCTGTAAGAGATCACCCGGGTGAACAAACTTATTATTTGAACAAAGGACAGTATAATAGTGTATTAACTTTTACTCTGTATTATCAGTTGGCAAATATTGGAAAATAAGTTTCTGACGCTAACAATAAGAAAAAAAATAGCATATTGTAGAAACAAAAAAAAGTAACTTATGATTAACTCCAGCCTTTAGGCTGGGGATAATGAAACAACCTAACAATTGGGCTTCAGCCCATAATATAAGAAAGTAATGGCATACGTTAGAATATGGGTACACACAGTTTGGGGAACAAAAAAGCACACTCCTTTTTTAACTTCTGAAAATAAACGCATTGTATTGCAGCATATTAATGAAAATGCATCAAATAAAAATATTTATATTGATTTTATGAACGATCATTTAGACCATATTCATTGTCTGATATCATTAAACCCAAAGCAATGTATTGCTGATGTAATTCAATTGATTAAAGGAGAATCATCCTTTTGGATAAATAAAAATAAAATCATAGTTAAAAATTTTGAGTGGTCTGATGAATATTATGCAGTATCGGTAAGCGAATCGCAAGTAAATACTGTTAGGGATTATATTAAACATCAGGAAGAACATCACAGAAAGAAGACATATGTGGAAGAGTATAACGAATTCATTGAAAAACACGGATTTATAAAGATGAAGGGCTAAAGCCCGTGAATTATGTTGTGGGTTATTCCCCAGCCTAAAGGCTAGGGTTAGTTTAAAAATGGTAATTTAATTTTATTTCACACAGTTAGTGGTAAAACCTAAAATAATGAAAAAACACAAAATTGTAATTGCTGTTACCGGTGCAAGTGGATCTATATACGCCAAGTTATTGTTTGACAAACTTAAAAACCTTGATTCCCAGATTCAGGAAATCGGAATTGTATTTTCAAAAAACGCCGAAGAAATATGGGAATATGAACTTGGAGACAAATCGTATTCAACATATCCATTCAAAAAATATTCTACAAACGATTTTTATGCACCTTTTGCTTCAGGATCGGCACAATTTGATACCATGATTATTTGTCCCTGTTCAATGGGAACATTAGGACGAATAGCCAATGGAACATCAGACGATTTAATTACCCGTGCTGCTGATGTATTATTAAAAGAACGTAAAAAACTTATTCTTGTACCACGCGAATTGCCTTACAGTCTTATTCATATACACAACATGAAATTGATAACCGAAGCAGGAGGAATCATTTGTCCGGCTTCACCATCGTTTTATAATAAACCAAAAACTATTGAAGATGCCGTTAATTCTGTTGTTAACAGGATTTTAGACCTTGCAGGATTTGAAATTGATTCGAAACGTTGGGGAGAATTGGAAAAGTAAAAAAGGTATAAAGGTATGGGGTATCGGGGTATATGGTATAAGGATTTTTCCTGTCATTCCCTATTTCCTTATACCTATATACCCTATAATTGACATTATGGTCAGACATTAATTAGCTACATGTAATAAGGAGTTGTAATGAAATAAACTTATCATTTTGATTTAAATATCCAATAACCAATACCCCATAATGAATGTCGAAATGGTTGCACTTCTTGGACATTCTGCTGTTCGATGTTGGATATTCAACATTTATTAAAAGTTAAAAATTGTAACTTTTATTTCTTTACGATGCTTAAGCCAAAAATTTTTAAGCAACTGCAAGCGCAGCAATACTCACTTTTGTATTTTTAATTTCCATTATAACATTTGCACAAGCTTCGAGAGTAGAACCTGTAGTAACAACATCATCAACCAGTAAAATATGTTTACCTTCCAACATTTCAGGGTTTGTAATCCGAAATATATTTTCCACATTTTTCCAGCGTTCGAAACGCGATTTACGGGTTTGTGTATCTGTTGCAACAGCACGTATTAATATATTGGTATCAATTTGTTTTTCTAAAGATTCGGACAACCCCATTGCCAACCAATCACTTTGATTGTACCCGCGCTTTTTTAATTTTTTTGGATGTAATGGAACAGGGATAATTATATCTACCTGATTAAAAACACTTTCTTTAATTTGAGAGCCAAACGATTTACCTAATTCAAAACCAATTTCTTTTAAACCGTTGTATTTAAACTTATGCATCATGTCCTGGTATTTACTTCCTTTATTAAAAAAGTAATACGCTGTTGCATATTCAATTTTTGTTCTACCCCAGAAAAGTTGAGAAACAGGATTGTCAATTTCTTTATGGTAGTTTGTTTTAGGCAGGTTATACAAGCATTTAGTACAAATAAGCTTTTCCTGATTAAGGAGATGCGTTTCGCAAGCAACACATAAATTGGGATAAAACAATTCGTAAAAACCAAGAATGTACTTTTTGAAAATATTCATAATACTATTCATATTCACCAGTGTCATATAAAAGGGACAGGACTAAAGTCCATTAGTAAATTAGACCTTTTAACCCCAGCCTTAAGGCTGGGGTTAGTCTTACACAAAATACAATTGGGCTTTAGCCCATAAATAAATTTCTAGTTCTTGCAATATTTATTTGTATTCACGAATTTAAAAAAATTATTTTAAACCTTCCCATTCGTTATGAAATTGATTTAAGAAAAGCTCCATAAATGCATGTCTGTTTTCGGCAATCTTCTTTCCTGTATTGGTATTCATACGATCTTTTAACAGCAATAGCTTTTCGTAAAAATGATTAATTGTTGTTCCGTTTGATTTCTTATATTGATCGAAATTCATATTTGAAACAGGTTTTATTCCGGGATTATACATTTCATTCCCTTTCCAACCACCAAAAGCAAATGTACGTGCTATACCTGTTGCTCCTATTGCATCTAAGCGATCGGCATCCTGAACAATTTGGCCTTCGAGTAACGCCATTTTATTATTCTCTCCTTCGCCTTTAAACGAAATAAGTTCAATAATGTAAATTACTTTTTGAATAACATCCGGAGCTACTTTTTGACTTTCAAGCCAGTCTGAAACTACTATTAAACCAGCACTTTCGTTTTTATTAAATTTCCAATCGGCAATATCGTGAAGTAAAGCAGCAAGATCAATAACAAACAAATCGCCGCCTTCAACAGCTTGGATTTTATGTGACATATTCCATACTCTGTAAATATGCCACCAATCGTGCCCGGAACTATCACCTTCAAGTTTACCTTTAACAAAACCTATGGTGTTTTCAATAACTTTTTGTGTATCCATAATTGATACCGATAAGTGTTTATAATTATCTTTTTGTTTCGTAAACTTACAAAAAGATTATAAACATATATCGGCATTTACCAATGATATTGTTCTAATGTGATTAAATCTTTTAGAACAAATCTTGGTATAAAATAAAAATACCCGCAAAAGCGGGTATTCTCAATAAATTTGTAAATCTATTATTCTCTTAATTTTTCTTCTTTTTGCCATACTACTTCTCTTCCTAACAACGAAAATCCAATAAAACCTTTAACCAACAATGTCTTTTCATCTCCTTCTTTGAAACGGATGAAACACTTGTAGGTTTTGCCATTTTTAGGATCGTAAATGGTTCCATCAACCCATTCTTTATCTTTGGCATTGTATTCAAATGATTTTAAAATTTGTAATCCAAGTACTGGTCTTTTTTTTAGTTTTTCATCTGAATTATTTTTGTCCAATTTTGCAGAACCATCTGTTTCATTTGGTGTTTTTAACCATTTAATATCACCATAATATTTTCCATCTTTTGCTTTAAAAATTTTAACCTGTGAATCACCATCTTGTGTTAACCAGTAACCAAGAAATTTATCTGCATCTTGTGCAAACAATTTTGGTGAAATAATAAATGCGAATAGAAATAAAAAAATTGAAATTTTTGTTTTCATATATTACTTTTTTGTTAGGTGAATAAAATGCAATATAAATTATTTTTTAATCAAAAACATAACCAAATACTTTTTGAATAATTGAACTCGCCCATTTGAATGGATCTTTACGAATATTTTTTTCTTCTTTTCCCACTCTGAAAAACAACTCATCAAGGGCAACCTCGGTTGAAAACTCTGCTAAATCGGTATTAATTGTTGATGGCAAACCTAATTGAGTATCTAAACTACTTGTAAGTGGGTTGCTATTAATTACTGATAGTAAACTATTGTAGTTTGTAGTAAACGTACTCCATATTTCGTTTGCAGAAGTATTTAAAACAAGATCTTTATCAAGCGATGTATTTATTTTTGGTGCATACAATGCCACAAGGTTGTCGAATGTTTTTAATTTTAAGTATTGAGTTGCCGCAGTAGAATCAAATTCAGAATATACTGCTTTAGTACCTGCGTCTTGTGGAACAACACCTTGTAAAATATCTAATCCCTGGCTAATTGTTAAACTAAAAATGGCATCTTTAAAAATTGGTGCTGCTTCTTTAGCTGCATCTTCGGCTGCGCGATTAACCGCCAAAATTACATCGTCAAATTTGTCATCTAACCCAACCTGTTCACTTAATAATTTAACAGTTGAATTACTGTTGATTTTAGAACGAATAAGCTCAACCTCATCGGGTAATTGAATTAAAGCCAGTAAAGGGCTTCCATTGTAATACCCATCGTTTGCAGACATTACTGTTGATGCTGTATCGGTTCCAATTTCGAGGGCAGTTTTTAAACCTTCAACTATTTCCGAACTACTTAATCCATTTTCTCCATCACCTAAAAGATCTTCCAACAGATCACAACTACTGAATATCAGTAGCGATAACATAATCACAATATATTTTTTCATTGGTTTAAATTTTATAGTTTAAATACAATTCAAAATCAAATTTGTTTTATTTAAATAACGCAAATTTATTTTACGAAGTTTATAAAAAATTGTTAGGTAAAGAGAATCGTTTCATTAAAAAATATGGTTTAGGAATTTAACTATTATTAATTTTTTCTTTCACTGCAACTTTTGTTCCTTTTTTTTCATCTAACAAAAACACAATTGAAAAATTCATTAAATCCAATTTAATGAACCATCAAGCAATAATTTTGTTATTTTTGTTTAATCTTATTATCTTGATTAAAAATATAAAAACATTATTTACTAACATAACTAAATTTTGAAATTATGAAAACAATTAAATTATTATTTTTTGCTTTTGCAGTTCTATCTGTAGGATTTTTCACTTCTTGCGAAGACGAGGAAGCAACTCCTCCAACCATTGAATTTGTTGCTGGTACCGACATTATTACTGCTGATGCTACAGTAGAAGTTGACCATGCATTTTCTTTTAAATGGATTGTTTCAAAAGGTTCTGCTGATTTAGAATCGTTTACAATCAGATTAACAAACAACGATCTTGATGGTTATCCAAAAACTGATATAGACGAAGACTTATATCAAGGTCAGGAATTTATTACTTTAGTAAGTACTGGAATTTATGCATATACATTTATTGCAACCGATAAAGATGGACAAACAGATACTAAAACAATAACTGTTACAGTTGTTGCTTCTTCAGGCCCAATAACAACTTACAATGATATAATACTAGGTTCATATAATGCTTCAGAAGGAAGTTCTTTTGCTTCAGTTAATGGAGTTGTTTATACTTCTGCTGATGCAGCAACAAATTCAGATAAAGTTGATTTTGTTTATTTCTATGGAGCTACAAATCATGCAACATTAGCCGCTCCTAGCACTACAGATGCCCAAGATATTTACCCTGGAATAGCAGGTTGGAATACTAAAAATGTTACTTTAATGGCTTTATCAACATTATCAGCATCAGAATTTGATGCAGCAACTACTGATGAAGAAATTGTTGCTGCTGCTGCAGAAAGTTTAACTACTGTTAAAAAAGTAAACGAATTAGCAGTTGGAAATGTAGTTGTATTTGAAACGGCTTCAACATCTGCTAATGCTTC
>Ga0154355_1140_pt2 | contig 19291 bp, 18 predicted proteins | sample RifGroA2_FD_115883 | JGI IMG/M metagenome (GOLD analysis project Ga0154355, IMG submission 115883) | Bacteroidetes bacterium GWA2_31_9b
ATTTACTTATTATCAAAAATGAAAAATGGTATAATTAATAATAATACAGTAATTTTAGTTTAACATTTAATTAACATGAATTAATCAATTTTGCACCGGAATCAAATTAAACAACTTTAAATTTTTACTCTATGCGAAAATTATTTTCATTAGCAACTGCTTTTACTTTATCAGCATTTTCATTAATGGCACAAGAAACAACCGAAGAGTTTAAACCAAGCGGCAAACCGATTGTTACAATTTTCAGTAATGCACACTCAACTTTTGTAGATGAAACCAATACATCAGCTTTTGAAATTCAACGAGCTCAATTTGGATACGAATATTTGTACACAAAAAACTTTTCTGGTACAATAATATTTGATGTTTGTGATCCTAATTCTGGAGAACTCGAAATGGATGCTTTTCTCAGAGCCGCTGCTTTAACATATAAAACCGACAAATTACTTGTTAATTTTGGTATGATTGGATTATATGAATTTAAATATCAGGAGAAACAATGGGGTTACAGATATATTATGAAATCATTTCAGGATGAATATAAGTTTGGTTCAACTGCTGATTTAGGATTAACAATAGAATATAAATTTGCCGATTTTATTAGTGCTGATGTTGCTATTGTAAATGGTGAAGGATATAAAAAAGTTCAGTCAGATGATACGTATAAAGGTGCTATGGGTATTACTGTTACTCCCTTAAAGAACCTTGATTTTAGAGCTTATTATAGTTTAATGAAAACAGATACATCACAACAATCATTCGCTTTCTTTGCAGGATATAAGTCAGAAAGATTTAGAGTTGGTGGGGAGTACAACATACAAAAGAATCATGATCTTATCAATAATCAAGATTATTCAGGTATATCAATGTATTCTTCAGTTTCAATAAGCAAAAAAATTAGCATTTTTGGCCGATTCGATCATCTCACTTCTACAAATAAACTTAATGAAGATGGAGATACCTGGAATTATAAAAAAAATGGTGAAGCATATATTATTGGTTTTGAATATGCCCCAATAAAAGGTGTAAAATTTTCTCCAAACTTCCGCGGATGGAAACCTGCTGATGATACAAAAGGTTTTATATCAAGTATTTATTTGAATTGTGAAATAAAATTTTAAAACATAAAACAGACTAAAATGAAAAAAATTATTATTCTTTTGATCTCTGTTGCTGTATTTGCATCATGTGGTCAACAAAAATCAGAATCATCGGGCGATGATTCAAAAAAAGTAACACTAACAGCAGCTGGAGCAACATTCCCAATGCCATTCTACAATCTGGCTTTTAAAAAATATACAGAAGAAAGTGGATTGCTATTAACCTATGGTGGAATTGGTTCAGGTGGAGGTATCCGTAGCTTAAAAGATAAGGTTGTAGATTTTGGAGCAACCGATGCTTATTTGTCAGATGCTGAATTAGCCGAAATTCCTTTAAAAGTAGTACATATACCTACATGTATTGGTGCAGTAGTTATTGCATACAATCTTCCTGGTGTTGCTGAATTAAAACTATCAGACAAACTTCTTGAAGGAATATTTATGGGTGAAATTACTAAATGGAACGACGAAAAAATTACAAAAGAAAATCCTACAGTAAAACTTCCTGACATAAATATAACTGTTGTTTATCGTTCCGATGGTAGTGGTACAACTCATATTTTCAGCGATTACATGACAAAAATAAGTAAAATATGGGCCGAAAAAGTTGGAATAGGAAAATCTCTAAACTGGCCTGTGGGAATTGGAGCTAAAGGCAATCCTGGTGTTGCAGGAACAATATCTCAATCAGTAGGTTCTATTGGTTATATCGGTTCTGAATATGCTTTTGCTCAAAATATAAGTTATGCATTGGTACAAAACATGTCTGGCAATTATGTTAAACCAACAAACGAATCAATTAGTGCATCAGCTAAAGGCGAAATTCCTTCTGATACCAGAGTTATGATAACTAACTCTTCTGAACCAGATGCTTACCCTATTAGCGGTTTTACATGGATTATTTTTTACCGCGAACAAGCTTATGATGGCCGTACAATGGCTCAGGCAACTGAAACAATTAAATTTCTTGAATGGTTAATTGGGCCAGATGCACAGGCAATTGCTGAAAGTGTTCATTATGCTCCACTTCCTGCAAAAGCTGTTGAACTTTCAAAAGAAACACTTAAATCAATTACTTTCGAAGGAAAACCAGTGCTTAAATAAGTTTTAAGAAAATAAATGAAAAGCGAAAAAATTACTAAATATGTTTTATTTGCTGTATCATTAATAATACTATTGATATTTGCAGGTATGGTTTTCTCTCTTGCCGGAGGAGCCATGCCTGTTTTTAAAGAATATGGATTAAAATTTATTATATCTGCCGATTGGAATCCTACAACTGGAAGAGAATCCTATGGAGCATTGCCTTTTATTATTGGCACTTTAATAACTTCATTATTAGCTCTTCTAATATGTTTCCCCTTATCCTTTTCAACATCACTTTTTATTGCCGAATTTTATCATAAAACCCGTGTTGCTTCTGTTCTGGGAACTATTGTTGATCTTTTAGCCGGAATTCCTTCGATTGTTTATGGTTTGTGGGGATTTTATACTTTACGTCCTGTAATTATTGCATTAGGTTTAAGCGATCAGGGATTTGGAATTTTTACATCATCCATTATTCTAGCTATTATGATTATTCCTTATGCAACATCACTTAGCAACGAAATAATTACGATGGTTCCAACTGAATTAAAAGAAGCTGCATATTCGTTGGGTGCAACACGTTTTGAAGTAATTTTTAATGTTATTATTCCAAATGCCCGTTCGGGTATAGTTGCAAGTTATATTCTTGCACTTGGTCGTGCTTTGGGTGAAACAATGGCAGTTACCATGCTAATTGGAAACGCTAACATTATTCCTGATGGCCTTTTTAGCACAGGAAACACTATGGCCAGCTTAATTGCCAATCAGTTTGGCGAAGCCGATGGATTAAAACTAAGCGCATTAATTGCAATTGGATTATTACTGTTCCTTATTACGGCTATTGTGAATGCATTAGGAAAATATATTATAAGAAAATTTTCATAACACTATCTTGAAAAAATGAATTTAGGTTCAGACATAGCATATATTGATACTTTTCATCGACGAAAAGTACGTAACACTATTTTCAAGATAATTGTTATTGTTTTATCTGTTATTACCACATCTCCAATCATTTTAATTCTCTCGAAACTTATCATTGAAGGGGTTGGACAAATCAATCTTGATTTTTTTACTCAACTTGCACCTGATACTTTTCAGGCTATGTCGGCCAAAATGAGTGGAGAAAAAATACCCGGTGGAATTGTAAATGGAATTACCGGCACTTTATTTCTTGTTCTTCTAGCTTCATTAATAGCAATACCTATTGGAATAATGGCAGGTATTTATTTATACGAGAACGGATCTAAAAGATATACAAACTTAATTCGAAACATTGCTGATATAATGCAGGGCATTCCATCCATTGTACTTGGCATTATAGGTTATATTTGGATAGTAAAGAATATTACCCACGGATTTTCAGCATTAGCAGGAAGTGTAGCTCTTGCAATAATGATGCTTCCTTTAATTATTCGCTCAACCGAGGAAACTATGAAAATGGTTCCTGAGAGTATAAAAGAAGCTGGTGCTGCATTAGGTGTTCCTTATCACCGTATTATATTAAAAGTAATGATTCCATCAAGTTTTAGTGGATTAATGACAGGTATTTTACTTGCTGTTTCAAGAATAATTGGAGAAACAGCTCCTTTACTTTTAACAACTCTTGGAAGTCCGGTAATTAATTTCGAAATTGATAAGCCCACAAGTGCAGTTCCACTATTAATTTGGAATTTTTATAACGATCCTAATATGATTGACCTGATATGGAGTTCATCACTATTTCTTATGGGATTTGTGTTAATATTAAATTTAATTTCTAAACGTATTATCGCTCATAGAGAAAAGAACTAATTATATTATGGTAGAAAATAATATCAACATACAAAATCCAGTTTTATCTATTCGTAATCTTTCCATTGCTTATGATGAAAAGAAGTTTGCTGTTAAAGATGTAAATGCATTAATTGAACGAAATGCCATAACTGCTATTATGGGACCGTCGGGATGCGGAAAAAGCACACTTCTAAGGGCCATAAACAGGATGCATGAATTGTACCCAAAAATTATTACAAAAGGTGAGATTTTGTTAAATGGGCAAAGTATTTACGAAATGCAAACTATACAATTACGTCGAAAAATTGGTATGGTTTTTCAACGTCCAAACCCATTTCCAACAATGAGTATATACGATAATGTTATTGCTGGATATAAACTGAATGGGATAAAATTAAACAAAGATCAAAGAGATGATATTGTAGAAAAATCACTTAACGATGTTACTTTATGGGACGAAGTAAAAGATTCGCTGTTTAAAAAAGGTACTTTTTTATCAGGGGGTCAGCAACAAAGGTTGTGCATTGCCCGAACACTTGCTTTTAATCCTGAAGTAATATTACTTGATGAACCTACATCTGCACTCGATCCTATAGCTACAGCAAAGGTTGAAGAATTATTGGTAGATTTAAAAAAGAAATATACTATAGTTTTAGTTACTCACAACATGTCTCAAGCTGCCCGTATTTCCGATAATAGCATGTTTATGTATCTGGGTGAGCTTATTGAATATGGAAAAACAGAAGCTATGTTCACTAATCCTAAAAATCCAAAAACGGAAGAATATTTAACCGGAAAATTTGGATAAAAATAAATTAACAGGTTTTTGAAAATTAGTAAATTGCAAAGGAGAATAAAAAATGAATATTAAAAATAACGCCATACAAGATATACAAGCAAGTTTTATCGAATTTGCAAATCTTATTCTTAAACAGCTTGAATTGCTTGAGAAACAAATGAACTGTAAAGAAAATAGTATTTGTGATGAAACTCTTGAACAATTAAAGAAAAACGAAGAACGAATAGATCAATTTGAAATTGAAATTAGCGATAAATTTATTCATACAATTGTTCTATATCATCCTGTTGCATCTGAATTAAGAAGTATTATTGCTATTTACAGAATGTCGATAAACTTGGAACGTATTGGTGATCTTGTTTTAAATATCACAAACTCAGTACGAAAAATGAAAGACTCCGAAGTATATTCCAGTATGTCGGATGTTGTTTTTAATATGTTAATGCAAAGTATTCATATGGTTGAAAAATCGTTGCTTTCATTTATTAATAAAGATAGAGAAGATGCTATCTGGACCATTCAAAACGATTCTGTAGTTGATAAAATGAATCACAAACTCCTTACTAAAGCTATAGATAAAAGCGATATTTCTGACGAAACAAAACAAATGCTATTGACTTTTACAAACCTTCGAAGTATAATTTCAAACATTGAACGAATTGCTGATCACGCAACGAATATTGCCGAAGCATCAATATATTCACTTGATGGTACTGATATTCGACATTCAAAACATAAAAATGATGATGTAGATAAAAAAGATACTACAAACTAAAATTTAAAAAGAAATAAACATCTTTAACAAATTATAAAAACGAATTGTTATGATACGCAGATTCTCTTTCCAACGAAAATTATTTACATATTTTTTCACTCTCTTTTTGCTTTATACTATAGTAATTCTAATGTTTCAATATTCGCGTGAAAAAAGGTTTCGTATCAACCAACTCAACAATTCTCTTTATACAATTTCTGAATTAACAAATAATTACATAAATGCTAATTCCATTCATCAATCAAAAAATTACCAATTACTCGATTCGTTGATAAAAATATTACCACAACAAGAAATCCGCTTAACAATTGTAAATAATGATGGTATTGTATTATATGATAATTCTGGGGTCGATATTCATCTAATGGAAAACCATAAAAGCAGACCTGAAATTCAAAAATCTCTTTATTCCGAATTCGGCGCAAATATTCGTAAGTCGGCTACAACCGGAGTCGATTATTACTATTATTCACGATTTTATGAACATTTTTTTATTCGAACAGCAGTTGTTTACAATATACAGGTTATAAACTTACTAAAAGCCGATAAGTTATTCTGGTTTTTTATTGCTTTCATTTTCGGTTTAGGCTGGGTTATAATAAAATTAATAACCAAAAAATTTGGAGAGTCTGTATCCAAACTTAAAGATTTTGCATCTCGGGTAATCAATGATAGAAATCTAGAACCCAATATTCGGTTTCCTAAAGATGAGTTAGGTGTTATAAGTAATAAAATTGTAGAGATATACCAGAACATGAAAAAGGCAATAGATGATGCCGAAATTGAAAAAGAAAAGTTATACAGCCACATGTTTGTTCTTAATGAGGGAGTTGCTTTTTTTAATCGAAATAAAGAAAATACTCTATTTAATAATCATTTTGTACAGTATTTAAATATTATTTCCGGTCAGTTATCAATAAACGCAGAAGATTTTTTCAAGATTAATGAATTAAAATTAATGCATGATTTTATTGATGAACAAAGCGGTACGAGTAAAACAATAACTGCCCCGTGTTTGTCACGTAATGATCATACTGTTTCTAAAAGCGGAAAATATTTTAACATTCAATGTATAATTTTTCAGGATAAAAGTTTTGAAATAATAATAACCGATATAACAAAAAAGGAAAAAAACAGGATTATTAAGCAACAAATGACCGCAAATATTGCTCATGAATTAAAAACTCCTGTTACATCAGTTAAAGGATATCTCGAAACAATATTAAATGATCCTGAAATGGATCCCAAAAAACAAAGGCATTTTCTGGAGCGAGCAGATGCTCAGGCAAATAGATTAACCGATTTAATTAATGATATTGTTATTTTAAATAGAATTGAAGAAGCCGGTAATAATTTTGCATTTGGAAAATTGAATGTGCTTGAATTGGTTTCAGAAATTTCCGACGAATATTCAAACAATATTAAGGAAAGGAAAATGAAACTCGAAATACAAATAGATTCAAATGTTGAAATTAATGGAAATCGAACCCTTGTATTATCAATATTCAGAAACCTAATGGGCAACTCTATTAATTATGCCGGAGAAAACGTTAAAATTGAAATAAAAACATATCACCAGGATAATAAGTTCCACTACTTTTCTTTTTCCGATAATGGCGTTGGAATACCAGAAGAGCATATGTCAAGAATTTTCGAACGTTTTTACCGAATTGATTCCGACAGATCAAGAAAAATGGGTGGCACAGGTTTAGGGCTTGCAATTGTTAAAAATGCACTTTCATTACATAAAAGTGAAATTTCGGTACGAAATAAACAAGAAGGTGGTATAGAATTTCTTTTTACTCTTCCTAAAATGATGGAATAATTTAAATTGTTTACATTAAAAAAGCTGCTTAAAATTTCTTCTAAGCGGCTTTTTTCTTATATCAACTTATGCAATATTTGTAAATACTGCCTGAATATCTTCGTCATCTTCAATTCGATCGAGCATTTTTTCAATATCAACTAATTGCTCTTCGGTAAACTCAACAGGGGTTGTAGGAATTCGTTGTAAATTTGCTTTCTTTATTTCAATTCCTTTTTCTTCAAAAGCTCTTGATAGTGTACCAAAATTGGTATAATCGCCATAGGCATAAACTGTATCTTCATCAACATCAATTTCTTCCAATCCGGCATCAATCAATTCAAATTCAAGCTCTTCAATATTTATTTTATCTGTTTTTTCAAACTCAAAAACAGCTTTACGTAAAAACATAAATTCTAACGAACCGGTTGGAACAACTGATCCTCCTGCTTTATTAAAATAAGCTTTAACGTTAGCAACTGTTCTGGTTGTATTATCTGTAGCACACTCAACAAAAACCAGAACTCCATGTGGGCCTTTGCCTTCGTAATTAACCTCTGCAAATGTTTCTGCGTCTTTACCTGCAGCTCTTTTTATTGCAGCATCAATATTATCTTTAGGCATATTCTGAGCTTTAGCGTTCAGAATAGCAGTTCTTAATTTTGCATTTAGTTCAGGGTCAGCGCCACCTTCTTTAGCAGCTACAGTTATTGATTTTCCAAGTTTTGGAAATAATCTCGACATTTTGTCCCATCGTTTTTCTTTCGATGCTCGGCGATACTCAAATGCTCTTCCCATAAATAAAAAATTTTTTTACGGATTCAAAATTACAATTTGTAATTGATTCGGGTTCTGTTTTTCGAAAAAAAATTCAAACAGATAATAAAAAAATGAAGTGGCAGGTTATTTATGGATTAATTTCTTTATGAATCTGAAGTAATTCTTCCAGACTTTTATTTTTCAGATAATTGGTAATAATATCATTAAGTTCTGTCCATGGCTTTAGAGTAGCACATTTCAATTCACGTTCGCAATGATGCGAAATAGCAATACAATCAACAATATTAATATCGGGTTCAAATGCTTTATAAATATCGTAAAGACTTATTTCGGATGGCTTTCGTGTTAAAATATAACCACTTTTCCGGCCTCTAAAAGTGGTAATTAATCCCGAAGTTTTTAAAGCTGCAATAATATGGTCAAGATATCTGTTCGAAATATCCTGATTAATGGCAATATCTTTCTGAAATGTACCAAGCAAAGGATCAGTTAATGCAATTTCGAGCATTGCACGTACACCATACCTGATTTTTGTATTTAGTTTCAATTCGTTATGAATTAAGAGTTGATATAATGATATCAAATTTAATAAATATTAAATCTTTAACCTGTAAAACTCCTAACATTTTTTTTGGCGGATTTATTGAGAAATCAGTCAGTTTTACTTGAGTTGATCCTTGTAGCATGATTTCATTTTCTCCACATAAGTTAATGAGATAATTTCCATCAATTAATTTAGTAATACCTGCAATAGTTAAATAAAAACTTAATTTAGAATTACCATCTTCAGAAACTAATTCATTTAATTTCTTGCGTTCTATTCCCACTTTAACCATTGGGTAATTTTGTGCATTTAAAAGTTCTTGAAAATCAGTTTCCATTAAATAATTACTACCACGAAATGAACGAACAGGAATAAAAAACTCAACAATATCAATCTTATCGGTAAAATTTTTAGTTTTATCTTTTACTGGAATTATATTTATTTTTGAATTATTAAATAAAAAATTGAAGCTATTTATGTTCGTTTCACCTTCAATTAATACATTTTTTAAATAGTAATAATTATTAAATAAATTACCTGTAATTGCAGGTTGTGCAAATAAAGTAAAATGCATCATAAATAAAATATAGAATACTGCACTTCTCATTTTAAAATTAACTTTAATAACTTTATATTAACTATTAAATAACAAATAATTGTTTTTTCAGATATAACCGTCTCTGAAAAAATCGAGACGGTTATATTGAATCAAAAAACTAACATTTAGAACGATATAGCAGCTTCTAGCATAACGCCGTGAAATTCTGCACCTTTATAAGCTGCACCTAATTTTGATATTACACCGTCACCGGTATATTTTTGAGTAACATACTCAGCTTTAACTATTACATTTTCAGTAAGAAACCAGCCACCTCCTAAATTTATTCTATCAATTTTTAAATTATCAGAGTCTTCTGTTTGGGTTCCTGAAACTGAGTTATATCTACCACCAATATATAATTGTTCTCTTGAACCAAATCTGTAAAGTAGTTCAGCTGCAATCTGTGTATAATCACCATTGTCATCTTTATTTCCACCCATAGCTTTTTCGTAAATACCAAATAATTCAAGTCCTTTGAACTTAATAAATGGGTTAAACTGAATAGCTGTTATTTGAGTGAATCCGGGATTAAATCTGCCACTTGTAAAATTGTCGGCAGCACCTTCAACTACTAATACTGAATAATATCTTGATCCGGCACGATCACCACTATATAAGTATGTTCCAGTTGATGTTCCCCAGTTTAAGTACCAAGAACCTGTGAATCTTGCTCTAAAATCATCAGTAAATTGTTTGTCGTAGCCTAATTTTCCATAAAACGAAATAGCATTATTTCCATTATATCTGGAAGTTACAGTAACATTCTGGTTTAATTTACCATTAGAAAAACCTATTAAACCAACAAACCCAGATGATTGAATAAGAACTTCACCAAATGCTTCAGTTGTAAAAGCATCCATTATATAGTTCCCTACAAAAGGATTGTTTATAGCTTCTGCATTATCTGTTCTTCTAAAATGCGCATCACCGTAATTAATTTCATCAAGACCAACTTTTAAAGTTGTAACATTCATAAGACCCGATAAGAAACCTTTGCTAATGAAATCAAGTTTGTCAATCTCAACATATCCGCCTTTAACCCATGCTTCGTTATGGTGGCGAGCAGATAAATATGTTCTTAAATGCATCTTCAGTCCATCGGCAAGTAGTACATCTAAATTTAAGTTTGCAGTTGGAAGATTGAAATTTGAAACTAAATCATAATATTCAATTGTATCGTTTGTATTGCTATGATTTAGACCTTGGTACTGAATTGCAAAATCGCCTCCAACTTTTACTTTTAATCCATCAAATACTGGCAAATCAGCTTTTTGATTCTCAAATTGTTGACTAAATACACTTGTAACTAAAGTCAACATCATAAATAAAATTAAAATTCTCTTCATAGTTTTTAATGTTTATTGGTTATTATTAATTTAAAAATGGTTACTAAATAATTATTTTGAGTTAATTGATTGATTGTACAAACTGAAAACTATAGTTAATCTTAACCTCATCGCCAGTTTTAAGAGCACCCATCATTGCAGTTGGTGGCTCAATGTTGTAATCGGTCATTTTTATTGGTACAATGCCTTTTACATAAATAATTCCATTCGGGTCAACCTTTCCGCTAAAAGGAAATACAATTTGTTTCGATTTTCCAGCAATCGAAAGAGTTCCTGTTATCTCCCCTGAGAAATCGTTTTTTTGATTTGTTAACGACTTAATAGATATAAACTTGAAAATTATATTTGGATGATCTTCTGATTTTAGCGCTTTTTGAGTTTTACTATTCATAATACTATTGTCACTCACAATTTTCTTCGACGGACAACTAAAATTTACATCACTAATTTTAACCAGAATTCCATTTTCTATTTCAAATTGAACTGTACTCGAAAAATCAGTTGAATTCATTGTCCAATCGTGAACCGATGATGTACCTTCTACAATAAGTTTACTTGTAGATTCTGCCAACTTATACTTTTGCTGAGCATTAACTGTAAATGCTAACACTATTAATGCATTTAAAAGAATCAATTTTATTTTCATTTTTTCATAATTTATCTTTACTACTTATCCTATTGTTTTAATAGTACAAATATATACGTTTATTTTATTATTTAGTTACTTCATTACTATATTATAAAACATAAAATAACTTATCTCTTTGATTTTATGAGTCTTAGATTATAAAAAAATTTAAATTTTTTTATAATCGTATTTCTAATTAAATTTATCTCATAAAAAAAATATAACTATGAAAAAAATATTAATCATTATAAGTGCAATACTACTTTTTCAAATTATAGGAATAAGTAGTTCAATACCCGAACTTTTAAAACCAATAAAAATTGCTGAAAATTTATATGCAGTTGAAAACCCAAGAGGTGGGAATATTGCATTTCTAGTTACCGAAGAAGGGATTATTGTTGTTGATGCAGGAAGCATCCCAAGTAATGGAATGCAAATTATTTCTGCTATTCAATCGGTTTCTGAGATTCCAATAAAATACCTTATTTATACACATCTTCATAGTGATCACATTTATGGGGCTTCAGCATTTCCTTCAGATGTAAAAATTATCGCCCATAAAAAACTTGTAGAAAATCTTAAAGCTATTATTGAACCTGAATTAAAAAAAGAAATAACTGATTTACCAAATTATATTTCCAGTTTAAAAAATATGAAGGATAGTATTCCAGATAAAAAAAGTAATGAATATATAAAGACAAATAAGCAGTTCAATTTATACAGTTCGTATTTAGAAGAATTAAAAACTACTCAAATTCGTTACCCCGATATTACATTTAACGACAAATATGAATTAACACTTGGAAACGAAAAGGTAATACTTGAATTTCCTGGCAGTGGGCATACAAACGATAATATTATTGTTCGTTTTCCAAAGCAAAATGCAATTCATGCTGGTGATTTAATCTTTAATGGGATTGTTCCATATGTAATTGCAGAACACGGTGCTACCGTTAACGGTTGGACAAGAATTACCGAAAAACTATCTTTAGAAAACATAAAATTTGTGATTCCTGGTCATGGAACAATAACTAATAATGAGGCATTTAAAATTCAAACCAAATATTTTAATGATTTAACTTTAAAAATTAAAGAGTTAAAAAACCAAGGATTGAGTTTAATTGAGATTAAAACCAAAATTATTTTAAGTGATTTTAAATTAAGAGATGAAGGAAATCAATTACCTGTAAATATTGAAGCTATATACAACGAACTATAACAAATAGTAAAAACCGCCTTTCTGGCGGTTTTTACTATTTGTATTACAATAAATTTCCAATTTTTAATCCAAAATAAATTGTTCTTGGTATTGATGGTCCATATAAATACCCTGGATCTCTTTCGATTCCGGAATCAAAATCATCCTGATAAGAATTGAACATATTTTTTACCCCTACAAATAATTGCAAGCTGGCTCCATTTAATCTGTATTGGTAACTAAGTTTTGCTCCAAAATCAATAAATGAATCCGATTTTCGTAATTCACCATTGTCAGGATTTGAAGATTCATTTCCAAAATATGGCACCAACATACTACCAGTATAATTTCCAGTAGCCGATAAACAAAATTGTTTTATAAAATCCCAGTCGATTGTAGCATAACCATACTGCTCCGGTGTTCTAAAGAATTTTTTTTCACCAAACTCATGAGATTCATCATACCTGCTATTTTGAAATGTAAATCCACCCGACATAGAAAATTTATTTGATGGTATAATATTTAATTCAATGTTTATTCCTTTAACATGGGCTCCACCTTTTGCATTTGTTCTTGTGTATGTAACTATTCCATTTTCATCAGGAATACTATATTCATTAACAAAGGCATTATTAAGCTGAGTGAAAAATCCTTCAATTAATAAATTTGTATTAACCTTACCAATTAACTTGTTAAAATCTAGCGATACCATGTAACTATTGCTTGTTTCCTGTTGTAAATCAGGATCATTTTTATGAATTACTTGTCTTGAGCCTGAAGTTAAAATATGCAAATCTTCATCAAAAATTTGTGGAGCACGATATCCTTGCGAATAACTCAATCTAGCTTGTAACGATTTGAGAACATCGTATTTTACAGTTATTCTTGGGCTTAAAACATTCCCTGATTTTGTTTTTGAATTTTCTTTGTTTTCAATAGAATATCTATCATACCGGGCACCAACAGAAACATCTAGTTTATTAAAATTATATTCGTATTGGGCAAATATTCCATAAATTGTTGATATTTGATCTGAAACTAGTGTATTTCCAGTATGTGGAATAATTAAAGTGTCATTTATAATTTCTGCATTTTCATAATCGGGATGGCCTAACTTTTTATCATTTAATGATTCGGCACGATATTCAATTCCTGTTATTAAAATTGAATTAATAAAATTAGCTTTGTATTGAGTACCTATATTATATGTAAGACCCTTAGTTTTACCATAATCTTGTAACGATTGCAACGCTCCATAATATGAATCTCTGTCAACATATTGTCCGGAAATAAAAACCGACAGCATATCGCTTTCTCTTAAAAACTGATCAAATGATAAAGCACCTGAAGTAATATTATGTTCTACTGCTTCGGTAATATCTGTTTCATGCTTAGGAAGATCAAATTTATTCCCTCCTCTTCTATCTTCATTAATTGTAAAAAAATCTAATGCTAATTTATTCCTGTATCCTAATCGATGAAATATTCTTGTACCAACTGTAGTATTCATAATTTCGGCTATTTCTGAAAATCCGTCATTGTTTGCATCAAAAGGTTCTTTTTTTCTGTGAAAACCATACAAAGCCATCCCAGTTTTACTGTCGGAAGACATAAGTGATGTATTAAAATTAAAACTATAATCAAAGGCAGCACTCCCCGAATTTTCGAGTCCAACACCTGTATAACCAGATGTTGCAGATGCTTCGTACGAACTATTAACAGGATCTTTTAAAATCAAATTAATTGTACCGGCAATAGCATTACTCCCATAAAGAGCCGATCCTCCACCTCTAACTACCTCTATTCTTTCTATCATTGATGATGGAATTAATTCTAAACCATATACACCGGCTAATCCGCTAAAAATTGGTCGGCTATTAATTAGTATCTGAGAATATGGGCCTTCCATTCCATTCATTCTTACCTGATTAAAACCACAATTCTGACAATTATTTTCCATCCTTAAACCGGGGCAAAAATTTAAACCATCTGCTATGCTAATTGTTTGGGCAATTTCAAAAAGTTTTGGTGTAATTGTATTTACGATAACTGAAGCATCTTTTCTATGTTTATCGTTTCTATCTGCTGTTACAACAACTTGTTCTATTCCAAGCACATCCGGTTCTAATATAAATTTAAGTTCAATTGTTTTCCCTTTTATTAATTCTACATTAAACTCTTGACTTTTATATCCTAATGCAGAGGCACTTACTACAAATTTTCCTATTGGCATATTAATCAGGTTAAAATGCCCTGTTTCATCTGTTGCAGTTCCTATAGTAGTATTTTTAAGAATGATTGTTGAAAAAGGGATATGTTCTCCGTTGCTAGATACTACGTGTCCAACAATATTCGCATCAGTACGTTGTGCAAATGAATTAACTGAAAAAAGAATATATAATATGATATGTATAAAAAATAATTTATTTGTTTTCATTGTATTAATTTATGTATAATATAATACCGCAATTTCTCAGTATTATTGATGAAATATAATATTTTGAATTTTAATTTATCAGATTCATATTTAATATGAACCTAATTTGGGGGTAATTTGAATACTAAACTGAAAAACAAATAAAGGGAGGACCTCTTGAAGTTAATTCGTTATGATAATTTGAACAAACAAAAATATACTGTAAATTAAATAAATCTCTTTCAACTGTAAGGTTATTCTGAATAAAAATATCAAATTGATTTGCAAAGAAATATTCAATAGAGCTTAATATCTGTAAATCAATTTTATTGTGTTGATGTTTTTGTAATGGATTATTGTTTTCGGCACTTTTATTAAAAGGGTGAGCATGAAAAATAACTTTACCATAAACAGTTCTATGAGTGTGTAAAAATAAAGTAGAGTTAATTATTATACCCCCGGTTATTAATATAAACAGTAAGGTATAAATGCTTTTAATATTATGTATTTTATTTACTCTCATTATGCTGCAAATGTAAAGTTTGTTTAAATATCCACAAATACCTATTTGTAGGTATTTATGATTTTGTTTAACATGCATTTTGGGGATTTTGTGTTAAACAAAAAATTAAACAACTTGTGACATTTGACTTTTATAGGTTTAAAAGATTTAATAAAAAAAGGTTGGCATAATTTGCCAACCTTTAACTTTATAGTAAGATTCTATTATTGTAAATTTTTTACAACATCAATTACTTCTGGTAAATCCATTCCTAACTCTTTAAGATGTTGGATAGTTGGAACACCGTTTGCTGTCCATCCTCTGCGATTGTAAACTGCATCAAGCAATTGCTCGTAACGATCTTCACGATATTTACGTGTTATTGCAACTTTCTCAGCACTGGTTTTTCCAACTGGGTCGATACCGATAATTTCTTTCATCTGTTTATCGTAACGTTCTGCTCTTGATTCGTATTCTTCAACTGTTACAGGACCTGCTGCACGATAAGGCTGAGCATCATTCTTTCGTAATCCATATCCACGACGAATATTAAACACACGTTGGAAATTATATACTCGTTCCGACATTCTGATTAATTCGTGTTTATCGAATTCGTTTCCGGTTACTGCTTTATATATGGTAACATAGTTATCTAAATGCTCAGGAACTTTAGCCGGCTCATCTGTTTTTGCATTATCAACTGGTTCAACATCGTTCCATGGAAGTTTACATAAACCCATTAATCCGAACCAGGTACGGAACATTGGGAAATAATGTAATGCTTCAGCTTTCTTTTCGAAAGTAGGAATCTGGTTATTTACCATATCCATAAATATAAGCCAAGCTTCGTCGTGTTGTGGTCCTTTGTTTGTCATTGCATAACCACCTTGTTGAGCCAACGATTCTTTTGAAACATATTGTGAGTATTCCAAACCTTTGTTTTCCATACCAATATCCTGCATAAATTGAGCATCACCCCAACCTTGTGCAGCAAAGTATTCTTTCATTTTACGAACACCCATTCCGGCAATTTTACCAAAACCTTCGCCACGAGCCATTTGATGTAAAACTTCCATTGCACCATCGGCATTACCAAAGTTTAATTTAATACCACCAGTTCGCTCTTCGTTTAAAATACCATTTTCGTAACATTCCATCACAAAACCCATTAATGTACCAAATGTTATTGTACATATTCCATAAGTATCGCAATAAAAGTTTGTTTCAATTGTATAGTCAGGATTGAAAATTCCCATAATTGAACCATTCGATGATGTTGTTTCATATTCTGGCCCGTCAACAATTACACTTTGTCCAGCATACGGCCCTGTTCTTACAAGGTAGTTATCAACACCTTTAGCACACGACATGTTACAACCAATCCAACAACCATCAGGAATGTTTTGTGTAAATCTTGATTTCCAAACGTTAGCATGAATTTTATCTGCATCTTTATGACTACCGTATTTAAAATTATGAACCGGTAAAAGATCATAATCATTCATAACGTTTGTAAGGTGAGCTGTTCCAATTGCTTTCATCTGACACTGTGAATCGTCAAGGTCTCGCATTTCTTTGTTAAAACGTTTACCACGTTCCATAATAGCTTCCAAATCAACAACATTATTTAAGTTTCCTTTAACTCCGGGAACTTTAGCTACTAATGCTTTAATTTTTTTGTTTCTGAAAACAGTTCCAATACCTCCACGTCCGGCTTGTTTTAAACGAACCAATTTACGTTTTGGATCCCAGAAAGTAAAATTTAACATTCCAATTAATGTATGATCAGCAGCTGTACCGGCAGAAACAACAGAAACATTTTTGCGGTCTTTTTCATCATTGGAGAACATCTCGTGAAGTACTTCACCTAACATGTGACTATCGATTGGTTCTTCGGGAGCTTCAAAAATTTCTACTTTGCCATTAACTCCATCGATAAAAACAATAATTTCTTTTTCTGATTTTCCTTGAATTTCCACTGCATCGAAACCAGCAAATTTTGAGAATGGGCCAAAATGTCCACCAACATTTGAATCCATTATGGAATCAGTTTGTGGAGAAATAGAAACAACAATAGCTTTACCTGTACCTGAATATTGTGTAATACCACAAATCGGGCCTCCGGCAATGATAATCTCATTTTCAGGATCGTCCCATTTTGTAGTTGGTTTTGTACCATCCCACAATAATTTTAAACCAAAACCTTTACCACCAACAAACTTATCTTTCATTAGTTTGGAAACAGGTTTTTCTTTTATTTCTTTAGTTCCAACATTTACGTACAATGTACGGTTGTTGTATCCTTTGTCAATTTCTCGCATCTCATACTTCCACTCTTTAAGTAGTTTATGAGCTGCTTTCATTTTTTGAATGTCCATATATTTTTCTCCTTTTATGTTTCTACTTTTTCAATTTTCAAAAGTATAAAATTAATGTATCTAAGTAAAGTATAAAATGACTTAAATCAATATGTTATATCCTGCATATCGCCTATAAAATCATTACTTTTATTAACATGTATGAATATGAGCATGTTATAATAATGATTCCATTTTTTAATGCAGAAGGAAAAATATACTTTTGTTTGATAAATCAATTATTTTTAAATTTAAGAAAAACGATTAAAGATTTTGGATTTAGAAGGATTTGATATTAGAATCTCTATTCGTCGATTATTATTCATTATTTTATGCAGGAACCTCTCGAATTTTTGTTTGATAAACATGGAATTGATCTTCAAAACATAAAGCATATAGTTTGTGGTGAAAAATATGTTGCAGTAATTTTGAAGAATGGTAATATTGGAGTTTGTGCCACATTGAATAACTTTGTAAATATTGAAATACGGGATATGCGATTCCCTGATTTGAAAAATTTACAGCACAGAATAGTACTTAATGCATATTACAATGCTTTGTTTAATTATGAAAATTCATACGATACAACTGTAGATATTTTTGAAAAGATAAATTTCAGTCAATATAAAAACATAGTTATGATAGGGTTTTTTCGATCGTTATCTGAAAAATTCAGAAATGAAGGAATTCAACTTACAATTTTCGACAAATCGGATCAGGATAGTATATTAACAGACATGAACGAACAAATTGTAAAGGTTTCTCAGGCTGATGCAATAATTATAACTTCAACTTCTGTATTTAACAATACTTTTATAGAACTTGTTAATGCCACAAAAGATAATTGTGATATTTTTACTTTAGGCCCATCAACAATTATGAGTAATGAGATGTTTAATTATAGAAATGTAAAATTGCTTTTTGGATCTATATTTGAACCAAACGATATACTTACACTCAAAATAATTCAGGGCGGTGGAGGCACAAAACAGTTTATGCCTTATATGAAAAAGGTGTTTTTGCAAAATAAGTAGAAATGGCTAAAGCCATATTGGTTTTGGCTTTTGATCCGTCAGCTAAAGCAGACGGTAAAATCTGGAGTATTAAAACTTCAGATTTTAGTAAAAAAAAATAAAATAAGAAAAACCAAATAATAATTTTCGGAACTTTAAAGAGGTTTTCAGAGATAATTTTGCAGTTGACTTTAGTCAACTGATAATAAACAAAACCAATTGCAGGGCTTTAGCCCGCTCTATTTTATAAGAAGTAATTATTAAATTTATCAGAGAATGACATTCGAAGAAATTAAAGCGAAACTTAAAAACTACACAGTAGGTATTGCAGGGGCTGGCGGACTAGGCTCAAACTGCGCTGTTGCATTGGCACGTGTTGGAATAGGTAAAATTATTATCTCAGATTTTGATGTTATTTCTGAATCTAATTTAAACCGACAATATTTCTTTAACTTTCAAATCGGGAATAAAAAGGTTGTTGCACTTAAAGAAAATATCAGACGAATTGATCCTGAAATAAATGTTGAAATTCATGATATTAAACTAAATGAAACAAATATTGTTTC